>Ga0302320_10011902_pt1 | contig 18339 bp, 19 predicted proteins | sample Bog_T0_3_FD_202130 | JGI IMG/M metagenome (GOLD analysis project Ga0302320, IMG submission 202130) | Peat permafrost microbial communities from Stordalen Mire near Abisko, Sweden - Bog_T0_3 | ecosystem: Environmental > Terrestrial > Soil > Wetlands > Peat | place: Sweden: Abisko, Stordalen Mire...
TGCTCCAGCTTCGATCAGTTCGAAAGCTACGAGCACCGTGGCCGCGTCTTCAAGCAACTCGTCAGCGATCGCCGAGGCCTCACCGCCCCGCCCGTCGCCGTTGGTCGCAACAACTAGCGCCGGCCTTTTCCTTCAAGAAAAAGCTGTCCGCTGAAAGCCACAACCCTCCCGCGCAGGGAAGAACCGGTTCACAGGTATGGCAAAACTTGTAGGGGTCGACAAGTGGATGTTCTTCACCACCCTGCTGCTTGTTGTGGCCGGGCTGGTCATGGTCTTTTCCGCCTCCGCCGTGGTCGCGCAGGAGCGTTACAACTCCCCCTACACCTTTGTTGGCAAGCAGGCCATCTGGGCCCTGGCCGGCGTGTTGGTCATGCTCGTCCTCATGCATGTCGATTACACCGTCTACAACTCGCCGCGCTTCATCTATCCCGCTCTTTGCGTCACCACTCTGCTGTTGGTGCTGGTCTTCCTCTTCCCCTCGTCGCACAATACCCATCGCTGGATTCACCTGGGGCCGTTCACCCTGCAGCCCTCTGAACTCGCCAAGCCTACACTCATTCTGTTTCTCGCATGGTTTCTTTCCACGCGTCTCGACCTGATGCGCGACTGGAAGCACACCCTGTTGCGCGCAGCCGTCATGCCTGTGGTCTTCATTCTGCTCATCGTCAAGCAGCCAGACCTCGGAACCGCGCTGGTTCTCTGCGGCGTTACAGCGATGATGCTGCTGCTCGCCGGCATGGAATGGAAATATCTGGGCTTCGGCATGCTCGCCGCTCTGCCTGGCCTCGCTGCATTGCTTTTCATGGTTGCCTGGCGTCGCCAGCGCATGCTTGTTTTTCTCAATCCGGAGTCCGACCCCCAGGGCGCAGGCTTTCACATCAACCAGTCGCTTATCGCCGTTGGCACTGGCGGACTCACCGGCCGCGGCTACATGGAAGGCGTACAGAAGCTCTTCTATCTGCCTGAGGCGCACACCGACTTCATCTTCGCCAACATCGCCGAAGAGCTCGGCTTCATTGGCTCCATCGTCATCGTTTTGCTCTTTATCGTGTTCGGTGTTCGCGGCCTGCGCGCCACCTTCCGCTCGACGGACCCGTTTGCCCGCCTCGCCGCCTTCGGCATCACCACCACCATCCTGCTGCAAGCCTTCTTCAACATCAGCGTAGTGCTCTCGCTGGTGCCCACCAAGGGCATCCCGCTCCCGCTCATCTCCTTTGGTGGTACGTCGATTTTCTGCACGCTGGCCAGTATCGGCATTCTGCTCAACATCACCAAAAAAGCCGATTAGGGAGAATCCGCGATGCTCTCTGTCATGGGGTCGATCAACGGGTTGCGAATTTACGCTTTGGTCGCAGTCGGTTACGCCATTCTGGTCCCAGTGATGTTTCGCGATCCTATTTTTTCCCTGCGAAATGCAAAGTCAGCTGAGTCGGTCGTCCTGATTCACGGGCTATTCCTGGCAATTGCCCTTGAATTCACATGGATTGCTATCCGAATTTACCCATCGTTGCCGGATTGGATGACAAGCAGCGGCCTTAGAGGCTCGTTATTCGATGAATTGTGTATAGGTTTTGCGGCCATTCTTGCGGCTGTAGAACGACCGCGAATCTATAGTGCATCCGCCTCACCTGACCTCAATCTAATCAGCCGGGTACCGGAAGACATCGATCCAGCTGACGAATTCAATGGAAGAGATTGAACCTCTGCACATTCGTGTCGCCAGCATCGGCATCCTGCTCAACATCACCAAAAAAGCCGACTAATTCCGAATCCGGCACGGTCCAGCCGTTTTCCATTCCGCCAGCCAAGTTCACAGCACTTTCGGATGATTGTCTTTCCCCGCGCCTTGATATCATGGTCTCAGGCAATCAGGTTTATTTTCAATCCGGCTGTTCCCACAGCCTCCCCAATGCATTTCGATCTGGAAGGCAACAAGCTTGGCGGAACTTCGCATTCTCATCGCCGGTGGCGGCACTGGCGGCCACATTATTCCGGCGCTCGCCGTGGCCCACGACCTGGTCGAGCGGCTCGGCGCGCAGGTGCTGTTCGTTGGCACCCAGCGGGGCATGGAGATTCGCCTGGTCCCCGATGCGGGTTTTAGCCTGCGCCTCATCGATGTGGGCCCGCTTAACAACGTCTCGCTCGCCACGCGTCTTCGCACCCTCATCGATTTGCCGCGGAGCATCATGGCCTGCCGCCGCCTGATCCGTGAATTCCGTCCCAGTGTCGTGTTCGGCGTGGGCGGCTACGCCTCCGGACCCGCCATGGCCGCGGCGCTGCAGCTCAAAATACCCACTATGGCCTTCGAGCCCAATGCCATCCCTGGTCTCGCCAACCGCCTTGTGGGGAAAAAGGTTCAGGCCGCGGCCGTCAATTTTCCTTCCGCATGCGCCTGGTTCAACAACTGCGAGGTTACAGGCATTCCCGTCCGTCCGGAGTTCTTCTCCCTGGCCCCGCCCACTTCCCCGAACCCGCACCTGCTTGTCTTCGGGGGATCGCAGGGTGCGCGCATCTTCAACCAGCATCTGCCGCGCATCATTGCGGCGCTTCTCGACGCCGTTCCCGGTCTCACCGTGCTCCACCAGAGCGGCCAGCGCCACGCAGCGCAAACATTCGCCGCCTACGCCGCCAGCGGCGCCGATCCCGACCGCTGGCAGGTAAGGCCTTTCCTCGACGACATGCCTGCCTGCTTTGCACGCGCCAACCTGGTCATGGCCCGCAGTGGAGCTTCCACGGTGGCCGAACTCGCCGCCTCCGGTAAGCCCGCCCTGCTCATCCCATTCGCCGCGGCAGCCGATGAGCACCAGAAGCGCAATGCGGAGGAGATGGTCGATGCCGGCGCGGCCGTTATGTTACAAGAGCCCGATCTCGAAGTCGCGGGCGCCCTGCTTGCTCAACTGACCGGGCTGCTTCACGAGCCAAATCGGCTCGCCGCCATGTCCGCCGCTGCCCGCCCTCTGGCACATCCCGCCGCCGCCGAGCGCATCGCAGACCGCCTCGCCACGCTCTCAGGAAAGGCACTCCCCCAGCACACCATCGCCTGACCCCAAAATCCACTGCGCCCCAATCATCGTGCCGTTTCATGGCACGATGATTGGAAAACGATGAAGCCCGTGCCAGCCTCCCGTGACTGTCCCTCCCACGCGGAGGGAAAAACAAAAAAGCCCGCCTGCCGAAGCAGACGGGCCTTTTCCCACTAACGCTCTAACTTGCTTTGACTTACCGGTGACCGCCACCGCCGCCAGCGTGTCCCCCGCCACCGCCACCGGCATGTCCAGCGAAACCACCACCCGCATGACCACCGCCAGCGAATCCGCCGCGTGCGCCGCCGCTAAATCCGCCGCCATGCGCTACCGGTGCGCCGCCCCTGAAGGTTCCAACTCCACCGCGCACTCCACCAGCGTATCCGCGTCCTGCATAACCGCCGCGACCTGCATACCCACCACGTCCGTAGCCGTATCCGCCACGTCCCCAGCCGCCGCGGCCCCAGCCATGTCCCCAGCCGTAGCCGTACCACGGCCCAACACCGAGGAAGATGCCGCCGTTAAACCATCCTGCCCCGTAGTAACCGTAAGGAGCGCAGGCGTAAGGATAATAAGAGTAGTAGCCCCACTCGCACGCCGGGGGACCATAAACTTCAGGAGCGTCAACAACCGCCGGGCCAACGCCAACCCCGACAGCCACCTGGGCCTTCGCCGAGGCTGCCGCAAAGGGCAAAGCCAGAATCATTGCAAACAAAACTAGGCGCATGTGCTTCATAAAGAACCTCCCCAGTGCTGCCCCGGCCCCATCCATTACTGCCGTTGCTGGATGATCGGACCCGGTGTAAAACGTCGTTCTCAGCACCCTGCCGGTTTTGGGCTTTTCTCACCCATCCGGCTTCTGGTAATTAGAACAATCTTTCCGCCCGAAAGTTGCGGTGTTTGTCTAAGAATCCTTCAACTTCGGCCAAACAGCAAGTCCTTTCCTTCCATTCCCACTCTTCTTTCTCCTTCCCGTTCATTCCCACTTATTGTCAGGTTTCAAAAGACTGCTGTTCCGGCGCTGCATTCCGACCCAAAAAAGCGGCCCCTCCAGTTTTGGAGAGGCCGCTCGAGCGAAACCTGGTTTCGCTCTCCTTGCAGGCGATCAGGCAGAGAGACCACCTGCGAAACAGGATTACCGGCGGAAACCCTCATGCCCACGTTCGGGAACAACGTGCCGGGCGACATCGTGGCCACGGTCAAAATCATGGCCCCGGTCAAAATCACGTCCACGGTTGAAATCGCGGTCCCGGTCATACCCAAACCGCACAACCGGCTCTCTGTCGCGGTATCCCACAAAGTTCCAACGTCCTGGCATCCAGTAGCCGTTCGCCTGGTACCCGGCCACCCACTCATATCCCGGTCCAGGGCAAGGCGGAACGTAGGCCACCGGTCCGCGCACATACATTCCAAATTCGGCTGCCTGTGCCGGCACCGCCGCCAGGCCCATCGTGCCTGCCACCACTGCTGCACCTAACACCCAATTCCGCATGCTGCCCATAAATCCTCCATCCAGCCGGCCATTTCTTCAACAGCCGGCCCGGCTTCTCTCCGTGGGAGGTTTCCTTCCAACTGCCTCCCCGGCGTGCCGGTTATGTACTGTACAAACACAGTCCTATCAGAAGGTTGCGGATTTCTCTCGAAAATAAATCGCCGCAACTTTTCCGCTGTACCCGTGTAAACAGCCCAGCGCGGAATCTCAGTTCAGCATCGCAATTGGTTCACATGAACCTAAAATATGGTCTATATTGGTACCGAGGGATAGAGCCCATGACCGACGTCCATATCGCCCCTGTTACCGCTGCCCCAGCACCCTCTCCGGAATGGGAGAAGCGCCGCACCCCCCGCCGTAGGTCAAGCGGCTCGGTCAAGAGTCTCGTAGCCCTCACGCGAACCGCCCAGCACGGCATGGCCAAGACGGAGGCATCAAGGCTCATTGGCAAAATCGCGTCCGCCGCGTCCACACCCGCAGGCAAATTGCGTGCCGAGCTCATTCCTGACTCCACCTGGAAGCGAGCCCGCAAGACCCTCGGCCCGCAGGCCAGCCAGACCACCGCGCGCCTCAATCATGTTTTTGCTTTTGCGCAGCGCATCTGGGGGAACGAGCGCGATGCCGCTGAGTGGTTAGCCGCGCCGCATCTTGAATTGGCAGGCGCCACGCCCTATTCCATGCTCCGCACCGAGGCCGGAGGCCGTGCAGTCGAAGCCCTGCTGGGCGCACTTGAATTCGGATTTCCTGTTTAGGGCTGAAGGGCATTGCAGATGGACGTTTTCAGGATGCACGGGCCCGCCTATGAAGTCTTCGACACCACGGGCGCGTTTCAATATCCCGGCCGCTGGCACTCCAAAGGAACCCGCGTCGTCTATACCGCCGAACACGCAAGCCTCGCCGTGCTTGAGACCCTGATCCATGCCGGGGGCCGCAAAATTCCACCCCGCGCCCTCACCCGCATTCACATTCCCGACGGCGTCCTAATCGAATCTCAGCCCTGGAAGTCCTCGTCTTCGATGGACTTGCCCCATTCGCAATCCTTCGGCGATACATGGGTGAGGGAAGCGCGAACCGCTGTCCTGCGCGTGCCCAGCATCGCCGTCAATCGGCTCGAGTCAAACTTCATCCTCAATCCGCGCCATCCAGACTTTCCCCAGATTCAAAACGACCCTCCAGCCGAATTCGTCTTCGATCTGCGCTTCTTCACAGTCCGCTAGCGCGAACTAAGCTAGCTCGTCTGTTCCGCCCTCAGGCGCTCCCACTCCGCACCAGCGCGCCCGCATGTTGTGCCGGAACTTCTCCCGCTCTTCCGGAGTCATCCGCGCCCAGCGTTCCCGCTTACCCCACCCACGCGAGTGGTGCGATTTCCCGCCCCAGCCGCCGAACAAGATCCGGCACAAAGCCAGCAGCCCAATTGCCTGCCACAGGTTCACTTGCTTCCACCCGAACAGCGTCGGCACAAGCCAGTTCCATAAATGCATCACCACCTCGCCGCCAATCGTGATCAAAGCCACAACCGCCAGCGGTGCAGCAAAAAAGATCCACCAGTGTCTCTTTGCCCAGCTCTTTTCCATAACCCTCTCCCTCATTTCCCCGTGAACTCATCGTGTATCTTCTGCAACCGTTGCCGCAGTTGCAGCACCGCATACCGCTTTCGCGAGAGCAGCGTATTCACGTTAACGCCTGTCTCGTCCGCCAACTCTTTGAAACTGATCCCTTCCAACTCATGCGCCACAAACACAGCGCGCTGGTCTTCAGGCAGTTCGCCCAGCGCAACCTCCAGCTCATCCAGCAGCAGCCTGCGCAGGTAGAGCGCATCCGGCCCCGCATCGGGAGATGGCAGCAAGTCTTCCATCTCCATCAACTCGCCGTCTTCATTCATCACCGCGGCATCGCTGAAGTTTTCCGGCTTCTTCTTGCGGAACAGGTCGGTAATACGGTTGCGCGCCACGCGAAACAACCATCCCGACACATATTCAATGGGCATCAGCAGGCGGTTGGCTTCCACAAGCTCGTAGAAAACCTCCTGCAGCAAATCTTCCGCGTCCGATTCATCCGGCACCCGCCTGCGAATAAAATTGCGCAGCCGCGAGCCCTCTTCAGCCATGACGTCGGAAATGCGTCGGTCTTGCTCAGTCATCGCAATCGCGCTCATTCTGGCCATCCATCTACTAATCAAGACGGACAGCAGCCGCAAATATTGTAGAGGTCTCGATCATCACCGACACCGCGTACATTGCGTGCCGTCCCGAGCACTGTCATCCTGAACGTAGTGAAGGATCCGCGGTTGCCATTGAGGCTCTCAGCGTGGCGTAACTTCCGAGTAGGCAACTAATCCGCGCGGAACTGAGAATTCCCTCAAGATTGTTATCATCGAACCTGTGAGAATCCAAGTTGAGCCATTCTACGGATGGGGCTGGTCCTGCCGCGATGGAAAGGGCGCTGCAGTGCCGCCTCCATTCAATCTGGATGCAGTGATCACCGAAACAGATGGATTCAAAACAGCAGTTGGCCTTCTCGATCAAGCCGCGCATCCGCTCGCATCGATGTGGATATTCTTGTCTCCGATCTTAGCGGGAAACACATGGAATCTCTCCCACCTCTGCGCATTCACTGATCAGCCGTCCATTTCCGACAATGAGGAAAATGTGAATGCATTAGGCAAAGTGATTGCATCCGCACAGATCTCTGGATTTGCCCGCGTCAGCCTCGATAAGGCGACGCCATTGGACATGAAAACGTGTGCTCTGTTTAGACCGGTCGGAGAGGCGGAGCTTAACTTGATTCGCGACAGCGGATGGAGAGCATTTCCTCCGCGCCTTCCTGAACAGCCGATCTTCTATCCGGTGCTGGACGAGCAGTACGCAATACAAATCGCTCGGGATTGGAACACGCGGGATGGCGGCAAAGGGTTTGTTCTGCGATTTCAAGTCGAGCACGAATACCTGTCGCGGTATGAGGCGCAAACAGTTGGCGCACGAAACCACAGAGAGTACTGGATTCCGGCAGGCGATCTTTCCGAGTTCAACCGGCACATCATCGGGATAATCGAGGTCATTCACGCCTTCGGAGTTCCGGGCGGTTGACCGCCCAACCGAAAGCCTTGATTGCAGGCAAACCGCAGCCGAAGCTCTCTACGGCAGCCGAATTTTAAGGGATGTAATAAAACGGATTCGGAAGCTTCACCGAAAACTCCGCCGCCGGCAATCCTTTCATGTCGCTGAACTGATCGCCGACATTCAGGATGATGCGATATCCGGCATCGACAATCGCCTTCCGTGCATTCGATTTATATTCAATCGTCGATTCCTTCGATTGCGCGGGCGACCGCAAGGTAAGCCCCGCAAAATTCGTGTATCCTTGGCTCTTCAGATTCTGTTCCGTGGCCGCGCGATGCGCTTCGCCCCTTCCCGTGATGAAAAAGACAGTCACGCCGAGCCTTTGCGCCTCCTGGTAAAGCCGCAGCGTACCCGGAATCGCCGTGGCCTGCGCGGAATCCTCCCAGGCATCGAAATCTTTGGGAATGTATCCATAGTCCTCGGCAGCCATCTCCTTGTAATTCGAAAGCGCGGTCTCGTCGATATCTAGAACCAGCGCGAGTTTTTCTTGGGCGCCTTTGTGCGCAGCGCGACGATCCAGAAAATCGATTGCGGCCTGCGCCTGGTGATCCAGTTCCTTCGCATAGCAGCCGCAGTCGCAAGTGCACGCGTAATAGCGCTGCAACTTGAGCTTGAGCGTGCCCAGATTCCCTACGTGTTCATTCGATGCCAGAGTGCGTGCAGGTTGAGGAGAAGCTTGTGCGGCCGAGGTCACAGAAGCAACAGAACAAACCATCATGAACAAAATCAGAGCGAATCGTTTCACCAAAGACCACCTCAATGGAATGCGTCCAAACAAGCTTTCATTCTATTCAGCGTGCCTGCGCCATTCCAAATGAGTCTCCCCGAATGGGCGCTTTAATCTCCCGAGAGTCTTCCGCACTAAAAAAGTCTTTCCCATTCGCCTTCCTGATCAGGGCATCGTCTGCGCAATCCTTCTCATCTCACTTTCCAATGAGCACAGCGCTATTAGTCGTGGCCAACGGCGGTTATGGAGTGTTCAATTCGAATCACTCCAGGAGCCCGTACCTCCAGCGGGAGTCTGTACGCCGAACAGGAAGAGAGCTGCCTTGAGCCAGGTCATCGCCGGCGCCATCGTTCACCACGCAGGCTTTCGTGCAGGCTTCCTTTTCCTCGCGGCGGTAGCACTGGCGGCGTTCGCTATTCTGTATCTATTGATGCCGGAGACCCACAACATGCGTTTGGAGTCAGCATGACAGGCACCATGCGCATGGTTGCCACGCTGGCTGTTTTCGCCGCCATGCTGGTGCTCATGATGCTGCGCCCGCGCCGCTGGAGCGAGGCCTGGTGGACGATGCTCGCAGCCATCGCGATGCTGGCTCTCGGCCTCGTCACGCCACACGAAGCGCTCGCAGCAGTTCTTTCCGGAAAGAACACCCTTCTTTTTCTGCTCTCGCTACTCGCACTTTCCCAGTTGATCGGCAAGAGCGGCTTCTTCGATTGGGCCGCCATTCGATGCGCGCTCATCGCCAGGGGAGACGCGCACTCGCTCTACCGCAACGCGTTCGTAGTCGGCGCAATCATCACCGCAATCCTTTCGCTGGACACAACAGCAGTCATGCTTACACCCGTGATGCTGGCTTTGGTAAAGAGGCTCAAAGTTCCCGCTGCGCCGTACGTATTGCTTTGCGCATTCGTTGCCAACGTCGGCTCACTGCTGCTGCCTATCAGCAATCTCACCAATCTGCTTTTCGCGGACGCCTTCCATCAAACCTTCGCTGCCTTCGCGGTACGAATGATCCTGCCCCAAATCGTCGCGCTCGTCACCACATACGCCATTCTGCGCTGGCGCTTTCGCCGCGATCTGCCCGTCAACTTCGATACCGAGTCGCTCCCTGACCCGGCAAGCGTCGTTCCAAATCGTCCCTACTTCCTTGTTTGCGTCGCCGTCCTCTTCGCCGTACTCGTTGGATATTTTCTTGCCCCGCTCCTTGGGCTGGAGCCCTACGTCTTCGCCTTCGCGGCAAGCGCTGTGCTGCTGCTTGCAGGCATGGCCAAAGGCCGCGTACAAATTCATTTCGTGCGCGAACTCGCATGGGATTTGTTCCCATTCGTCATTGGGCTTTTCATCGCCGTGCAGGGGCTTGAGAACTTGGGGCTAGTCGGCATCGCCTCCAGGGGGCTTTCGACAATGAGTCCTGATTCGCCTCAGATGCTTCTGGCCGCAGCGGGCGCCACAGCCTTCGCCTCGAACATCGTCAACAATCTTCCCGCCGCGCTCATTGCCCGCAGTGTGCTCACAGCCGCGCACGCACATACGGCCACGGTGCTAGCCACGCTCATCGGATCCAACGTCGGCCCCATGATCACGCCCTTTGGCTCGCTGGCAACCATGCTGGTCCTCACGCTTGCGCGGCGCGATGGAGAAGAAGTCCGCGCCGGCCAGTTAGTCGTGCTCGGCCTGTGGGCGGTGCCGGTCATCGTGATCCTGACCGCACTGGCTCTATCTCTAACCTTCGCGCTGGTTCGGTGACGATGCGGCGCTTCCGCGATTCACCGGAGAAAAATCTCTTCAGCGGTGTCTAATGTAGCAGGACCATCAGGTTATGCCTCTGTCTGACGGTTTGTCGTGTGGGGTACTTGACCGTGTCCAGAGTCTGACCTCACCTTTCCTTGCGCATGTGAGGTAGCAATGCAATTTCCTGAGCCATCGCTTACGCGGGAGTTTCTTTCGGGCTTCGTAGAGACATGGCGGCTTTGGCTTCCATTGCTATTGCTGCTGATTTGGGTGGGATGGATTACCCGGCGATGGTGGGGCGGAAGATTGTTGCTGTTATCGCTAGGTGTTCTGATCACCTTTGCCGCGACGATCACGTTGAGAGAAGAAGTGAGAGAACGGGAGACCATGGAAGCCTGGAATAAGCTGCGTGTGCCTCTGCCTCAGGCGGCTAGGATTGACGGGTTGCAACTGGCGGCAGGGACGATGGTGCGGTGGAACAAGGAGAGCCAGGGACATCTGTTGACGGCAGAACTCGGGAAGGGGCAGGAGGTGTCTCCCGGGATGGTGCTGGTGGGAGAAGCGGATCACCGGTGGGATGAATTCTGGAGGGGAACTCTTGCCAGGGAGTCCGTACTGCGAGGTTGGAAGTGTGCTGCTGGAAAGGTAGATGTCCATCCCTCGGGGGAACTACGCTGGTGTGTTCTGGCTGGTCCCCAGAAGACGGCGGCGGGAGTCATTCCTGCTGGGACAAAAGTATTGCTCGACCCAGGTGACCCGAGCGATGTAGTTCTTCACCTGCCAAATGTTGGGATGCGAGCGAATCCGGGGGATTTCTGGATTGCGCCGGATGATCGGTTCGTCTTGTATTCGAATGGTGAACTCCAGTCGGTTCCGGGTCCGCTCGGTCGGCGCGGAGTCATATTCGACGACTTTGGCGTGGATTTGCGCTATGGGGAAGAAGACGTCACGCGCTGGTATGCCTACCCTAATCAGGTGCCGGCCGCTATTGCACATCCATCCGGGCCACTGACGGGATGGAGGGGACACCTCGGCTCCTCGATGACATGCAAGGGTGGACGCAAGTTGGACAAAGGCACTCTGGTCACAGTTCCAATCTACGGAGATGTGGTCACGACCATCCATTGGGACTCAAGCAGACCCAGAGTGAAGCCTGTCCTTGACTCCCTCCATTGCGATCTTGGCCCTGCCTGATGAGGGATCGTCGTGCCTTGCCAGGCCGTCGGGCCAAGGGCTTTCGCAGGGCTCCGGGAGTATCACCGCCACTCCGAGTTACTTCTGTTGCGTCCCATCAATGACCCCGAATGTTACCCTTAAATGTCGCCCCCAGCATGTTCACAACCACCCAGCACGCGCACTTCATCGGTATCGGCGGCATCGGCATGAGCGGTATCGCCGAAATCCTTCTTAGCCTCGGCATGAAGGTCTCCGGCTCCGACTTGCGCCGCGGTCCCGTCACTGACCGCCTCGCGCAACTCGGTGCAACCATCTATGAGGGCCACAACGCCGAAAACGTCGTCGGCGCAACGGTAGTCGTCACCAGCTCCGCCGTTTCCGCCTCCAATCCTGAAGTCGTCGAAGCCCACGCCCGCAAAATCCAGGTCATTCCCCGCGCAGAAATGCTGGCCGAGCTCATGCGCCTCAAGTACGGCATCGCCATCGCCGGCATGCACGGGAAAACCACCACCACCTCCATGGTCGCCTCTGTGCTTGCCGCCGGTGGGCTCGACCCCACCGTCGTGGTAGGTGGCCGCGTGGATGCGCTCGGCTCCAACGCCCGCCTCGGGACGACTCAATACTTAGTGGCCGAAGCCGATGAGAGCGACCGCTCCTTCCTCAAGCTCTCGCCCATCCTCGCCGTCGTCACCAACCTCGACCGCGAGCACATGGACTGCTACCGAGACATGGCCGACGTCGATCAGGCCTACCTCGACTTCATGGACCGGGTCCCGTTCTACGGCGCAGTGACCGCCTGCATCGACAATCCCCAGCTCGCCGCCATCCTGCCCCGCGCTCGCCGCCGCATCTTCACCTACGGCACCGCCCCCGAAGCCGATTTCCGCCTCGAATTCCTCGTCGCCGTTCCAGTCTCGGCGGGTTCTGACCCATCCAGCCAAACCCGCTTTGCCCGCTTCCAGGTTCACACCGCCGCCGACGGCGCGCTCGGCCCTTTCGAACTTCGCGTCCCCGGGCGCCACAACATCCTCAACGCCACCGCTGCGGTGGCCATCGCTCACCAGCTTCAGGTTCCCGCGGACAAGATCGCCGAAGGCCTCAATCACTTCCGCGGCGTCGATCGTCGCTTCCAGCTTCGCGGCGTCGCCCGCGGCATCACCGTGGTTGATGACTACGGCCACCATCCCACCGAAATTCGCGCCACGCTCGCCGCCGCCCGCGAGTGCGGTCATCGCAAAATCCACGTCGTCTTCCAGCCTCACCGCTACACCCGCACCCGCGACCTGATCGACGAATTCTGCAACGCTTTCACCGGCGCGGATTCCGTGGTCGTGCTGCCCATCTACGCCGCCAGCGAAGAGCCAATCCCCGGCATCACAGCAGAGGCTCTTGCCGAAAAGATCCCCGGCGACTGCATTCACTTCGCTCCGGATTTTCCCGCCGCAATCGCTTCAGTCGTGGCCGCCGCCCGCGAAGGCGACCTCATCCTCACACTCGGCGCAGGCAACGTCAGCCAGCTAGCCCCGCTGATCCTCGCCGCCCTCCAGACGTCTTAGAGCAGGCCACTTAGACGCACCCCCAAACTGTTATCATTCTCCCGGCAATCCGCAACCTTATCAGGAGCAAGCATGTCGCAAGGGTCACGCAGGGTTTTCTTGAAGTCAGCTTCCGCCGCAGCCGCCGCAATCGCAGTTTCCAGCCGCATTCCCGCCTTTGCCGCCCAATCCGGCGCTCCCGTCTCCGTCTGGTCCACCTTTCGCGATCGCCGTCACGCTGCATCCGCCCCGCTCGCCTGGGCTCCTGTCTCTGAAGTCGCCGCCGACGCCATTGCCCTCGACCCCGGCACCCCGCGCCAGGAGATCCTTGGCTTCGGCGGAGCGCTTACCGACGCCACCTGCTATGTCATCAGCCAGCTCTCGCCCTCCGCCCGCGAATCCGTCCTCCACGAGCTCTTCGCGCCCGGTGAAATGGCGCTCAATGTCTGCCGCACCTGCATCGGCGCCAGCGACTACTCCCGCAACGCCTATACCTACGATGACACCGACCAGCCCGATCCCGAACTCAAGAAATTCAGCATCGACCGCGACAAGGCCTACATCCTTCCGCTCCTCCGCGACGCCCGTAAGGTAAACCCGGATCTGTTTCTCTTCTCATCCCCGTGGAGCCCGCCCGCCTGGATGAAGTCTTCCGGCACCATCCTCGGCGGTGGCATGCGCAAGCACAGCTACGAGCCCTACTCCCGCTATTTCCTCAAGTTTCTCGATGCCTACAAGGCCGACGGCGTCGTCATCGATGCCGTCACCATCCAGAATGAGGTCGACGCCGACCAGGACGGCCGCATGCCCGCCTGCCAATGGGGACAGGAATATGAGATCGAGTTCGTCAAGGACCATCTCGGCCCCGTGCTCCGCAAAGCCGGCCTCAACACCAAAATCTGGGTCCTCGACCACAACTACAATCTCTGGGGCCGCGCCATCGGCGAGCTTAGCGATCCGGCAGCCTATGAATACATCGACGGCATAGCCTGGCACGGCTACGTCGGTGAGCCCTCGGCTATGACCACCGTCCACAACGCCTTTCCCCAGAAGAATGCCTACTGGACTGAAGGCGGCCCCGACATCACCGCGCCCGACTACCAGACCGACTTCACTCACTGGGCCGGGACCTTCAACGGCATCCTCAACAACTGGGCTCGCTCTCTCACCGCCTGGAATGTCGCCCTCGACGAAAAGGGCAATCCGAACATTGGCCCGTTCCCTTGCGGCGGCGTCATCACCATCGACAACGCAACCAAAGCCATCACCCGCAGCGGCCAGTATTGGGCTTTCGCGCACTTCTCCAAGCACGTTCGCCGCGGCGCGAAAGTTTTCGCCACCAACGGCGTCGGCGAGCCCGCAGAGAAGGGAACTGCCGCAGTTTCGCACACCGGCTTCCGCAATCCCGACGGCAGCTTCGTCGTCGTGCTCGCCAACCCCGGCCCCGAGAAGCATGTGCAGTTGTTGCTGGGCGCAAAGGCCCTCGAGGTAGAACTGCCCGCAGCCTCCGTCCACACCCTCCAGTGGTCGTAAGAAATTAGGACACACCAAAGCCAGTGCGAGCCTCCCGTGAGCGTCTGCCGCAGCGCAGGTGCCCGCAGGTGGTTTCTTCTGTTAAATCGGCCCCAATTCCTCTAAGGTGAATGAAACAGAGGCTCGACCAGCCGATTGAGATTTGCCTTCAAACTTGTCTTCGTCATCGCGCTAACCGCCCTGCTGGCCTGGGTCGGGCTCGCCTCCGGCCGCGGCGCTGGTCACGTCCCGGCCATCTGGTGGGCCAACGCAGCCCTCGCCTCGGTCATCCTTCTTGACCCCCGACACCGCCACTGGTTGCCGCTCTTCGCCGCAGGCTACGCGGGCAACGTCCTCGGCCACCTGTACTTCGGCGATCCCATCTGGGAAATCTTCTGCCTCTCTGCCTGCGACATTGGTGAGACCGCCATCGCCGTCCTTGGCGTTTCCTATGCAGTCGGCCGCCGCGTCGACCTCACCCAGCAGCGCCAGCTCCTGCGCTTCGTCGCCTTCGCAGTTCTCCTTGGCCCGGCCATCGCCAGCCTTGCCGCCGGGCTTCTGCTCTACTTTGTCACCGGCAGTGCGCTCGCAGTTTCCTTTGTCTGGTTTCCCGCCAGCGCTTTAGGCATGAGCGTTGTCATCCCGCTTGTCCTCGGCCTCGCCCGCCGCGAAACCCGAGAACTCTTCCTTCCCAACCGCCTCGCCAACACCCTTCTCTATCTCCTCATGATCGCCGTAGCCACCACCGCCATCTTCTCCCGTGCCGATTTTCCCTGGCTATTTCTCATCTTTCCGCCGCTGCTCTTTCTCGTCGTTCGCCTCGGTCTCAGCGGCGGAGTGCTCGGCTGCTGCGTGGTCGCGGTCATCGGCACCCAGTTCACTGTCGCCACGCGCGGCGGCCCGCTGGCGCAGTTGCCCAACGCCAGCCTCGAGCACCGCATCCTCATCCTCCAGCTCTTTCTGGCAACGGCGGTCCTCAGCGTCAGCGTGGTCGCAATCGTCTTTGCCGATCTCAAGCGCGCCCACATCGCCACCGGCCTCAGCGAGGAGCGCTACCGCGACCTCGCCTCCTCCATGGAGATGCTGGCCATCGAGGATCCGCTCACCTGCGTCCCCAACCGCCGCCATTTTGACCGCACCATTCAGAGCGAGTGGAAACGCGCCGTCCGCAACGGCTCCCTTATCTCTTTGCTCCTTCTTGATGTCGATCGCTTCAAGGACTTCAACGACCTCTACGGCCATCTTGAAGGCGATAGATGCCTCCGCACCATCGGTCGCATCGCCGCTGACGCCTGCCGCCGCGCTTCAGACACCGTTGCCCGTATCGGTGGCGAGGAGTTCGCCATCATTCTTCCCGGCACGCCCGCCTCCGGAGCCTTTGAGACCGCCGAGCATCTGCGCGAAGATGTCATGCGCCAGGGCATCGCACATGCCGCCAATGCACCCCTCGTCGTCACCATCTCCGTCGGTTGCGCCACGTTCATCCCGACAGAAGGTTCGGAAGCAACCGAGATCATCGCCGCCGCGGACGCAGCCCTCTACGCAGCAAAAAACGCCGGACGCAACCGCGTAGCCATCGCCGGATAGCATCCCCACACCGAGGTCCCGTTGACAATCGACATCCAGGAACAATTCGGCCAGATCGACATCTACATCTTCGATCAGATCCTTCGCGGCAACATCCAGCCCGGCATGACCGTCGTCGATGCAGGATGCGGTTATGGCCGCAACCTCGTCCACCTGCTCCGCGAGGGCTGCCAGGTCTTCGCCATCGATCAGGACACCGCAGCCGTGGACCATGTTCACAAGCTCTCGGAGTCGCTCCAAACCAATCTACCCGCGGAAAACTTTCGGGTCAGCCCTGTTGAGCAGATGCCGTTCCCCGATGACCTCGCCGACGTGGTCCTCTGCAATTCAGTCCTGCACTTCGCCCGCGACACACGCCACTTCCGCGCCATGCTCGCCGAACTCTGGCGCGTCCTCAAACCCGGTGGCATGCTCTTCTGCCGTCTCGGCTCCCGCATTGGCATGGACTTTCAGCGCCTCCGCGGCAACATCTACCGCATCCCCGACGGTTCCCAGTGGTTCCTCGTCGACCAGCAAATGCTCCTCGACCTAACCGAAGAACTGAAAGCGGTCCAGGTCGACCCCCTCAAAACCACCATCGTCCAGGACTACCGCTGCATGACCACCTGGGTCCTCCGCAAACGCCGAGGCTGATCGCCCTCTGATCGAATGGAGTTGACGTCTGCAGAACTCCTCCAACACTGCTCCGTGCCCCGTTTTCGCGCCTTTTCTCTGGCGCGAAGGCGGGAAGCAACTAAGCCCGTGCGAGCCTCCCGCGAGCGTCTGCCCCACCGCAGATTCTCTTACTTGCACTTCGGGTGCGGATTCTTGTAAGTCAACTCCAGCGGCATCCAGTCCGACAGCCGTTTCGCGTCCGCCTGGGCCATTGTGGATTGGTAGGCCAGCGACGACCGCGCCAGCGCAACATTCAGCTCCACCTTCCCCTTGATGCAGTGGGCCACAAGGTAATCCGAAAGACCGTTCTTTGCCCGGTCCATGTAGTCGTTGGGAAGCGAGCCATCCACCCCGCGGATATCCAAAGGGCTCCCAACAATCAGGTGCTCCGTCGAGTCGTTCTCAGCGGTGAATTTCAAAACCACAATGGCGCGTGTCTCCAGCGCGTTCGGGTTTGCAGTGTACTTGACCGGCGGAATCGTTATGCCCGTCGGGTCCGCCTTGGCCGCCTTGGTGTCAAACTCCAGCCTGTAAGGCTCGCCCTTCCATTTCGGCGCAACCGGAATCCCGGCATCTTTTTTATCCTGGTTTCCGCACCCCGCCAGCAGCAGCACTCCCCCAACAGCTAAAATCACAATTTTTCGCATGCATTCCTCCGTGTTCACATGGAATCGCGGAAGAATACCACCAATTTTTCAAAATGGGATGTGATTTTCGACAGACGTCACTTTTGCAGGCGTCCCGGAGGTTTCCCTGCAAAGCGTGCGCAACTAAATGCCGTTTTCACTCTCCGCAGGAGCGGCTGAGAATAATCCCATAACAACACTACCTGTAACCCAAAGAAGGATCGACCCAGCTATCCGCCAGAATGTCGGCTCATCGGCCCGCTGGTGATACCAAACCCAGAGAATAGCGTGGCAGGTTCGATCGTAGATGACCATGCAGACGCCCCAGCTGAGCACGGACGACAGCACACTTTGGTCGAGTGTCAAACGAAGATCTTTACGCTCCCGCCACTTCAACGGGATTGGAACTCCGAGCCGCCGCACCAGCCGGGGCGCCACAAACCAGGCCCAAATCAAAGCGGGTAGCGAGGCAACAACGAATGGAATTCCATACCCGATCATGATGGATCAAATCTTAGTCCAATTCGTTGTTGCCCGGTAATCTTTTTGCCCGCTTTCTACACCCCGACCAGCGTCCGGCTCCCCGCATCCGACCCATGCTGCTTCACCAGCTTGTTATAAATCCCCAGCAGCAAAAACGGAGCCGCCCACTGCCCAATGAACAGCGCATGATGTTCTTTCTTCGATAAATGAAACACCGCCGAAACAGCCATCGCTCCTAAAGCTGCAGCCAGAAAAGCGCTCGACGGAATTTGCGATGTCTGTTTTTCAATCGACGCAGTGACCTGATCTTCGTGAACTTCTCCTGGTGAAACGCGATAATCAACCATGATTCCTCCTCATGAAATAACGAGTGCCTGAGGCACACTCCGGCATAGATGCAAGCTTCGCCCTGCCCCACACGGGCCATGTTCGTCAGATGAACAGTTTTGGGAAAATCGATGAGATGGCCGATTCGATTCACGCGAAAAGGCGAAGCACTCCATTGCCAGCCTCACCACAACCGAGGGCGCCCCATCCATCGCGCAGTTTCATCGCGCGATAGGGATATGTACTTGACGCCACTGGCCCCAACCTGTAGTGTTTGGGGCCATGGACGAGGATTTTCCGAGGACATTGCTTGAGCTCGAGAGGCGCTTTAGCAGCGAAGAGGCCTG
>Ga0302320_10011903_pt1 | contig 18338 bp, 20 predicted proteins | sample Bog_T0_3_FD_202130 | JGI IMG/M metagenome (GOLD analysis project Ga0302320, IMG submission 202130) | Peat permafrost microbial communities from Stordalen Mire near Abisko, Sweden - Bog_T0_3 | ecosystem: Environmental > Terrestrial > Soil > Wetlands > Peat | place: Sweden: Abisko, Stordalen Mire...
GCCAAAGCAGTCACCATGGTCGAAGTCGCACGAAGGATGTCAAAGACAACACAGGTCGTGCCCTGCAAGTCACGGTCTTGCAATGCGCTGTATTCTGTCGGTGTGAAGAGGACTTCCACGGTGCTCAATCCTTATAGGGGCCTAGTATCTTGAATACCTTTTCAAGGAGTTTGCGATCCGGAGCGCCTGAATCGGGCGTAAACCACACCTCGAATCGAGCCGCATAAGGTTTTGCTGGATCTCCCTCGCAGACCAAAATTAGTGAATTCGCAAAAAATTGTTCTTTGGGATTATCCGACCAACCGATCCATTCATTGGAATATCCCTTCAGTAAGTTTCCCCGAAGCGACAGAGGAGTGCCCTTTGTCACCTCAAATGCTTTCAGATAAATCATCCCGGATTCACCAGGATTCACCCAAATAGCTGTATTGTAATACCCCGACTCACTGTCTTTTCTGAGTTCCAGTGACGGGATTCCCTCCCTGATGCTCCCTTCGGGAAGCAGGCTGCGGATAGTTTCCCTAGAGGGATTTGCTGCCAGCGGTGCGAGTTCCTTCTCAATCTGGGCAAGCGATGCCTTAGTCAGACGACGCTCTTTGGCATTGGATACTTCCATGACCTCGACAACCAAGGGATCTGCCTTGATCACGCACTGACTGGTCGGTTGATCCTCGTTGTGATCCATGATCTCAACTTTCAGGGGTGCTGTCTCCCCCTCCTTGAGATTGTCTACACTCCTGTTTTGCGGCCTCCATGGCTTCCCTGAGAAGCAGATAGTGCATCTGGTTTGGAACGGAGGCAGTCCGTCTTGGGGCCATTTCCCATACATGAAATTGGAATTAACTCCATTGAGCACCCAGTGCCATTCCGTTCCCAGCGCCCACCGGCGAGTGGCATAAACCCTCGCATGGCGCTCCAAAAACGCATGGTCATCATAGAGTCTCCATGCGGGGTTGCTCGCCAGATAGCGCTTTAGGATGTCCGGATGGTTACGGGCCAGAGAGGCCAATGAAGAGACATTGGCCGTGATGGTCGGATCATCACCTCCAGGAGTATTCAGGGCATCCAGCAGGCTCTTCTGAAACAAATCAACGGAGATTCCCGGATCGGCTACCAGTCTGGGCTGGGGCTCTGCCACCTCGATATTGCTCGGGATTGTAAGCTGGTCGGCAAAGGGATCATGAATTGCCTCTTGTGGAGCCATCATGATGGAGGCAACTAAAGCAAACAGGCAGACAGGAATCATCAGGATCTTGAACAGCCCCCTGATCCAACATCTTTTATAACAGTCATAACAGAAAGAGACAACGACCCCTAAAAAGAGCACAAAAAAGAGGATGATGGGTTCCCCACCCCATAGAAATATCGTCAAGCTCAGGAGGCAGAGTGTCCACGACATCCACCAACTCCCGAGATAAAAATTCACGAGGGGTTTGATTTTAAGGATCATGATCTCTCTTTTCCCGAAGAGGATGGAAAAAGCTGAGGTTATTCTGCCGTCATGCACCCAACTACACAACATCTCATAGGCATGATTTGCCATCATGCCGCACATTAAAGCAGAATTCGTTCACCTTTGAGCGTTTCAGGAGTCGAAGTCTTCCTACTCGCTGAACGCCTCTCCGCAAAACATTCCGCCATCATCGGGAGCAAAAGCCTCGATCACCGACATCTCCTCTGTTTGCACTCCTTGAGACAAAGACGCCTGATCACACCATGGCGATCCATCCGCGCAACAAGCGGGAAAATATCGCGCCGGGCGCAGAAGATGACATCCTCGCGCAGCTCCGGCAGGGAGAGCAGTCTCTGCCCGTTTCGTGATTGGGCAAAGGCTCCGGCCACATCGTCAGCCTCCAAGCGGAAGAGTTTGAGAGCCGTCAGGAAGGAATCTCTCATGCCATCCGCTGAAAAATCCCCCTGCAACAGATCGCACAGGGCTCCTGCGCCAAGGATATCCTCATAGGAGACCTCTTCCCCCAGGCCTGCACAGACGAGCATCAGTCGTTCGGGTCGTTGTTTTAGAATAAAATCAGCCGTGGAACTCAGGTTTACAAAGGCAGCGATGAGTAGGGTTCCGGCACGGGCGCAGGCACGGAGTGCCCGAGTGCCGTTAGTCGTGGTCATGGCGATCGATTTTCCCGCAACACGCTCCCTGGTGAATTCCCTGGGAGAGTTGCCGAGATCAAAATCGACATCGCCCGTCAGTTCCGCACCGATGCGGAGCCCTCGCCGCTCGCCCGCAAGCAAAATTTCCGGATGGGCCCTCCTCAGGGCCACGGCTTCGGCGATCTCTGCCACCGGAATGATTGATTCCGCACCTTGGGCCAAAGCAGTCACCATGGTCGAAGTCGCACGAAGGATGTCAAAGACAACACAGGTCGTGCCCTGCAAGTCACGGTCTTGCAATGCGCTGTATTCTGTCGGTGTGAAGAGGACTTCCACGGTGCTCATTGCTTCCACAACATAATGAAATTTCTCCTGATGCCGAGCCAATTGAACCGGAGATTTTGCACAATGCAACCAGCTCGGAGCAATACTGCCAGAGTTTCAACAATGGATTCCGGGCCGCAGCCCTTGAAGCGAAAGCCACCCACTTCTCTTTCCCTAAACGCAAGACAACGCAACATCGCCGCCCTCAACGGATTGAAAATCCTGCCGGGGTAGAAGACCTCTTTTTCTGCCCCTATGAGCAGAACCCTTCTAACTGGCTGCGTCCGTCCCTTTGGGACGGTGAAGGAAGATTAACTCGCCATCATGAGTATTTTTACTCATGATGCTGAGTAATTCGTATGATCCGTCAATTCATTCACGATATTCTCATGCGTCGATTGCTGGAACCTCGCCGCTTTATTCAAGTTCTGGCAGGGCCACGGCAGGTCGGTAAAACCACCCTTGCCAGACAGGTCATGGAGGAGATCAGTACACCCTCCCATTACGCCTCAGCAGATGAACCGGCCTTAAAAGGCAGGGAATGGCTTGCCCAACAATGGGAAATCGGACGACTGAAAGCCAGGGAAGGAAATGCCCTTCTGGTTCTTGATGAAATCCAAAAGGTGCACGGCTGGTCGGAATCGGTGAAGCAACTCTGGGACACCGATACCTACAACAAGACTCCCCTGCGTATCTTACTCCTCGGCTCTTCCCCTCTCCTGATCCAGAGCGGACTGACGGAAAGTCTCGCTGGAAGATTTGAGATCATTCTCGCACCCCATTGGTCCTATTCTGAAATCCGCGAAGCATTCCATTGGGATGTGGAGCATTATGTCTATTACGGAGCTTATCCCGGCGCGGCTCCTCTGATTGGGGAACCCGACCGCTGGCGGCGCTACATCATGGAGTCTCTCGTGGAGACAAGTATCTCCCGCGACATCCTGCTTATGACGAGGGTGGACAAGCCCGCTCTATTACGGCGGCTCTTCCAGCTTGCTTGCGATTATTCCGGCCAGATCCTCTCCTACCAAAAGATGCTGGGCCAACTCACCGATGCTGGAAATACCGTGACACTGGCCCATTATCTTCAGCTTCTCCAAGGGGCAGGAATGGTGGCGGGACTCTCAAAATACTCCCATGGAAAGATTCGTCAGCGCGGATCGAGTCCCAAGTTGCAAGTATTAAATACCGCATTGATGACTGTAACTTCCGGCCTCGATTTCGCAGAAACGAGACAGGATGCCAACCGCTGGGGACGACTGGTAGAATCCGCCGTCGGTGCGCACCTTCTCAACGACACACTCGGATCGAACATTGAAGTGACCTACTGGAGGGATCGCAACATGGAAGTCGATTTCGTACTCCAACGCGGAAACAGCCTTGTTGGCATCGAGGTCAAGAGCGGCGGCCATCGAACTGTCCTGAGCGGGATGGAAGCCTTCCGAAAAAAATTTCGTCCTCTGCGGACCTTGCTGGTTGGCGGTGATGGAATCCCCCTGAAAGATTTTCTATCCACACCTATCGAGCAATGGCTGAAAAAGTGAAACGCATGATTTATTAAAAAGGCCTTGCCTCAGCTTTCCAAGGCTTGGATCTCGGCGAAACATGCGGCCCTCATCGGCAGCAGAAGCCTCGATCTGCTCCCTGTCGCCGCAGCCCTCGAAGCGAAAGCCACCCACTTCGCTTTCCTCGTCATCAGACAACACCAAATAGCTTCCCTGACAGATCCTCCTTATCTTCATGGGCGCACCTAACAATAAGCCACAGGAGCGAACACAGTGCAGCGACTCATCCGACAGGCTGCCAGAGCGACGTGAAAAAATTACGAAATCCAGCTTCACGAAAATCCGATTGTAAGGGATTCCAAATGTCCTCCTTTTGCGCCATGGATGGAGAAACGCTTGTTCTGAATATCCTTGGAACTCCTAGCGCCAAGAAGGATGCGATAGGAAAACCGAAAGGAGTTCAGCTTAAGGTCAGCGTCACGGCTGCCCCGGTTGGAGGCAAAGCAACCGATCATATGGTTCGATTCCTCGCAAAAGAGTTCGGCGTGTCAGCCAATGATATCATCGTTGTTTTTGGCCGCTTTAATGTAAATAAACAGTTGCGTATCAAAACTCCTAAAAAGTTGCCTCCTGTAGTAGCCAAAGCTCTTTCCCAAATACCACACGACCACCCATGAAACTCCTCCGTTCTCTCCATCTCTATCTCGGCTGCATTTTTGCTCCGATCCTCGTCTTTCTGACGGTATCCGGGATATGGCAGACATTCCGGTTGCAGGATGTGCCGAAGGGGCAGCCTCCCTCCTTTTTGGGAATGCTCTCGAGCATCCACACCAGCAGCGTGAGCAAACTGGGCACCCTCTCCTCTTCCTGGATGAAGGGATTCATCGTGCTGGCCTCGGCGAGCTTCCTGCTGACGCTCATCCTCGGCATCGTCATGGCCTTCCGCTACGGACGGGGCAGAATCGTCCTCCTCGCCCTGCTGTCTGGCATCGCCCTCCCTCTCGCCTTGGTCCTGCTCGCCCTGAAGCACGGATAGCGACAAAAGTGACAGACTAAAGAGAAGTCAGAAGTCAGGAATATAAGTAAGACATGGAGTGAGGCAAAGATTCGCATTCGAGCCTCAACCTCGTGAACATTCGCATCCTTCCTGATTTGACAGCTTGGAGAAAGTCGTGCAGTTTTGGCTCATGAGCACGACACTTAGTGTGAGATTACCCGATGAACTGGCCCGATGGGTGGAAGAAAAGGCCGCATCCTCCGGGCGTTCCCGAGGAAGCCTCGTGAAGGAAGCTCTGGAAAGTGTCAGAGGCAAGGAGAGCAAGTCCTTCATGCGTCTGGCCGGCACCCTTCAAGGCCCCTCCGATCTCTCCCGGCGCAAAGGCTTTGCCAAGTCGTGACCGGCATTGCCGACACCGGTTTTATCGTCGCCTTCCTGAACCGCCGCGACCATTACCACGCTTGGGCCGTCGGGATTGCCTCCGAGATTGACGCTCCGCTAACCACCTGCGAGGCAGTGCTTGCCGAAGCGGCATTCCACTTGGGCTCCGTGAATCCTGTTCTGGAACTCATCGACCATGACTTGCTTCGCCTCGATTTTGACCTGAGCGACAACCTGTCACGAATCGCCCTGCTGGCAAAACGCTATGCCGACAGGAACCCGGATCTCGCAGACCTCTGCCTCATCTGCCTGAGCGAACGCTTTCCCTCCCTCCCCGTCATCACCGTGGATGGAGATTTCAAAGTTTACCGCAGACATCAGCGCGAAATCATTCCCGTCCTCACACCGGCCAACTGACCATGAAGATCCTCAATGGTTTTGAAGTTCTTGTCGCCGCCGCCCTCAAAGCGAAAGCCACTCACTTCGCCTCCCTGAATAGATTGAAAGTCCTGCCGGGTTAAGAGAACCACAGAGCAGATAGTTTTATCAGGAACTCAAGAAATCAGGAAAAGAAGATGCAGATCGGAGAAGTGACATAAAAAGGCGTCAATACTAGGGACCGAGCCTCTTTTCTTACGACGGGCTGCTAACCTGCCAGCGCAAACAAAACGGTTTGTTCGCAGCGTTGAACAGCCACAGATTCTTCCGTCATAGGAAAATTGGAGATAAGCGCCTCAATCATAGGATGTCTCAAATTTTCCGACGATCCGACATGGTAGAAGTGCTCGCGTTTCAGCATGTGGAAATCGCCACGGCTCCAGACTAGGTCAATCGCGGAATTGCGGCGGAATTCGTTGCTATGCCAAGTCGAGAGCAAGAAGTCGCAAGGCAGCGAACCGAGAGTCGCCCCAAGCGCCGCTTCATCGCTGTCCGACCACGAATTGAAGTAGTCCACATGACGCCCGGCGTAGGGAGGATCGGCATACACAAAGTCCCCGGACTGCGCCTGCGCTAGTGTCTCACGAAAGTCACGAACCTCAAAAGTCCAGTCAACAGTGCTCAAAATCTGAGCGATCTGACGGACTTGGTTTGTGATTTTCGTGACGTATGCTTGGGCGAATCGTTCCGGTTTGTGGCAGTAAGGCACATTGAATTTTCCCTTCCGATTGAAACGGATTACCCCGTTGAAGCATGATCGGTTGAGGAAGAGGAAATCAAGGGGCGTTGGTGCTTCATTGAACCTTGCACGCACCTCATAGAAGTAAGGTTCACCTTGAGTTTTTAGCTTCTCGCCTTCGCTGGTCAGAAATTCCTTAACCGACGCCGCAGTAATTTTCCTGGTCTGGATGTCCTTATACAGACTGATGATGTGAAGGTTCGTATCGCAAAGCAGAGCCTTCTTTGGTTGCACATTGAGAGCGACGACGCCGGAGCCACAAAACGGCTCAATCCATCGCGAGTATTCGCGCGTCTCCGCTACTCTCTGAATCGCAGAGACGAGTTTCGTCTTTATCCCCTGACACTTCAGGGGAGGAACCAAAGGCGGACGGCTCATGAGTCCGCCTCCTCGTTCTCGGATTCATCCTCAGCGAGATTCGCGATCTCTTTCGCGTGGGCCTTTAGCGTGTCCGTTCCTCGCTGCTTGTATTCCAGGTAGGTCTTAAGATTCATGTATGGGCGTTTCACGCCAACGGCCTCGGCCATGTCCCGTGTGAGGTAGAACATCCAGTAGTCGTCATAAACTTCCTCGCCCAACGAAGCAAACGGGCCGGTGCCGTTAATCAACGTGTCGATTATGTTGGATGACCCAATGTTCTTCGTGTTTCCACTTCCGGGTCGAGCGGTCGCTATCCTGAACTTCGGTTGGGCGAAGAAGGTGAAGTCCTTGATGACGGACGGAATCTTGTCGAGGTCATCGAGAGAAAACTGTTTCCGCTCGTCTGCTACGTCTTCGCACTTGGTGTAGATAACGCCCAAGACGAAGTGGGCGGCATACTGGCTATACGGGTAGAGGGTGTTCTTTTTGCTGTCGCGGTTCCTGAAATAACCAGTGAACGCGCCGAGCGTCATGCCATTCACTTTGGTTCCGCTTTCCCGATAGGTGCTCTTGATGTCCACCGCGAACCGATTGCCGGAGGGAGAGTGCGTGAACGTCAGGTCTGGATAGAAGTTTTGGTGCTGGCACAGCTCGATTTCCAATCCGTGTTTCTTGGCGAACTTGACGAACATCGGAAACAAGAGAAGCTCCAAGACTTTCGAGACAATCTTGGTGTCAACTGAGATAGAATAGACGCGCTGATAGACGTCAATGAAGCCTTTGATGATCCACTCTCCTTCGTTGGTGGCAACAGCTTTGGCGAATGAAGCCGCGTGCGTTTGAAGGTGTTTTAGAAATTGGTCAGATGTCATCGTGATGAAACTGATTGTATTTGAGGAAGTGTTGTTTCAAAAGCGCATTTAAGAGGCAAAGGCGACATCCGCCGGACTGGTTGGATGAAATGCTGCCATTGGCGAGGACGTTAGAAAGGGTCGCTCCCTAGTATTGACGCCTTTATTTATTTCACTCTGAATTATGGCAAGCTGCGGACGGATCAGAACCCTTCCCCAGAGGCGCAGCAAGATTCGTGGAGAGCAAGGCGGGCAAGCGTCAGCCGAACGCCGAGTGCTTGGAAGCACGGAGTAGCCAGTGCGTTAGCACTGCCCGCAGGGCGAGGCCATCGGGCGATGGCGAGGCAATTTTTCCTACGGCAAGCGCAGCCCAACGCTGCTCTACGCGAATATCGCAAGCCGTCCTAGGCCTTCTTTACAAAGCAGGCTTTAAGTCCGACCGCTATCCCATCCACCTTGCAGGAAATCTCGTGATCCCCCTCACCCAGGCGGATCGGCTTGGACTTGGAGCCTCCCTTGAGCACCGAGGTGCCGCCGAGTTTCAGATCCTTGATGAGAGTAACGCAATCGCCATCGGCGAGGACGGTGCCGTAGGCATCCTTGACAACGCGAGGCCCCTCTGGAATCTCCTCCTTCGGCCATTCAAAACCGCAGGTGACACACTCCCATTTGTCGGCGTGTTCAAGGACTTCATCAAGGGTGCATTCGGGACAGGCTGGTTTGGACATAAAATCTTAGAAGGTTAGGGTTTGATTGGGTTGATGATTTTGAGTTCGGAAAATTGCAAAAAGTCGGTATCCGCAGTGTAGATGAGGCGCACACCATGCTCGAGCATAAGCGTCGCTGTGCGGATATCAAAAAAGAGGTTGCCCGCCGGCGAGTGGAGACTCTTGAGCAGGGTTTGAAGCGTTGTCCAATGCCTGGGTCCTGCACTCAGTACGGAAAAGTTGGGTGATCCAAGCAAGGCATCTAGAAATTCCAGGGCGTTGGCACTGGTGAGAGGCGATGGAAAAATCCTGTGATGGGTGGCCACGCGCAGAAACTCGTAACAGATTCCCTCGGAGAGATACCACTGTCCGGGCTGGCTGTGTGCCGTCTCAAGAAAAGCACGCGCAAGTCGATGCTCCCTGCAGTCCTGATTGGCTGCATAGAGCAGGATATTCGTGTCGATCACCCCTCCCCTCATGATTCCATAAGTTGCTCAAGAGCATCCCGGTCGGCCAGATTGACCCGGGGTTCCCCCATGGAAAAGAGGGGCAACTCGGAGATCGGTTTGACCTTCTCCCGGCGTCTGATCAAGCCCTGACGCAAGAATTCATTCACCAGATCAGACATATCAATCCCCTCGACATGCGCCTCCTGACGAATGCCTTCAAGTACTCCCTCTTCCAGAACAAGCGTTGTGCGCTTCATACATACAAGCATACACCTCATTCATACAGATGCAAGCAGACCGAAAGGGGCGGAAATTCTCCCGCTGAGACGCAGGGACGCAGAGAAAGAAAAGAAAATTCACAAGGGAGTATAGGGATGCAGCAGAGGAGGTAAACTCCATGCAAATCCCTCTGCCCCCATCTACTTTGCCGTTTTCCGAACCTCTGCGGTCTCCGCGTCTTGGCGCGATATTCTCAGTATCTCCTTAAAGCGTCGCGATAATGGCGTTGAAGGTCTGGCTCGGACGCAGGACGGCGTTGGCCTTAGCCTCGTCGGGAAGGTAATAGCCTCCGATCTCCGTGGACTTGCCCTGAACGGCGAGGAGTTCCTCGACGATCTTGGACTCATTGGCCGCGAGAGCCTCGGCGACGGGAGTGAAGAGGGCCTTCAGTTCGGCATCCTCGTACTGTGCGGCAAGTGCCTCCGCCCAGTAGAAGGCCAAGTAGAAATGACTACCACGGTTGTCGATGGTGCCGAGTTTGCGTCCGGGAGATTTATCATTCTCCAGGAACTTGCCAGTAGCCGCATCAAGGGTCTCGGCCAGGACTTTGGCCTTTGCATTGCCAAAGGTCGCCGCGATGTGCTCCAGGGAGGGAGCCAGGGCGAAGAACTCACCAAGCGAATCCCAGCGGAGGTAGTTGTCCTCAAGGAACTGCTGGACATGCTTCGGAGCGGAACCACCTGCACCGGTCTCAAAGAGTCCACCGCCATTCATGAGCGGCACAATGGAGAGCATCTTGGCACTGGTGCCGACTTCAAGGATGGGGAAGAGATCGGTCAGGTAATCGCGAAGCACATTGCCGGTGACGGAAATGGTGTCCTTGCCCAGCACGATGCGATCAAGAGTGACGGTACAGGCCTCAGCGGGAGGAAGAATGCGGATGTCGAGTCCGGTGGTGTCATGATTGACAAGATACATTTTGACCTTCTCAATGATCTGGGCGTCGTGGGCACGCTTCTGGTCCAACCAGAAAATGGCGGGAACTTGAGAGGCGCGGGCGCGATTCACGGCCAGCTTCACCCAATCCTGAATCGGGGCATCCTTGGCCTGGCAGGCACGCCAGATGTCCCCTTCCTCGACAGCGTGCTCGAGAAGAATTTTTCCCGTGGCATCCGTGACGCGGACGACACCATTGCCCGGAATCTCAAAGGTCTTGTTATGGGAGCCGTATTCCTCGGCGGCCTGGGCCATGAGTCCGACATTGGGAACCGAACCCATGGTCTTGGGATCGAGGGCACCGTGCCTTTTGCAGAAATCGATGACGGCCTGATAGACACCGGCGTAGCAGCTGTCGGGAATGACGGCGAGGGTGTCCTGGGTCTTGCCAGCGGCATCCCACATTTTGCCTCCGGCGCGGATCATCGCTGGCATGGAAGCATCGACAATGACATCGCTCGGCACATGGAGGTTGGTGATTCCTTTGTCTGAATTGACCATGGCCAGAGCGGGGCCGTTGGCATAGGCCGCCTGGATGTCAGCTTCAATTTCTGCTTTCTGGTCGGCAGGAAGTGTCTGGATTTTGGCAACGAGATCGCCAAAACCATTCTTAAAATCGACCCCCAGGCTCTTGATGACTTCGGAGTGCTTGGCAATGAGATCCTTGAAAAAGACCTCCACGGCATGGCCGAAGATGATCGGATCGGAGACCTTCATCATGGTCGCCTTCATGTGAAGCGAGAAAAGGACATTATCTGCCTTGGCGCGGGCAATTTGCTTTTCGATAAAGGCCACGAGAGCTTTCTTGCTCAGGAGGGTAGCGTCGAGGATTTCACCTGCCTTGAGCGGGGTCTTCTCCTTAAGCACCTTGCTGGAACCATCAGCACCGATGAACTCGATCTTTACCTCGGTCGCAGCCGGAAGGGTGACCGATTTTTCATTGGCAAAGAAATCATTCACGCCGCCCATCGTGCCGACGCTCGTTTTGGAATCGGAGCTCCAGGCTCCCATGGAATGCGGGTGCTTGCGGGCGTACTCCTTGACGGCCTTGGGAGCGCGACGGTCGGAATTTCCCTCGCGCAGGACGGGATTGACGGCGCTTCCCTTAATCTTGTCGTAGCGGGCCTGAATTTCTTTTTCCGCCTCGGTCTGAGGCGTGTCGGGATAATCGGGGAGTTTATAGCCCTTGGACTGAAGCTCGGCGATGGCTGCCTTGAGCTGCGGCATGGAGGCGCTGATATTCGGCAGCTTAATGATATTGGCCTCAGGCTGGAGCGTGAGGGCTCCGAGTTCGGCCAGGGCATCAGGAATGCGCTGATCCTCGGTCAGGAAATCAGGGAAATTCGCAATGATGCGTCCAGCCAGAGAGATGTCGCGCAGTTCGAGGGAAATCCCGGCATGCTTGGTAAAAGCCTGAACAATCGGCAGAAAGGAGTAGGTCGCGAGGGCTGGGGCTTCGTCGGTTTTGGTGTAGAGAATGGTAGGGAGCTTGGACATAGAGGTAGTGTTTGGTTTACAGCAAATAAATACAGAATGGAATCGCTGAATAAAGCTGTGAGAGGAGGGAGGTAATTTATTCGATGCCTCCCATCGCGGTTCCTTTGGGAAGCGAGTCCCGTGCCAAGCCACCCTAGTGTGCTGGATGGTAAATAGCTGCACATCTGTTGCGATCAAAATGGCCCGCCGCCAAGACGCGATGAGGGAGCGATACCGTTGTGTATCGCAACCGAGCAGCAACGCAGGCGCCGGGCCATTTTCATCGCAACCCTTCGGGCCGGAGGACATTGGGCGTTTTTCTGCGTTGTTCGCTCGGGCTATATCGCAACGGATATAGCCGCTTCACTCACGCCTTGAAAAACACCCAAATTCCCTCCGGCAGGTGTATAGCTATTTACCATCCAGCACACTTGCATGATTGATCGTTGGAAAAGTCAGTCCGAACTTGTTTTCCGACGCTCTTCACCGCATTTTTGACCAATTCATGCACGCATCTCCTCTCCCCTACGAAGTTCAGGAATTCGAACGACTGCTCCAGAAACCCAACAGCGATCCAACGGGACTGGCAGGATTTTTCAGCGGCGGTGAAATCTGGGTCGGAAGAGTTCCGGCGCGACTCGATGTGATGGGGGGTATCGCCGATTACTCCGGTGCCAATGTCTGCGAAGCGGTCCTGGGACGAGGGATGCTGATGGCTCTCCAGCCGCGCACCGATCGCACACTCCGAATTCGCACACTCCAGGTCGGCGGGCGCAGTCTTCCTGTCGAGACACGCATTCCGCTGGAATATTTCTCTTCCGGCGAAGGACTGGCCGGTTACGGCGAGGTCCGCAATCTTTGTCAGGCGAATCCCCTCGCCTCCTGGGTCTCCTACATCGGCGGCAGTATCTTCACTCTCCTCAAGGAAGAATCAGTGCGGATGCCCTTTGGCTTCAGCATGATTCTCCTGAGCGCCGTCCCGATGAATGTCGGCATCGGGAGTTCGGCAGCCGTCGAAATCGGCACCCTCTCCTGCCTCAATGCCTACCTTGGCCTTGGCCTCAATGGCGAACGCATCGCGCGTCTCGGCCAGATGGCGGAGAACTATGTCGTCGGCGCTCCTTGCGGCATCATGGATCAGACCGCGATCACGAGCGGTCGCACCGGCAAACTTACCCACATTCTCTGCCGTCCCGGCAAGGTGATGGGCGAAGTCGATATTCCCGAAGGCACCGGCTTTGTCGGCATCAGCTCCATGGTCAGGCATTCCGTCGCAGGCAATCCTTACAGCGACACCCGCATTGGCGCCTTCATGGGCAAGAAGATCATTAATGAATTCCGCGCCGCTACCGGCAAAGCCCCGATCAATTTCCTCACCGAACTGACCAGCGAGGAATTCCGCAGCCAGTATGAAGCGAAGCTTCCCGAGAGCATCCTCGGCTCCGACTTTCTTGCCCAATACAAGACACACGACGATCCCGTCACGACGATCCAGCCCGACGCCACCTACCGCGTGGCAGGCCCGGCACGCCACCCGATTGAGGAAAACGAGCGTGTGCTAAAATTCATGGAGGCTCTGAAGGGTGCCAAGGAACTTGGCGAATCTGCACTCATCACGGCGGGTGAGCAAATGTACGGCGCTCATGCCAGCTACAAGAACAACTGCAATCTCTCCGTCGAGGAGGTTGATTTCCTGGTCGAGGCCGTCCGCAAGCGCGGAGTCGCCAAGGGACTCTATGGTGCAAAAATCACCGGCGGAGGCACCGGCGGCACCGTGGCGATCTTTGGCAAGCTTGATGCGCTCAAGGTACAGGTTCCGCTTATCGCCGCCGAATTCTCCCGGCGCATCGGCATCATGCCCGACATCTTTGAGGGGACATCACCCGGAGCGATGGAATTCGGAGCCCGCCGCTACGGCTTCAGCGCCAATGGATGGCAGGGGGCTCAAGTATGAGCAGCCAAGCCGTCCGCAAAGCCGTTGTGCCCGTTGCGGGACTCGGCACCCGTCATTTCCCCGCTTCCCACGCCGTCAAAAAGGAACTCTTTCCCGTCGTCGGCCAGGATGGGATCAGCCGCGCCCTCTTCCATTACCACTTAATCGAGCTCCTCGAAGCAGGCATTGAGGAAATCTGCATCATCGTGCAGCCCGGTGAGGAGGATTCGATCCGCGCCTATCTTCAGGGGCCGGATGAAACTTATCTCCGCCGTCTGGAAAAATATCCACTCCTGCGCGAAGAAGCCCGACGCATGAGCGATCTGGCCGAGCGCGTCAGCTTTGCCGTCCAGCACGAGCAGGAAGGCTACGGCCACGCCGTCTATCAAAGCCATACCTTTGCCAACGGAGAGCCTGTCTTACTTTGTCTCGGCGACCATCTCTTCCGAGGAGCTCCTCTTTCCCCCTACCGTGAGTTGGCCGAAGCCGCTGCCTTTGCCGGAGGTAAGAGTATCTCCGCAGTGAATCGCATCGGACCGGATGATCTCAAGGGCTACGGCACCATCGCCGGACGACGCCGTAGTGAAACCCCCTCCCTGATCGACATCTCCCTCATTATTGAAAAACCGGATGTCGCCATTGCACGCGAGAAACTTCATGTCGATGGACTCGCCCCAGACGAATTCCTCGGCTGGTTTGGAATGCACCTTCTCGCCCCCTCGATCTATGACATTCTCGGCGAAATGATCCGGGATGATGTCCGCGATGGCGGCGAATTCCAGCTCACCCGCGCCCAGGAAATCCAGCGCCAGCGCGAAGGCTACCTCGCCCTCGAAATGACCCGCGCCGAGCGCTTCGATTTCGGCCTTCCCGACGACTATCTCCAAAGCCTCCAGGCCTTTCGTAAAATACCCTAGTCCTCCGGATGGCAAAATCCCTCGGCCCTGGGGAAGAGGACGGAATTTTCCAAGTGGAGATGAATATGGAGGTTATTCTCCAGTTCTTCCAAGCCTACAAAGAGTGCGCGGTAGGTATTGCAGGCCTCATCAGGTGGAACAAAATTATTGGTCAGGGCGCGGAGTTTGCGTAACTGCGTCCCGGCTTCCTCATGTTCGTGCTCCACGCTGTCAATCGGGCCATCGAGTGAAATCTCCCCAGACCTTTCGCGCTCCGCCCTCAGGACTGCCGGAAAGAGAAATTCCTCCTCTTCGAGGATATGGGGCAAGAGCTCTGCTTCGAGTTCACAGAAGACCTCAAAAACTTCACTCAAGCTTGAATTCGCCTCGCCATGAACTTGAGCAACTTTTTCAGCCATAGCATGAAGCCGTGGCAATTCTTTCCGTAGAAAATCGTGATGATGCAGGGTGATGTGGGCGATCAGATTTTCCGTACTCAGCTTGGCAGGGTTGAGAGCGCCTTTCTGACCGTCCTGAAATTCAGCCGTGAATTCACTCAGCACTTCTCCTAGCGACACCCCTTTCAGCGCACACGCTTCGCGGAGAGTCTGTCTTCCTCGACAGCAAAAATCGATACCATGCTCCTGAAAGATTCTGGATCGACCAGGCCGCTCGGCCACGAGTTCGCCAACGGTGCGCTCTATGAGAGGGGTGACTGAGGAGGAAATAATCGTCTCTGAGTGTTCCATGAGATCATTCCTACTCCAATTTCTCCCCCAGATGAAATGAAAAGAGATATTTCTATCTTTTATATATTTCTCACCCCTCAGCCCTGACTTATTTTCAGCTTTCCACTCTTAGCTTTCAGCTTTTTCTCACCGACCACCATGCCTTGAACTGCTCCAACGCACGACTGCGGTGGCTCATCCCATGTTTGATCTCGGAGGAGAGTTCGCCAAAGGTCTGATCATAGCCAAGCGGCATGAAAATCGGATCGTAGCCGAAGGGATCCACCGACAACGACGACATCTAATCGGCGTCCACCCGCTAATCTTGACCCCGTTATTTTGCAGGAGTGAAGGACTGGACGAAGGAAGCGCTTTCGTTACCGCAAGCGATCCAGACAATGTGCCGCTTGGGATCAACGGTCACATTTTCACATCCTTTCTGGCTCGGCACATCGCCGAGCGGGGTCAGTTTACCAGCCTCCTCAGCAACGCATGAGATGACGCCCAGTCGGCTGACGCTTCATCCCATCAGCCGACCAGCTTCAGAACCAATGAGCAAACACTTTGAAAAAGTCGGGATATCACTCATGCCCGAGAACTGACTACTGCTTAATTTATCCAGCTCATTCCCACGGGTCCGTATCGGCGCAGAGGCGGCTCAATGACCTCCATCCTGCGAAGGCAAGTTCCCTAAATTGACTGCTGGCCAACTAGATCCCAGATTGTCATTCCATGTTGGAGAAGTAAAACCGGCAGCCCCATTGTAGTAATTCACGGTAAATCCGCTCGCCGTGTCTTTGAAGACTTCTTTACCCATCGTGGGGGCACTACCTAGGAAAACCGCCTTCATCAGACTGTTGCAGCGGGCGAATGCACGAATCCCTATTGTAGTAACGCTCTTGGGGAAGGTCACGCTACTCAGACTGCCGCATTCAGAAAATGCAAACGGCCCGATAGAAGTAACATTTTCTGGAATCACCACATTGGTTAGGACTAGGCAACGACTGAAAGAGTTCGCTTCAATAGAGGTTACACTCTTAGGAATCGTTACATTGGTTAGCTTTGAGCAGTTATTGAACGCCCATGGCTTGATACAATTGACTCTACTTGGTATTGTCACATTCGTGAGTCCAGTGCAGAAGTCAAAGGCATTTTCCCCAATGAAGGTGACTTTCTCGGGAATCACAATGTTTTTCAAAGAGGTACAACCAGAGAACAAATCTTTCCCTATTGAGGTTACTCGCTCAGGAATGTTCACCTTGGACAGACCTTTGCATCTTTGGAATGTACCTTGCCCTATGGATGTCAGGCTACCGGGAATCGACATATCGGTCAGTCCAGAGCAGCCAGAGAAGGCATAATCACCAAGTATTGTAACACTTTTTGGAATTGTCTCACTCTTTAGTGCAGTGCAGTGAGCAAACGCAAAAGGGGCAATGAAACTGACGCTGCTTGGAATGGTAATACTAGTAAGGTTGCTGCATCCATCGAACGCAAGCAAACCGATGAATGTGATCCCCTCGGGAATGGTGTAACTGGCACCTGCCTTATTTGAAGGATATTTGATGAGCTCGGTCTGACTTTTATTAAACAATACTCCGTCAATGCTCACATAATTTGCATTCTGTGATTCCACCGTTATCACGCTCAGGCTTTTACAGCCTCGGAACGGAGGAGCATTCTCAATGTTTGTGACGCTGCTAGGAATCGTCACGCTGGTCAGATTGGTGAGGTTTTCGAAAGCACCGTTACCCATTGATGTGACAGGCAGCCCGTTGATAATTGAGGGAATGTCCAGCGAATCGCCGGAGCCGGTGTATTTCTTAATCGTGATCTGCCCATTAGTGGTTTCTGTATCGAATTGCGCATGAACCTTGTCGGTAAAGCCCGACAGGATCAGAAGAATCCCCAGAATCTTTGCGATTCCTCCGAACATTCCTTTGGTGATACATTTTGTATTTAAGAACATAGATTTATTTTTGATAGACCGAAGAGGGGCGTATGTCTTGCTCTATAAACGCATAGATCGCGATGAGCATCTCGCCTTACCTCCTCAGTCTTTTAGCTTTTCAGCTTTCCACTCTTAGCTTTCAGCTTTTTCTCACCGCCCACCATTCCTTGAACTGCTCAAGCGCACGACTGCGATGGCTCATCCCATGTTTGATCTCGGAGGAGAGTTCGCCAAAGGTCTGATCATAGCCAAGCGGCATGAAAATCGGATCGTAGCCGAAACCGCCGTTGCCGCTTACCTCGGTAGCAAGGATTCCCTCCACGGTGCCGTCAAAGGTGGCCAGAGTTACCCCATTCTCCGCGACCGCCAGAACACAGCGAAAGCGTGCGGTGCGTTGCTCATGGGGTACTCCCAGCGTTCGTTCCAGGACCAGTGCAGTATTCGCCTCATCAATGCTGCCAACACCTGAAAACTGAGCCGCAGCATAGCGTGCCGAATAAACTCCCGGTTCCTTGCCAAGCGCATCGACCTCGATTCCCGAATCATCGGCCAGGACAATCCCCTCAACGACTCGGGAGACTCCCTCAGCCTTGAGCTTGGAATTCTCCTCAAAGGTCGCTCCTGTCTCCTCGATCTCGGGCAGATGCTCGATCTCAGTCGCGTCGATCACACGCACCCCCTCTCCCAGCATCGTCTGAATCTCACGGGTCTTGTGCCGGTTGCGGGTGGCCAGGAGAATCGTAGGCGCGTCGTGTGACTTGGCTTTGGAAGAGTTTTCAGATTGCATGGTGGATCACAGTTCGAACCAGATGACCCTTACTCGCAAGCACTATCCTTTCTCCGAATTTGAACCCCGCTGGCAGCAGCATTGGGTCGGCACCCATGCCTTCCGCGCCGCTAATCCTGGCGATCCCGATTTCCGTCCCGAGGCGAAGAAATACTTCGTCCTCGATATGTTCCCCTACCCCAGCGGCGACGGTCTCCATGTCGGCCATGTCGAGGGCTACACCGCCACCGACATCCTCGCCCGCTACCATCGCCTGCGCGGTGACAATGTCCTGCATCCGATGGGCTGGGACGCCTTTGGACTGCCCGCCGAGCAGTATGCGATCAAGACGGGGCAGCATCCCCGCATCACCACACAGCGGAATGTCGACAATTTCCGCACGCAGTTGCAGTCCCTCGGTTTCAGCTACGACTGGTCACGCGAGATCAGCACCACCGATCCCGAGTATTTCAAATGGACTCAGTGGATCTTTCTCCAGCTCTACAATGCCTGGGT
>Ga0302320_10011907_pt1 | contig 18333 bp, 9 predicted proteins | sample Bog_T0_3_FD_202130 | JGI IMG/M metagenome (GOLD analysis project Ga0302320, IMG submission 202130) | Peat permafrost microbial communities from Stordalen Mire near Abisko, Sweden - Bog_T0_3 | ecosystem: Environmental > Terrestrial > Soil > Wetlands > Peat | place: Sweden: Abisko, Stordalen Mire...
TTCGTGACGATCCGAGGTCACGCAACGCCCCTTCCTTTAGTCGAAAACCCGTACCCAAACTGCCTCCGAGTTCAAGAATCGAGCCACTTTTGCACACGGATGGAATTTTGGCTAGGCACAGCTCTTGGTCGCCTCTTGAATCACCACTGCAATGCCGGGCTCGTAGTATGTGACGGCGCCGTGGACCCGCACTCGCTCCGATCGGTCGACTACGTGAAAGTGCGTCAGTATTCCGTCCATCGGCGTGAAAGGAAGAGACCAGGGCGTTGTAGCGGCGCGCTTCACTGAACGAATTCCGGCCAACGATGAAACGTGCAGCAACACGCCTGTCAGCTGATTCTTGCCGTCGAAGATTCCCGCGGCCACACCGCTAACTTCCACCTCGGCGTCCAGTAGGCTGTTCAAGGCGCTTTCATCTCCGGTGTCGACTTTCACCCAGACAATCAGCCCGTCGACCAGCACCCCCAGCCGCCCGCTAAGATTGCCTGCGATGCTGATCACATCCGCCGACTCAACTACACCATGCACCGAGACCAATTGGCAGTCATGGGCCCCGCTGGCCAACTCCTCAAAAAGGGAAGGCATGGGTAGGGGCAATGTTCCGTGGCCCAACAGTGTGATCTTTGAGGCTACTAGGATCGGACGAAAGCTGGTGCGGGTAGATCCCTCAATTAGAACCTTGTCACCTGGGGCAATTTGCAGGATGTCCGATGAATTCACGAAAATGGCGTCAATACCATCCTGAACAAAAAGTATGTGTTCATAGGACCGATAGTAGGTCACAGTGGCTTGAATGGCGACAGGGCGTTCTTGTGCGGCATCAGCGTTGCTCAAAGCCCGCACGACATGCAGCGAGGTCAGGATTGGCGGGCTGGTCGCCCTTGCAACAGAAGCCCCCGCCAGCAGAACTGCGAGAATTGCAGTGGATGTTCTCATCTAGGCGCAATTCGGCGCTGTACTCCCCTTCTGTTGTCGAACCTACGGGTCTTATCGGCAGATTCACAAAGGGATTAAAGGGCCAAAGCAAAGAAACCACCATGAGGTTACCTCGGAGTATCAGCAAAACCTACAGATCGACCTCAATCGGTGGCGGCCCGAGCAGGTCTGGTGGGGAGCCGTGCAACCCTCTGGTTCGGGCAGCATCCTTGTTCATTTCCCCTTCTGTCGAGCATCGAACCCGGAAAACTCAAGCGGCCGGTTCAATAAAGGGAGCGCTTCCGTGTACTCGCTCGAGACTGTATCCGAAGGGCAGGCAATTCGTTGCACTTGCGTCTTCCGGCATGCGGTGCACTTCGTGGCCTTCCAGGTTTGAACAGGAAGCCGATTGAGCATACCTATTGCGATTCGTCCAGAATCTCGATGCCCGAGACGGTCGCGTTGTTTACGATCGGCTCAAAGGTAATGTTGAGCTTTCCTTGCGCGCTCGGTTTCTGATGTGAAAAGGTCTTGGTTAGCGCGTGAAGACTTCCCGCTTCTTTGTAGATGTCGAAGTTATCGAGCAGAGTGTTCCCGTTACACAGGACGCGAAACACGCGGCTCCCTGCACCTCCGGTTGCAGATCCTCCCGACCCGAAGTAAAACTCGGCAAAGTGCAGAATCACGGTGTAGCGATCTCGCGTGTCAACCGGAATGGCGTAGGTGAAGTGTCCATACCTCTCCATTGCGAAGAGGTCGGGATCGGATGTTCCCGTGATTTGAATCGCATTCTTCGAGGTGTAGCCATCCAGGAAGTCGTCATCCGAGTGCCAGAACTGTCCGTCGCGATCGGTTAAGGATCTCGACTGTGTAACGAGGCGAATTGGAAGCAACCGGTGGGGCGTGCCGGGCTGAATCTCGATCGCACACAGAATGGCCGGGGCGCGTTCGCTCGTGAACCCCAGGTGCAAGAATCCATTACTGGCAGGGCTGACGTCGCGGAAGACGCGCTCGTCCGCAAGATTCGCACCAAAGGCGTCGGATCGGACGTCGAAGGCCGACAAGATTTTGTCTCCATTGATGTCGACCGTAAAGGTGGAAAGGTCGCTGGAGGCCTGTTCCACAGCGACAAAATAGAGATGTAGTTCATACACGCCAGGCCGCAGTGGGATATCGTAAAAAAAGTCTCCATTTCGCCAATGTTTGAACAGCATCGGATCGCTTGTTCGCGCTACAACGGTGTCCGGACGATCCCACCACCCGCCAAAATGAAAGAATTGGTCAGGCTGCCAGAGGTTTCCGGCGCTGTCGATTTGTGGCTTTCCGCTGTAGCCAGCGAGAATGCGCAGGGGTACTTGCGCGTATGGTGTGATATTTGAGGGAGCGGCTTGCTGCGCATTGGAAGCCGCGGCGCCAACGGTGCCCTTCTTTATATTGTTGGGCTGAAAAAGCAGGTATACGCCTGCAATCGTCAAGGCCAAAGCCGCGATCGCGACTACATAGTAGTACCAACGCCACTTGCCCGGCGCAGAGGCGCCCGATTCGCTCGTGGGCGTTGCCGGGCTGGAATTCTGGCGCGTGAAAATAGGGACGTAGATTCCCGGTGGAATCGACAAATGAATTGCATGATCTTTCCCTTCGCCCGCGTAATACTCCTTCAGTCGCTTTCGCAGACGGTGAGCCTCTACCCGCACAATCGCGTCGTTACCTGCATTGAATGTGTCCTTTGAGCGCCCGAAGATTTCAGTTGCGATGTCGTATTCGTGCAGTTTGTCCGTTTCATCTGAGAAATACTTTTCCCCGATGTAGGTGATCAGCAGATGCAGTCGCGTCGAGTTCTCCAACGCTGCCGATACAGCCTCTAGTTCCCGGCGCTCTTCCTCCATCGAAACGGATGGAGCGCTATCAGATACGGCCTGTGTGGTCCTGGTCAACGACTATCCCCTGAGATGCGATCTTAGCTGCTCCAAGCACGCAACTGCAACACGGCTCCGAAGCCATACCGTGCACTTGAGTTATCCTACGTGATTTCATGAGCGTACATACTGTGAAACCGTTCGCGGGACGCCCCGTACACGATTGTACGAGATAAACGTTTACGTCCCTTGCTGCGTGGCGTAATTGTTCTCCCAGCTTCAAATTAAGCTTGGGGAGCTAATTCAAGTCCAGGAAAGGCGTCGAGAATCACGGGACCGGATGTTGGTTAGAGGGTCGATTGACGTAGTCGCAACATTTCAGTCTGCGCACAAGACTCACGATCACCAAACATCGGCCGGGATCTCGCAGGCGTTTGCGAAATTGTTCTCTTGGCTTTCACTGGATTCCGGTTGCAGCGCATTTGCTGTGAACCTGATCGCAGCCACCGCAGGATGGAGTGAGCGACACGGGGCCTGAAGCAGGCATATTCCAAAGCCTGCGGGCAAACCATTGAGTTGAGGAACCCGGGCAGCCGGGCCTCACAGATTTTTGGAGGTACATCTTGTCAAGATCTACGAAACTGCATTTCCGTGAATTGTCGATGCGATCGACGAAAACGTTTACACGCCGGGTACTCGGGGTTGCGGCTCTGCTCTTCCTGGCAGTTGTGGCCTACGCGCAGACAACCTCTTCTATCTCCGGAACAGTTCGCGATACTCTCGACGGCTTGGTTCCCGGGGCCAAGGTCACGCTCACCAACGAAGCCAGCAAGGCGACTCGGTCGGCGACCGGTAATGGCGATGGATTCTTCAACTTTATTGCCGTGCAGCCGGCGATCTACTCGATTCGAGTCCAGAAAGCAGGCTTTGAAACCTGGCTCGTGACGGGAGTCGAGATTCATCCGGGGGATAGCCTCACGGTTCCCAAGATCCAACTCAAAGTCGGCGCCGTCATGGAAACGGTGACGGTGACCGCCGAGGTTGCGGGCGTTGCACTCGATTCTCCCGAACGCAGCACCCTCGTTACTTCCGCCGATCTGGCTCGCCTTTCTACGGTGGGCCGCGACGCGATGGAGTTGGTGAGCATGCTGCCCGGTTTCACTCTCAATGCCGGCACAAGTTTGCAGAATTCAGGTGCTGACTACACGACAACCACCTTTGGTTCAGCCAACATGAGCAACATGGGCGCCAATGGCGCTGCGCCTCAATCGGGACTCGTCAATATCGCTTCCGACGGAGTCCAGGTGATCGATGCCGGCGATATGGGATCGACTATCGCCAATGTCAACATGGACCAGGTGCAGGAAGTCAAGGTACAGACCGCAAATTTCGGTGCCGACGAGGCCAAGGGCCCCATTGTCATCAGCGCTGTCGGCAAGTCGGGCGGGGCCGCATACCACGGATCGCTTTACAGTTACGCGAGAAACGCAATCTTCAACTCGAACGATTGGCTGTCGAAGTACGAAAGCGTAGCAAAGACTCAAGCCAGGTACCTCTATCCTGGGGCAACGTTCGGCGGACCAGTCAAGATACCTGGTACGAACTTCAATAAGAACAAGCACCTGACATTCTGGGTGGGGTATGAACAGTACATCCAGAAGAGCAACACGAACGGAACGTTCGGCGGACCGACTTTTGCATTCATCCCGACCCCGGCCATGTTGGGCGGAGATCTTTCCTACGAATCGCTCGGAAAGGCATTCAACGTCCCACCTACGACTCTTGCCGGCGCATGCGCGGTGGACTATGCCATAGCCGATGCCTACTCGAACATCGGCGGCGACTGCCACTCGCCCGCTGGGTCTTATGATGAATTGGGAAACACGATTCCAGCCTATGTCAATTCCACCACTCTTGCTGGTGGTCCGGCGAACGCGGGACAAATCGCCAAATCCTCCATCAACCCCTCGATTGCCACTTTCAGCAAGTACTATCCGGCCATCAACCGTGTCCCGCAACCGACCCCCACCGGCTTTGCGACGGACGGCTATAACTGGATCGGTAATGTTCTCGCTACCAATAACGGTTTCCAGCTCCACAGTCGCGTGGATGAGAACATCTCTGACAACCTCAAGTTATACGGTGTCTATAACTGGGAAAAGGTGAACAGCTCGAACCCGATGAACAACGTTTACTATAACCCGCCCGATACGATTCCATACCCTAGTGCTTTGGATACCAAGGGTTACTCCGATTTTGCATCGCTCAATCTCACCAAAATCGTGAATGACTCGACGACCAATGAACTCGTTGTTGGGGGAATTCATTTCCTACAGCCGATGCAATTCGCAAATCGCTCTCTGACATTGGATACAGGCACACCCTGGGCCGCGGCCGGTTACGAGGGGGGCGCGCTTAAGAACAATGAGAACCAGTTGCCGCGCATTTATTCGTGGGAGAACACCGGGCTGCCTAACTTCTCCTTTGGATATGTGCCGGGAACTAGCCTCGGTCAGTTTCTCCGAAAGTCAAGCTTCAATATCTCTGACAATGTGACCAAGGTCTATCGTACCCATACCATCAAGGCAGGCGTCTACGCTGAACAAACCAGGAACAACAATACAACGCTGGGCAGCGACTTTAACAGCACCATTCTTTACGATCGTTACAATGGGTGTCTAATAAATCAAACCTCACCATCGGAAGATACAGTCACCGGTGCGCTTAAGCTGCCCAACTCGACAAGCCTGGGTAACACGATTGGAAATTTCCTGATCGGCTGCCCGGGCGGTTACAACCAAAGTTCAAAAGATCCCACCAACGACATGTACTTCAACAGCTTGGAGTTTTATGGCACAGACGAGTGGAAGGCAAGTTCCAAGCTAACAGTCACTTTTGGAATCCGTCTTTCCCATCTAACTCCGTGGACCGGTGCCGACGGGATTGGCTCGGCAGTATGGGATCCCACCAAGTACAACCCGATTGCGACTGGCGTCTTCTCAAAGAATGTCACTCTCGACACTACGACATGGCCGGGAATTTCTTGGCACAAATTGAACTCCAGCATCCCCGTTGCGGGAGTACCAACGGAGTTTCTTTTTTATATGCCGCGTGTGGGTGCATCGTATGATCTATTCGGAAATGGAAAGACAGTTTTACGAGGAGGTTGGGGCGCCTATAGATCGCGCGATTCAAATGGTATAGCCGGAGGGGCATTGTCCACTGCAAATGACCTTGTCGATCACGGCATCAGCGGACAAGACAGCTGCACCCTGGATCAATTGATGAACTCTTCGAACACGCCAACAGGCACACAGGTTCTTCCCTGCGGTTACTACAACAGCTTAGGAGGAAACCAGGCGGTTTTTTCCACCGGTACTGCTGCGGTTGCGTATGGTTCAACGATCAGCGTCGCTGCCCTTGACCCAAAGGATAAGGAACAGCCGGTCACGTACAATTACAACCTCACGCTGGATCAGCAAGGGCCGTTCCATACCACCTTCGAAGTGGCCTACGTGGGTAACCAAAGCACGAATCTTGCGACGCAGGGCAACCTGCAAAACCACGACGTGATTCCGCTCGGCGCTCTCTTTGGTCCCGATCCACTTACCGGCCAAACCTTCGATATAGCGGCTCTCAACTCGACGCAGGAGGCTGATTTCCGCCCGTATCCGAACTACACGGCGGTCAATGTTCCGGAGCATACCAACTGGGCCAACTACAATGCGCTACAGGTGTCGCTCAACAAGCAGCGTGGTTCACTTGTGTTTGGCGTCAATTACACATGGTCAAAGGCGCTGGCAGTTCGCGGCAACTGGGACACGGGAAACATCGCTGACCCCGTCAATGCTCATCATGACTATGGCGTTGTCTCCTTTGATCGGCCGCAGGTTGTCAACTTCAGTTACTCCTATCAGGAAGGCAAGAAGTTTCACCGAAATCGCGAACTGGGCTGGGTGCTCAACGACTGGGAGGCATCGGGCATCGCCACTGTTACAAGCGGTCCCGATATCGCCATATACAACGGCACAAACTTCGGCTTTTCTGCCTCGGCGGGCTACGTGACGGGCGCGGCTCCCAGTTTGACTTCGATAGGCATTCCCGTTGGGGCGGCTCCCTGGCTCGGCAGTTCGGATTACTCACTGCAGCCGAGTGTTACCTGCGACCCGCGCAAAGGCTTCCGGAAAGTCGTTGGACAGGTCAGGCAATACGCTAACGGCAATTGCTTCGCAATGCCCGCGCTGGGAACCCAGGGGGCGTGGAATCTGCCCGATGTACGCGGTCCCCTCTACGAAAAGTCTGATCTCTCTGTCTACAAGGACGTTCAAGTAACCGACCGGCAGAGCCTGCAATTCCGTGTCGCAGGCTTCAATTTTCTTAATCACCCCATCCCGTCGTTTACTAACAACGATTCGACCGCCCTAAACCTGACTTTCGCCGACCCATCGTGTAATACGACAACTGGTGCCGGATGCTTCACGTCGCTGAATGCTGCATTGACGGGCCTGACGTTGAATAATCCCGCATTTGGAAAGACGGCATATAAGTGGGGGCAACGCGTCCTTGAATTCGGCGTGAAGTACAACTTCTAAGCAACAGGGAGGAAAGACCCTTCGGCTCTCCTCCCGTGTACTTCATGAAGGCGCGATCGCGGCAACGGCGAAGATGAATCCGGAAGCCGGAACAGGAACTGAGCAACATGCGGTAAACCGCAGTGTTTTTGGAGGCTTGAAATGTTGAGGAAAGATCTTATGAACGGATGGACCCGGCGGAACGCGTGGCTGACAATGCTCGCAGCGCTGATTCTGATGATGTTGCCGGCAATCTCCACGGCCAGTTCTGCCGTGCCAGCGGCCGTGGTTTCCACAGTAAACACCGTCCCCGCGACGGGCATGGCGGGCGATGAATCCAATGTGGTTCTGGACGCCTGCGGAAACATTTATGCAATGGAGCAGTACGGCGGAGAGGTGGATGAGATTACCGCCGGAGGCGGGGCGGCAACGGTAGTTATAGCCGCAGGAGGCGACAATTACCGTCCAGTGCCCCTTGCCATCGATTCCACAAAAAGCAATCTATATTTCCTTCACGGCGACACAGGAAACTTATATAAAGTTCCGATCAAAAACTGCACGCCTCAACCAACATCGGAGACCACTTTCAGTGGCATCGTCGGCAATCTCGGAGCAATTAGTTATTACTGGAACGGTTCAGCTTTAGCAACGGATTCTACCGGCGATGTATTCATCGGCACAAATGTCGCCTGCTGCGCCCCCGTCAACGAATTGGTGGTTGAGTACGGATACAATGGTTACCAAAGCGGAACCGCGCTGCTCGGCGGAACGACTTCGTTGGCTGATCCGATTACGTCTATCGCAATTGACGCCAGCGGCAACATTTACTATGTCTCCGGTGGCGCCCTCTATGAGTTGCAGTTGACCACTGCGGCCACCAGCACCACTCCACCTGCATACAGCGCAACTCCAATTTCCTTCGGCAGCGGATATACAACCGTCGTTGGTGTCGCGATCGACGGTGCGGGTAACATGTACATCGCAGACAGTGGAAGCTCGGCGATCTACGAGATTCCCTATGAGATGAACGGCGGAACGGCAGCATTGAATCCCGCAGATCAATTCATCGTTGCAATGGGAACAGGCATCACCATCGCAAACGCCGTCGCGCCCGACACGTCTGGAAATCTCTACTACGCCAACAATGGTTCATCGATCTATAAGGTCACTCAAGGTAGCGCGAATTTGGGATCGACGGCCGTAGGCGCTACTGGATCAGAGACCTTGAACGTCGTCTTCAATTCCGTCGAGACCCTAGGATCTCTTTCTGTTGTTACTGGCCCGGGCGTTTTCTCAAACACCGGCGGAACCGGCACTTGTGCGGCAACCGCGTATACACAGGCTGAAGGCTGCACAGTGAATGTCAGCTTTACGCCAACTGTGTCCGGACTGGCTTACGGAGGCGTGGTGCTCACCGACGCAACCGGCGCGGCTCTTGCAACAGCCGACATTTCCGGCCTCGGCACCGGCCCCGGACTCACTGTCGATCCCGGCGCTGAGACCACGTTTGGCGGAGGATTCACGTCACCGACCGGTGTGGTCATCGACAATCGAGGCGACGTCTTTTTTGCCGACTCCAGCAAGAATACGATTTTGGAAGTGCCGACAGGCAGCACAACCGCGATCTCGCTGGGCAGCGGTCTGAAAGCTCCTACCGGCGTCGCAGTCGATGGCGCCGGCAACGTCTATGTTGCCGACTCAGGAAACAGTCAGATCGTGGAAATTCCCGTAGTGAATGGCGTGCTCACGACCTCAGCACAAGCAACCTTGATTTCCAGCAGCACCACTGTTGCCGGCTTGACGTTGAGCAACCCTGCCGGCATCACGGTCGATAACCTTGGCAATCTCTACATTGCCGATACGGGTAACAAGCGTGTGGTTTATCTTCCGTATTCTGGTAGTTACAATCTCTCGCTGGCCCTAACACTCGGTTCCGGGCTGAATAGCCCCTCGGCAATCGCTTTGGATGCTTCGAGCAATGTGTTTATCGCCGATGCTGGCAGTGGAGATGTCTACGAATTGACGGCTCCTGTGGGTGCTGGAGTTCAGATAACAATCGCCTCGAATTTGAGTGCGCCATCCGCTCTGGCCGTGGATGCTTCGGGCGCCGTCTTTGTTGTCGATCAAGGTAACAAAAAGATTTGGCGCATTCCGAACAACGCCGGTTCCCTGGATCAGAGCAGTGCGGTGAATGTGATCGGTCAATTGAACTCTTCGGAATTGGCAATCATCCAAGATCCTTACGGTGTTGCGATCAACTCTACCGGCAACCTTTATGTAAGTGACAATACGAATGCCGCCGCTTACATGGTCAGTCGCACTATTACTACCCAGTCATTTGGCCAATGGAATGTGGGAGAAACGAGCGGAATGCTCCCATATTACGTGGAGAGTTCCGGCAATGCTGCTTTGACCCTCGGTACGCCTTACTACGCGGTGACTGGAGATACCACTCAGTTCCAGCTTCTCACCTCTGAGACGAACGCCTGCGCCGACGGCACATCGGTGGCGTCCGGATCGAGTTGCAGCTTGGAATCGGAGTTTAGGCCATCCACCGGTGGATCGTACTCCGAGACTTACACCTTGAGTAGCAACGCAGCGAACGCCCCCGCTCCGCAGCTCGCCTATGCAGGCTCGGGAGGCGTCACATTGCCGACCACGACAACCTTGGCGGTCACCTCGCCAAGTGGGAATCCAACTTACGACCAGTCGATCACTCTCACCGCGACAGTTATCGTGGCAGGCACGACGACTCCAGTCGGCGTTGGCGCCGTCAATCTCGTCAACACATCGACTGGAGCTATCATTCAAACCGTTTCCCTGACCTCTGGTGCTGCGACCTTCACACTGGCCGGCGGAGGGAACCTTTCCGGAGGAATCATCAGTTTCTCGGCCAGTTACACGGGTGGAACCTCAGGGAACAATGCATACGAACGGAGTTCATCCACGCCGGCAACGGTGAATATACAACCGGTCGCCAGCTTGACTGTACTATCACTTACGACGCAATATCCCACTCCACCAAGCCAGACTGCAAATACTCCGATTACACTTACGGCAACTGTGTCTTCCGCATTTGCAGGGGCGACAACTGGAACTGTCATCTTTACCATCACGGATTCGGGTGGAACTCAAGTTGCACCGGTAGCGGTACCTCTCGCAGCGGTTGACGCAGGTCAAGTCCAATACCAGTACACACCAACCGCTCCGGGGAACGGCGTGCCCTACGATGTAGTCTCTGTTGTTGCTACCTACAGCGGCAACTCCGACTTCTCCGGATCGACTTCGGCAGCCGGAACGTTCAACGTCTCGCCCGCAATTGGATCGGTGAGTGTAACCGCCAACGGCACCTCGCTGACTAGCGGCGAGAGTGGCAATAGCACCATCACCTTCACCAATACAAGTTATGGAGGCTGGCAGGGCTTCGTAGGCTATCAATGCCTTGCATCTTCGTTGCCGGCCAACGCAATCTGCGTGTTTTCACCTGGACAGGTAACGGTTATGGCCACCACATCCACCGCCACGTATCCTCCGGCCACAACTCAATTGCAAGTGGTGGTGAACAATCCTCCCAACTCCCCGTTACAGAGTTCGATACCGTGGTGGCTGGGCGGGCTGGCCGGCTTGTCGCTGCTCTGGACGAGGCGCCGGTTGGGGCGAGGAGCCTGGGGAACGCTCGCGATGCTGATCGGGGGAGCCCTGCTGGCGTTTTCGGCGGCTGGTATCATGGCCTGCGCCGGAAGCGTTCACAGCATTCCGAACCCCACCCCGACCGGTTCAAGCAAGATTACCGTGGTTGCCTACTCTGACCCCTACCTCTCCGTTTCGAATAACACAACGCAAACCTGTGGTTTAAACTCGGCAGGCAACACCGATCCAACCGTATCCCCCTGCTCAAAATCGACCTTCCAGATTTCGCTAACAGTGCAGTGAGTTGTTGCGCTCGCTTTCGACCCGGACAGCCAATGCTGTCCGGGCGCGCGAGCCAAGTGCAACCGCCTTTGCCAGCGATCCCTCCTTGCAGTTCGTCTATTGGGTATGGGAGGATGAGGCAGTTCGATGATTCTATTCGTAGGGAGCACGAGGGGTTTGTGCAGCCGGGAGCATTCTCTATATGAAGCTTCGCATTCTTTCGTGGGTTGGATTTATGGGCCCTGTTCTTCTGCTGAATGGCTGTAGCAGCGGTGGCAGTTCACCGTCTGCTCCCGTTACGCCTACGATCAACTGGCCAACACCTTCGGCCATTACTTACGGGACCGCATTGAGTTCCACGCAGCTCAACGCCACCGCCACCTATCCAGGTACATTTACCTATTCGCCAGCCTCGGGAACAATCCTTGGGGCAGGCAACCAGACGCTTTCGGCCACATTTACACCCGGCGATCCAACCAAGGTTGCGTCGGCAACAGCTACGAATTCAATTACGGTGAACAAGGCGACGCCGACCATAGCATGGAACGCGCCCGCACCGGTTGCGGTGGGCACGGCATTGAGCAGCTCTCAATTGAATGCGACAGCGAATGTCGCCGGCGCCTTTCTTTATTCGCCTGCAGCGGGCACGGTAATGAACACAGCCGGAACACAAGTTCTCTCCGTCACGTTCACGCCAACAGATGCAACGGACTACAATTCGGCCATCGGAAGCGTGACTCTCTTAGTCAATACTGTCTCTCTTGCCACTCCTACGATCAACTGGCCAACACCTTCGGCCATTACTTACGGGACCGCATTGAGTTCCACACAGCTCAACGCCACCGCCACCTATCCAGGTACATTTACCTATTCGCCAGCCTCGGGAACAATCCTTGGGGCAGGCAACCAGACGCTTTCGGCCACATTTACACCCGGCGATCCAACCAAGGTTGCGTCGGCAACAGCTACGAATTCAATTACGGTGAACAAGGCGACGCCGACCATAGCATGGAACGCGCCCGCACCGGTTGCGGTGGGCACGGCATTGAGCAGCTCTCAATTGAATGCGACAGCGAATGTCGCCGGCGCCTTTCTTTATTCGCCTGCAGCGGGCACGGTAATGAACACAGCCGGAACACAAGTTCTCTCCGTCACGTTCACGCCAACAGATGCAACGGACTACAATTCGGCCATCGGAAGCGTGACTCTCACCGTTAATGCCGCAGGCACGGCCGTTACTGTCAACATCAACACGCTGGCCAATCGCCATCAGATCAGCCCGTTTGTTTACGGGAATAACGATCAGACGATTGCGGACATATCCAGCGTAGGCTACACCTTCTCGCGATGGGGCGGCAACGATGCCTCGAATTATAACTATCGTTTGCAATCCCGCAACGCCGCCGCAGACTATTTCTTCGAGGACTATGGAGGTGCAGGCGACCAGGTCCAACTCATCACCGACACCCAAAATGCAGGCAGCCATGCTCTGACGACGATGGCCATGATGGATTGGGTGGCGCAGGCATCCGGCTGGAGCTTCTCCGTCAAAACATTCGGAGCTCAGTGCTCCGTTGATCCTTACAACACGGACGCCGGCAATGGCTTGGTGGCCGGTTCGACCGGCAACTGCAGCACCAGTACAGCACCTGTGACTACCAATGCCGTCACCACGGCCTACTACCCGCTGGTAGACACCGCACAGGAGTGCCCATCGGGAACCACGGATGGAACCACCTGCATCGACCGCGAAACCTGGGCCCAGGCGCTGGCTTCGGCATTCGGAAGCGGAACGTGCTCGGTGCCGTATTCGACGATCGACTCCTGTCATTTCTACGACATGGACAACGAACCCGAAATCTGGAATGGCACACATCGCGACGTTCACCCGGTCCCGACGGGATACGACGAGATCGCCAATCTCTATGAGACAGAAGCGACGAATCTTAAGACGTGGGATCCGGCGGCCGTGCGCTTTGGTCCGGTCTTCTGCTGCTGGTGGTTCTACTGGAACGGCGCCAACGGCAATGACAAGGCGGCTCACGGCGGCGTAGACTTCCTGCCCTGGTGGCTGAACCAGATCAAGTGGATGGATCAGATCAACGGCGCGCGCACGCTCGATGTGTTCGACATCCATGCCTATGGCGACGGCGGCCCCACAAGCGGGTTCACCAACGCACAGCTTCAGGCGGCTACGGTCAAGGTGGCTGGCTATTACTGGGATCCGGCGACGGTGAACCAGGATACGAACAACACCTATACGACCAATGAGGAGCCCAATCCAGGCATCCCCTTCATCATTCCGCGCTTCAAGGCTATGGTCAACGCCATCTATCCGGGCACGCCCCTTTCGTTTACCGAGTGGGGCGCCGGCTTTGCGGCTAATGCCGGAACGGACTTCTCAACGGCAATCGCCGATGCGGACACATTAGGTGTCTTCGGGCGTGAGGGTCTGAGCTTTGCCTCGCGCTGGGGCGGTCCGTCGCCCGCCACTGCTGAATACCTGGCCTGGAAGATGTTCACCAACTACGACGGCGCGCATCACATGTTCGAGCCCCTGTCAGTCTCCGACCAGAACAATGGCAATTCCGCCCTGTTCAGCAGCTTCGCCTCGCTGAACTCCACCGGCACGACGATGACGATCATGGTCCTCAACAAGGACCCGAACAACAACGCGAATTTAACATTCAACCTGTCCGGATTCAGCGCGTCCACCTACGTGGCCTACAAGCTTTCCAAGGCTTCTTCCAGCGCGATTTCGGCCTCCACTTCGCAGTCCTGGAGCGCAACCCAAACCTTCGCGCCCTACAGCATCACTCTGCTTGTGATCAACGGAAGCGAAGGCACCCAGCCCGCATCGGAGTGGTACCTCAACCCCGACGACCTGATGATTTCCGCCTCGGGTACGGCAACCCTGCATCCGGCGATCTTGAGCGGCAGCGGCACAGTGACGCTCTCCTCGGCTGTCTTCGACGCTTATGAGGGCGCCACGGCGTGCAGCGGCTCGCTTACCATCACCAACTCCACCGTTACCGCAACCCAGCCCGCAACTATCACCGTGAACGCGGGCAGCACTCCCGGCTTTTGCCACTACACCGTTACCGGCAGCGACGGCACGGCAACTGAGACGAAGGGCGGCTGGATTGTCATTGGAAATCCGCGCGCCACGCTTACCGTCAGTGGTGGAAATAACCAGAGCGCCACCCACGGCACGACTCTCTCCGAATCTCTCGCCGTCACCCTGTCGCCTGGCTCATCCGGCGGCTCGGCCAACGGCGCGGACATACTATTCACCACTTCGGCCGGCACGCTCTCCAATGGCACAACCAGCGGGTCCAGCGTGATTGCCACAACCAACTCCTCCGGGATCGCCTCGGTCACCCTGACACTGCCTTCGACCAGAGGAACTGTGACTGTCACCGCGCAGAATCAGTTCGCACTCGGGGGAGCTTCAGTGACCTTTCAAGAGACCGCGAACTGATGTGCAGGTTGCCCGGTACAACCTCAAAGACGGCTCGGGGTCTGACAACATTTTGGGGGACGAGTGCGAATTACGTGCGCAAGTCGCAATTCCCCGTTTCGTGGGACTCCCTCCGTGACCGACCGGGTCCCACGAATTCATTTCGCACCGATTAATCGAGGCCGAAGGAGATCTCGAATGTGAATAATGACAATTTCTCATGAAACCAGGACATCCGATTCGCCAAGGACGGCTTTAGCCGCCAGCTTGGCGCTCAAACATAATGTCAGCCAACTTCTGTGGGGGAATTGAGTCATCCATGCCTAATTCATTTCTGCGGCCGCTCTTTCGGTTCGTTCTTGGCCTCTCGACTATCCTTTGTGCTCTACCACTAGCCGCTCAATCGCCCGAGGCAACTACTCGCCAGGTCATCGTGGATATCAGGAACTCGACGGGCCCGGTAGATCGGTTCTTCGATTTGTCGGTTGGCTCGGATTATCCGGGCACACTGATCCGCGATGACTGTCAAGCGCAGCTCAAGCTAGCTACGAGTGAACTCGGCTTCCGATACATCCGATTTCATGGGATCTTTCACGACGTGTTGGGAACAGTGCGAATCGAAGACGGAAAAACAGTCTACAACTGGTCAAAGATCGACCAGCTATATGATGACTTGCTGGCTCGGCACATCAGGCCGTTTGTCGAACTCGGCTTCACTCCGAAGGCGCTTGCCACGTCGCAGAACAGTGTGTTTTATTGGAACGGCAACACATCCCATCCGAAACCGGAAGGTTGGCACGATCTTGTCGATGCTTTCATCCGGCACGTCGAAGCGCGCTACGGAAGAGACGAAGTGCGCACTTGGTTTTTCGAAGTGTGGAACGAGCCCAACCTCTCCGGCTTCTGGGAAGGCGGCGACCAGAAGGCATACTTCGAGCTCTACGACCTGACCTCAAAGACGATAAAGTCCATCGATCCCGCTTTGCGAGTGGGAGGCCCCGCGACCGCTGGAGCAGCCTGGGTTCCAGAATTCCTGGCGCATGTTAAGCAAAGTGGTGCTGCTGTTGATTTCGTGACAACACATACATACGGCGTTCAAGGGGGCTTTCTCGACGAGCAAGGGAAATCCGATACAAAGCTCGATTCGTCGTCGGACGCAATCATCGGTGACGTGCGGCGTGTTCGCGAACAGATTTCAGCCTCGCCGTTTCCTGGTCTTCCTCTATATTTCTCCGAGTGGAGCACAAGTTATACGCCGCGCGACTCCGTACATGACTCCTACATCAGCGCGCCCTACATCCTGACCAAGCTCAAAGCCAGTCAGGGATTGTTGCAAGGCATGAGCTACTGGACCTACACCGATCTCTTTGAAGAACCAGGACCTCCGACCGCGCCGTTTCAAGGAGGATTCGGGTTCCTGAACCCGCAGGGCATCCGCAAGCCGGCCTTTTTCGCTTTCAAATACCTCCATGCGCTCCAGGGAGAAAGTCTCGTCGCGAGCGATCCTGAGGCGATGCTTTCTGCAAAAGATGGAGACTTTGCGGGTGTGATCTGGGACTTCGAACAGCCGGATCAGAAGGTGAGCAATCGATCCTTTTATACAAAAGCGATTCCCTCCCACCCAGCGGCGCCAGTGCAATTACGCGTCACGCATCTTGGTCCAAATGCCTCTTACCAACTGGAGGTGTATCGGACCGGATTTCACGCGAACGATGCATACACTGCCTACCTTGAGATGGCTTCGCCTGAGGTTCTTGCTTCGAAACAGATCACGCAACTGAACGACCTTACCCGAGACTTACCGGAGACACACAAGGTTGTGCAGAGCGGGTCGACCGGCACGGTCGAGTTTACTCTGCCGATGAACAGCAACGACGCCGTGCTAGTCACGCTGAGACGCATCCAGGGCAGCAATTCAAAGATCACGAATCCAGTTCAGTGGCAACCTTCCCATTTGTCGGATAAGGCAGGAAATCAAGCAATTCGATGATTCCATTTGCAGGAACCATGAGAGTCCGAATAGACAGGTACGCTCTCTGCATGAAATCTCGCTTTCTTTCCATGCCCGGGATCACCTGCGTTGTTTGTCTCACGAATGACAGCGTTGTTGCCCCAGTAGTAGCCGAAACTCGAACTGTTCGACCAGTTCTCAGACGTGCAGAACTGGGCGCCGCCATCGAAGAGCAATGTGCAGCAGTTCATAGGCTCACAGTGCACTGTACTTGAAATTCGTAATACGAATGCTGCCAGGGCCAGAGCTATAGATGCCAGGCCTTAGGCTCAGGAAATCGCCCAGCACGTTGTGATGCATACCAGACACTTCCATTTGCCAAGGGTGCTGAATCCAAGTCCTTCCATTGTGCGAGTAGTAGAAAGTGACGATGTTCCGGTCATTTCTGACCTTGATCATCACGTTGGATGTTGGTATTTCAGTCCGCATCCAATGCTGTTCTTTCCCGTAATTGAAGGTCAGCATCAGGGTTGGAGTAAAACCTACACCAACAAACATCCGCTCGCTGTAATAAAGAAGGAGTCCTCCTTGGCCCTTCTCAAGTACATCGAACGTCACAGCAATCTCATAGCCGAGATCCCCAACGATGCAGGTAAGCGGCGAACAGTTGATGGGCGAGTCTCCTTTGCCGGCGACGGTCAGCGCCCCGCGCTCGAGCCGCACCCTATTCATTTCGTCACGATCTGGATTGTGGAAGCTCCATTGAACACCGAATTTATTGCCCGTGAAGTTATCGGACAGAGCAAAGCCCGATGAATCGCCCTCACCTTTGGCGGGCATCGGCAACGGCGACGAAAGATCGCCGCCCATGGCACGGAACCAACCGTCTGGCGTCCATTCGATTGGCTCAAGAAGTGTTTGACGCCCCAAAGTCCTGAAGCCGTTCTCGTAGCCATGGTAGACCATCCACCAGTCGCCGCCAGGGCCTTCGACAAGACTCGCATGGCCTCTTGACCACCATTTCTCGGTGGCGCTTTGGGTTCTGACGAGCGGGTTGTGCGGGCATTGCTCCCACGGGCCGAGAATAGAGCGAGAACGCGCGGCAATCACCATATGGCTGGTCGGAGGACCCGACGTGCTACCCACTGCGGAGATGAGATAGAACCATTGACCGTGCCAGAGCAGCTTGGGTCCCTCCGCTGAGAACATTTCAACTACCCAGTCCTTTGGGTAGTTCCAAGGATCATAGGCACGTTCAAGCTTTCCATCGGTGCCTAACCCATCATCGGTCAGTCTTATTCGTCGAATACCGTTCACAAACAGGTATCGCTTGCCATCTTCACCGACGACGTGACCGGGGTCAATGCAACCGGGCAGGTTCAGGTCAATCGGATCGCTCCACGGACCTTTGATGTTATCGGCCCAGACAACGAACACTGTTTGCCTATCATTGGGACTTGCCGGGATATAGATGAAGTAGCGGCCATTGTGCTTGACCAGGTCCATGGCCCATATGCTGCCGATCGGCTTTGTGAGTGCGGAACCGCGTCTGCCTGGCGGGTCGAAAGGTTCAGCCGATCGGCGACGTGGCCGCCAGCGGAAAGCTTGTGGAAGCTTTCGGGTCCTGGGAGTGGACTGGGCTCGCGCCCGACGGCTCCATCCTCGCGC
>Ga0302320_10011910_pt1 | contig 18331 bp, 16 predicted proteins | sample Bog_T0_3_FD_202130 | JGI IMG/M metagenome (GOLD analysis project Ga0302320, IMG submission 202130) | Peat permafrost microbial communities from Stordalen Mire near Abisko, Sweden - Bog_T0_3 | ecosystem: Environmental > Terrestrial > Soil > Wetlands > Peat | place: Sweden: Abisko, Stordalen Mire...
CAGCTGCGTTTGCGGTGAGGACCGCCGCCAAGAGTCCAGCGATGCCCATGATTTTTGGCGCCTTATGCTGGGCAATCGAGCGCTGTGCCGGGGTGGTGCGTATCGACATGATTTTCTCCTACGGGCTGCTGTTTCTTGTCGCTGTGACCCGCCCGTGTGCATCAGCGACAAGATCATTCTGCGCGGAGCCCCGAATTTTCTCTGTGAAGTGCTTCACACTCGACCGAAAACGGAATCTTACAAAAATCTTGCAATTTTCTCGCGGCCGCCTGACCCATCCTGCTGCGGCGCGGGTTATAGAAAAGAACAACGAGGTTTCGATGACGTCGTCGGGTCGTTGAGTGAACAACAAAATTTGGGAGATCGTCATGGAAATCAACACTTGGGCAACCCCCGTCGCTTGCGAAGTGTGCGTCGGCATGGAAGTCACCAGCTATATGTCCGCCGAAATCTGATCGGTTTTTCCGCGACGCCGCGGACCCTTTTTCCTTCCCAGGAATTGCGCCCGGGCTGCTTCCTTTCGAGTGAAGCGGGCCGGGTCGTAAGCGTTTAAGGACCCACGAATGCGCGCGAAACACAAGCTATGGTTGTCCGTTCTGGCTCTCGCCTCACTCTTCGGGGGCGCGGCTTTGGCCGCGCCAGCGGTCGCAGACGATGGCGCCGGGACGCTCAATCCCGAAGAAATGGCCCTGGATCACTGGGTCGGCAAATCCAAGGAAGACCGGTTCGACCCGCATATGTGCGCCTATGCCGTTTTCATGGACAAGACCGGCCTGCATGAGGATGCGCGGCGCGTTTTCGAGCGTTGCGCGGCGGCGGGAAACCAATATGCCATGCCGTGGCTGTCCTATCTCGACGAGAATGGCTATGACCGGGCATCCGATCCGGTCGCCGCCGCCGATTGGGACAAAAAGCTCGCGGACACCGGGTCGTCGCTCGGTCAGTTCAATTATGGGCTCGACATTTTGCGCGGCCACGGCGTGACACAGGATCGCGCGCTCGGCAAATCCTATATCGACTGGGCGGCGAAGGGCGGCGATGTGACCGCGCGGGAATTGGCCTCGCATGATTACGATCCCGAATCGGTGACGCCCGAATCCGACAAGGCCCGCTACCGCAAGCCGCAGTTCTAGTCGTGAAATCGAAGATCGGGCTTTTAGCCGCCGTCGCGTTTTCCATGTTGTCCGGCCTCGTCATGGCGGCTGAGCCGACCGGCGCGGACGACGAATTTGGCACGCTCAATCCGCAGGAACTGACCATCGACTATTGGGTCGCGCGTTCGAAAGAAGCGCGTTTCGATCCCGGCATGTGCCTTTACGGCTATCCGCTCGCCAAAATGGGCGCGCATGAAGCGGCGCGCCGCATTTTCCAACGCTGTTCGGAACACGGAATCACCGGCGCCATGCCCTGGATGGCCTGGACCGAGGAGAATGGCTATGACAGGCCCTCCGATCCGGTCAAAGCCGCCGAATGGGACAAGACGCTGGCCGACGCCGGATCGTCACTCGGCCAGTTCAATTATGGCCTCGATGTTTTACGCGGGCACGGTGTGACGCAAGACCGCGCGCTCGGAAAATCCTATATCGACCGGGCGATTGCTGGCGGCGATGTGACCGCGCGCGAACTGGCCTCGCATGATTACGATCCGGAGTCGGTGACCCCCGACGCCGACAAGGCGCATTACCGGCAGCCGCAGTTCTGAGGGATCAAGCCCTCAGTTGTGGCGCGGCGGCCTCCAGCAAAAGGTGCAGTCCGGTCAGCACAGCCAATCGGCGGATCTCCACGCGCGAAAAATCCTTGTTGGCGGGGCTGCGAAAATCCTTGCGCACCAGCAGGGTCGGGCGTTCGGTCTGCGCCACCGCGAAATGGACGAGACCAATCGGCTTGTCCGCCGTTCCTCCGTCCGGCCCGGCGACGCCAGTGACCGCCAGAGCCAGTTGCGCGCGCGATTTTTCCAGCGCCCCGAGCGCCATGGCCTCGGCCGTTTCAGCGGAGACGGCGCCATGCGATGCAAGGATCGCGGCGGCCACGCCGAGCATCTCCTGCTTGGCTTCATTGCTGTAAGTCACAAAGCCGCGCTCAAAAACCCTCGAAGAACCGGCGTTTTCGGTCAAGGCGCCGGCAATAAGCCCGCCCGTGCAGGATTCAGCCGTCACGATCATGATTTTGCGGGCTAGACAGACGTCGAGCGTCCGTTGCGCCAGAAGGACCAGTTCGTCGCGCATTTCAGCTCCCCCGTCAGTGCGTTTCGCTTCGCGTGACGTAAACGCGCAGTTCGCGTCAAGAAAACGCGTCAGGACAAAAAAATTATGGCAGCCGCACGGTGGCCATCGCCAGAGCGGCGATTCCTTCCCCCCGACCGGTAAAACCAAGGTGTTCCGATGTCGTCGCCTTCACCGCCACGCGGTCCAGCGGCAATTGCATGACCTCCGCGATTCTGGCGCGGATCGCGTCGCGGTGCGGCCCCACCTTTGGCTTTTCGCAAATCAGGGTAGCGTCGACATGGGCAACCTTGCCGCCCCGCGCGGAAACGAGTTCGACCGCATGGCGCAGGAAAAGATCGGAGGAAGCCCCGCGCCATTGCGGATCGCTGGGCGGGAAATGCGCGCCGATGTCGCCTGAAGCGATGGCGCCGAGCACGGCGTCGGTGATGGCGTGCAGCAGCACGTCGGCGTCGGAATGGCCAACCAGCCCGCGCTCATGCGCAACCTTGACGCCGCCGAGCCAGACATGATCGCCCTCGCCGAAGGCGTGCACATCAAACCCCTGGCCGGTCCGCACGTCAGGCAGATCGTTGAGCATTTTGCCATCCACGAATTTCTTCTCCGCCTGCAAAAAATCCTCCTGGGTGGTGAGTTTTATATTGGCGGCTTCTCCCGCGAAGACGAAGACGCAATGACCGGCCCATTCCGCCACCGCGGCGTCGTCGGTCAGGTCGCGGCGGCCGTCGTCGCGGGCGGCGCGATGGGCGCCGAGGATCAGTTCGAAGCGAAAGGCCTGCGGCGTCTGCACCGCGCGCAATGCGGCGCGGTCCGGCGTGGCGACGATGCGGCCGTCTTCCGCCGTCTGCTTGATGGTGTCGGTGACGGAAACGCCGGGAACCCCGGCGCCATTTTTCTGCGCGACATCGAGGGCGCGGCGAATGAGGTCGATACCGACGAAGGGGCGCGCGGCGTCGTGGATCAGCACCGGCGCGGCGGCTGTCGCGCCGGCGGCGGCCAGCGCCTCAAGGCCGTTGCAGACGCTGTCCTGCCGCGTCTCCCCGCCGAAGGCCGGCGCATGGAGCCGGGCGCGTAAAATTTCGGGCAAAGGCGCGATGGCCGTGTTGTAAAATTCGAGGTCGTCGCGGTGAATGACCACCAGGGCGTGGGCTTCCGGCTCGGCGCCGAGCAAGGCTTCGAGGGTGCGGGTTAGCACCTGCCGTCCGGCCAGTTCCCGATATTGCTTGGGGCCGCCTGCGCCGGCGCGGGCGCCGCGTCCCGCTGCGACGACGAGAAAGAGCGCGCGGTCGTCATGTTCGTGCAGGGCCATCGTGTTTCCGTCAGATCGTCGCCTGCCGAAACATGTCGCCCGGATTCGCCGAAAGGTCAATTTTTTGAGCTTTTCGCATTGCGGCGCAAAATAATCTGTCTAAAATGAGTGCATGGTCAAATTTGCTCATCAAATAAGCAAGGACGCGACTGCAGCGCCGTGCGACGGCGCCGCGCGGTTCGGCGGATTTGCGATCGGCGATCTCCGTCTCGACGGCGCCGCTTTTCTGGCGCCCATGGCCGGCGTCACCGATCTCGCCATGCGGCGGCTGGCGCGGAAATTCGGCGCCGCTCTGGCCTTTTCGGAAATGGTCGCCAGCGCCGAACTCGCCAATGGCGGACGCGAGGGTTTTTTACGCACGCAAGGAAGCGGCATTTTCCCCCATGCGGTGCAGATCGCCGGTTGCGAAGCGAATTCCATGGCCCAGGCGGCGCGGCTTGCCCAGGATTCGGGCGCCGATCTGATCGACATCAACATGGGCTGCCCGGCCAAACGCGTGGTCGGCGGCGCCGCCGGTTCGGCGCTCATGCGCGATCTCGACCATGCCGCGCGGTTGATCGCCGCCGTGACGCAGGCGGTCAACATTCCCGTCAGCGTCAAGATGCGGCTGGGCTGGGACGACGAGTCGCTGAACGCGCCGGAACTGGCGCGCCGCGCCGAAGCGGAGGGCGCGCGCATGATCGTGGTGCATGGCCGCACACGTCAGCAATTCTACAAAGGCGCCGCCGACTGGGCGGCGATCCGCCCGGTCAGCGCGGCGGTGAAAATCCCGGTGGTGGCCAATGGCGATTGCCAGACTCCGCGCGACGCGCGGAAAATGCTCGAAAATTCCGGCGCGCAGGCGGTGATGATCGGGCGCGCTGCGTTGGGCCAGCCTTGGCTGGTCGGCGACATTGCCTATTATCTAAGCAAGGGCTATGAACGTCCCGCGCCCTCTTCGCAGGCAAGGCGCGATGCGGCGCTCGAACATTATGCAGGCCTGCTGGCGATCTATGGGCCGGCGCAAGGCCTGCGCCATGCGCGCAAACACCTTGCAGCCTATGCCGATGTCGCGGCGCATGCGGGCGGCGGTCTTGACGCAGCATCGCGAAAAACTCTGGTGCGCAGCGAGGACCCGGACGAGGTTTCCGGCCTGCTGGGCCGCCTTTATGAAACGGCGCCTGAAGCGGAGGCGGCATGAGACGCGGTATTGCTGAAAAATTAGGCGAAAGATTGCCCCCGATGAGCGACCAGATGGCAGGGCTTGGCGGCGCGGACACGTCAGCGACACAATTGCTCAACGCTTTGCCGCATCCTTTGCTGTCGGTGGCGGGCGACGGCTCGATCCGCGACGCCAACCCGGCGGCGGAATTGTTTTTCGCCATGTCGCGCAATGCCTTGCGGCGCATAAAATTCACCGAGCTGCTGCCTTTTGGCTCGCCGCTGGTTTCGGCGATAGATCAGGTGCGCCAGCGCCGCGCGCCGATCAACGAATACCGCGTCGATCTGGGAACGCCGAAGATCGGCATAGAGCGCTTCGTCGATATCCATATCGCGCCTTTGCCGAACCTGCGCGACGGCGTGGTGATCATGCTGCAGGAACGCACCATCGCCGACAAGATGGACCGGCAATTGACCCATCGCGGAGCGGCGCGCTCGCTTTCCGCCATGGGCGCGATGCTGGCGCATGAGATCAAGAATCCTCTGTCCGGCATTCGCGGGGCGGCGCAATTGCTGGAGACGGCCGTCGGCGACGAGGATCGCGCCCTGTGCCGGCTGATCTGCGACGAGACCGACCGCATCGTCAATCTCGTTGAAAGAATGGAGGCTTTCTCCGACGGTCGCCCGGTGGAGCGCAGCGCCGTCAATATTCACGAGATTCTCGAACATGTGCGGCGGATCGCACAGGCGGGCTTTGCGCGCCGCATCCGCTTTGTCGAGAATTACGATCCCTCGCTGCCGCATGTGTTGGCCAATCGCGACCAGTTGGTGCAGGTTTTTCTCAATCTGGTGAAGAACGCCGCCGAAGCGATTGGCGACGATGCGGTCGATGGCGAAATCGAGCTGACCACCGCCTTCCGGCCCGGCGTGCGGATCAGGACGCCGGGCCGGCACTCCCATGTGAGTCTGCCGCTTGAGTTCTGCGTGCGCGACAATGGACCCGGCGTGCCGGAAGATTTGATGCCGCACCTGTTCGACCCCTTTGTCACCACAAAAACGTCGGGTTCTGGCCTCGGACTTGCATTAGTCGCCAAGATCGTCGGCGATCATGGCGGGGTCATCGAATGCGAATCGCATCCACGCAAGACAGTGTTCCGCATCCTGATGCCGGTGTTTTCGCGCAATGACGGCGCGGCCTGAATTTGACCGCCGTCGCGGAACAAAGTGATTTTGGAGGTTTTCTGAATGCCCAGCGGCAACATACTCGTCGCGGATGACGATGCGGCCATTCGCACGGTGGTGGGCCAGGCCCTGACGCGGGCTGGCTACGAGGTTCGCACGACGGGCGCGGCCTCCACGCTCTGGCGCTGGATTCAGGCGGGCGAAGGCGATTTGGTGATCACCGACGTGGTGATGCCGGATGAAAACGCCTTCGAACTGCTCCCCCGCGTGAAAAAGGCGCGGCCGGACCTGCCGGTCATCGTGATGAGCGCGCAGAACACCTTCATGACCGCGATAAAAGCGTCGGAACGCGGCGCTTACGAATATCTGCCGAAACCCTTCGACCTCAAGGAATTGCTGGCCATCGTCGGCCGCGCCATGAGCGAGCCGAAGAACCGGCTGCGCGCGCCCGAGCCCGACGACATGGAGGCCATGCCGCTGGTCGGCCGCTCGCCGGCCATGCAAGATATTTTCCGCGCCTTGGCCCGGCTGATGCAGTCGGACCTCACGGTGATGATCACCGGCGAATCCGGCACCGGCAAGGAATTGGTCGCCCGCGCCCTGCATGATTACGGCAAGCGCAAGAAGGGGCCTTTCATTCCGATCAACGTCGCGGCCATTCCGCGCGACCTGATCGAAAGCGAGCTCTTCGGCCATGAGAAGGGCGCCTTCACCGGCGCCAACCAGCGGTCCATCGGCCGTTTCGAGCAGGCCGAGGGCGGAACCCTGTTTCTGGACGAGATCGGCGACATGCCGATGGAGGCCCAGACCCGGCTGCTGCGCGTGTTGCAGCAAGGCGAATACACCACGGTCGGCGGCCGCACCCCGATCAAGACCAATGTCCGAATCGTCGCCGCCACCAACAAGGATTTGCGGATTCTGATCCAGCAGGGCTTGTTCCGCGAGGATTTGTTCTTCCGCCTCAACGTCGTGCCCTTGCGCCTGCCGCCCCTGCGCGAGCGCGCCGAGGACGTCGGCGATCTCGCCCGCCATTTCTTCGCCCAGGCGGTCAATGAAGGCTTGCCGCTCAAATCGCTGGAGCCGGCGGCCCTCGAAAGGCTGAAGCGCTATAAATGGCCGGGCAATATCCGCGAACTGGAAAATTTGGTGCGGCGTCTGGCGGCGCTCTATCCGCAGGAAGTGATTTCCGAGCAGATCGTCGCCAGCGAGCTCGGCCTTGAGGCTGGACGCGACAGCGCCTATCCCCCCATGGTCGGCGGACCGGCGACTCTGGGGCCAACGGCGCATGACGGTGACGAATCCCTGTCCATTTCGGTCGAGCGGCATCTCGCCGAATTGTTCAAGTCGCATGGCGAAAACCTGCCGCCGCCCGGCCTTTATCACCGCATCCTGCGCGAGATCGAATATCCGCTGATCTCCATCGCGCTGGCGGCGACGCGCGGCAATCAGATCAAGGCGGCGGAACTGCTCGGCCTCAACCGCAATACGCTGCGGAAAAAGGTGCGCGATCTCGATGTGAGGCTGATGCGCTCGTCGCGGTGAGCGGGCAGAGGCGCTTTGCAAATTCAACAATGCTCCTCACCCTGAGGAAGCCGCCAGAAGGCGGCTGTCTCGAGGGGCGAGGGGATCGTTAGCCGCAATGGTTCTGCCCCTTCATCGCAGGTCCAAAAGTCTCAATCGTCTTTTCGTCCGCGCGGCATTGCGCCAAAGGCCCGTCTTCGCTAGCAATGCGTCATGAAACGCGTCGCGCTCTACACGGGAACATTCGATCCCATCACCAACGGCCATGTCGATGTGATCCGCGCCGCGCTGCGGCTCTGCGACCGCCTCGTCGTTGCGATTGGCGTGCACCCCGGCAAGACGCCCTTGTTCACGGCGCAAGAGCGCGTGGAAATGATTGAAGAGGTCTGCGCGCCCTATGCAGGCAAGGCGAATTGCGAACTCGAGGTCGTCACTTTCAACGGTCTGGCGATCGAGGCGGCGCGGGAAACCGGCGCGGGGCTGATCGTGCGCGGACTGCGCGATGGCACGGATCTGGATTATGAAATGTCCATGGCCGGGATGAATGGCGTGATGTCGCCGGAGGTCCAGACAGTTTTCCTTCCCGCCGGCCTTGCGGTGCGGCATATAACAGCCACTTTGGTGCGGCAGATCGCCCTGATGGGCGGCGATGTCTCCGCCTTCGCGCCACCCATGGTCGCAGAAGCCTTGCGCGCAAAGGCAGCAGCGAAATCCTGAGGAGTTTTCATGACTGACAAGAATTTGACGCTGGATCGCCGCCAGATGGCCACGGCCCTGTCCGTTGGCGCGGCCTCCTTGCTGTTCGCCGGCAAGACCGCCCTCGCCGCGGAGGATCCCTCCAATACGCTCTACATGCAACTCAAGGACGGACGCGTGGTGATCCGCCTGCGTCCCGATTTGGCGCCCCAGCATGTCGAGCGCATCAAAACCTTGGCGAAAAAGGGTTTTTATGACGGCATCGTCTTCCATCGGGTGATCGAAGGCTTCATGGCCCAGACCGGCGACCCGACCGGCTCCGGCATGGGCGGCTCCGACCTGCCCAATCTGCCAGCCGAATTTTCCAAAGCCCCCTTTGCGCGCGGCACGCTCGGCATGGCGCGCTCGCAGTCGCCCAATTCGGCCAATTCGCAATTTTTCATCTGCTTGGCGCCGGCGCCCTTCCTCGATGGCCAATATACGGTGTTTGGCGAAGTCGTCTCCGGCATGGAGTTCGTGGACAAGATCAAGCGCGGCGAACCGCCGGCGAATCCCGACAAGATCATCAGCATGAAACTGGCGTCCGACGCCTAATTTTAATCTAAAAAAGGATCAAAACATGTCCGACGAAGGCAATCTCCTGACGCTGGAAACCACCACGGGCGAAGTGGTCATCCGCATGCGCCCCGATCTCGCGCCCAACCATGTCGCCCATATCAAGAAACTGGTTGGCGAAGGCTTTTATGACGGCATCGTCTTCCATCGTGTGATCGACGGCTTCATGGCCCAGACCGGTTGTCCGCATGGCACCGGCACCGGCGGCTCGAAATATCCCAATCTCAAGGCCGAGTTCAACAACGCCAAGCATGTGCGCGGCACGGCTTCGATGGCGCGCGCCGCCAGCCCCGATTCGGCCAATTCGCAGTTTTTCATCTGCTTCGGTCCCGCAGGCTTCCTCGACAAGCAATATACGGTATGGGGCGAAGTGATTTCCGGCATGGACAATGTCGACAAGATCAAACGCGGCGAGCCGGTAAAGGATCCGGACAAGATCGTCTCCGCCAAGATCAGCTAAACGGTGAAAAACTTTAGACCGGGGCTTTTGCCCCGGTTTTTTGTTGGGCGCATTCGTTCAGCGGCGGTTCACGTCGCCTTGATTAAGAATAGTCGTGTTTCCGTCGTGTTTTCACGTGGCCGTGATCAAGCTTGCTATTGACGGACGCGAAAAAAAACGGAAGCTTTGTCTTGGTCCGGCGCCGCCTTTTGCGGGCGCCGGCATAACGGGAGCTGTCCATGTCCATTCGTTCCGCCCTCCTGCTCGCCAGCGTCGTGGCGCTCGTGGGAGTGAGTTCCGTCCGCGCCGAGGAATCGGCGATGAAACAATGCGCCGACAAATGGCAGGCGGCCAAGACCGCCGGCACGACCGGCGGCTTGACCTATCTGCAATATTCCTCGAAATGCCGCGCCGATCTCAAGGCCGCGCCCGCCGCCGAAGCGCCCGCCGCTCCCGTCGCGCCGACTGCCGCCGCGCCGGCGGCGCCCGTCGCCGCCCCGGCCAAGCCCGTCGCGCCCGCCGCTGCGCCTGCTGCTCGCGCCGCCGCTCCCGCCGCTCCCGCCGCGACCGGCGCCGCGATCTTCCCGACCGCGATCTCGCCGGCCCACGCCAGCGAAAAGCCCGGCAAGGCCCGCATGCACACCTGCGTTGACCAATATAACGCCAACAAGGCCAATGGCGGCAATGGCGGCCTGAAATGGATCCAGAAGGGCGGCGGCTATTACAGCGAGTGCAACGCCAAGCTCAAGGGCTGACCCTCGCACACATTCCATCGCCGTCGCTCATGGGAAATGAGCGACGGCGTCTTCGTTTTCCACCGTCCCGGGCTGGCTGCCGAAATCGGCTGGCTGAACTTCCGAGCCGACATGATGATGCTTGGCGGCCAAGACCTTGGCCTTGTCGCCGGCAACGCGCGATGAATCGCTGTTGTTGAACATTTCGAGATCGTCGAGATCGGCGTCGGTCGGCGGCGTCAGCGCCTGATCCATATATTTACGCGCGTCCGGGGAGTGCCTGAGTTCGCGCCGCAACCGCCAGAGTTTGAAAGCCAGCAGCCCGACCCTCACGTGGTTGGCCGCCATGGCGCCATAGACGCGCGGGTAAAACGTCAGCGGGTTTTCCAACGGCAGGCCGGGACGGCGGTCGCGCCGCACCTTGCGTCGCAGATAGCCGCCTTGCAGCGGATGCACTTTTTCGAGTTTGACGCAGGCCCAGAACCAGATGATCAGGAACAACGCCTTGCCCGGCGACGTGCCGACGGCGGCGGCGCGGCGCATGATGGTTTCCATGTGCTCGGGCGAATAGTAGAGATCCCAGGCCTCGTTATAAATGCCTTCCCATTCCGCCTTGGTCATGCGCGGATGTCCGGTTACGACATGTTCGAGGTCGTATTTATTCATATCGGGGTCCATCCACACCCCGGTCTTGTGCAGGCGTTGATGGTCCTCGGAGCCGGGCAGGGGCGTGAGGCAGAAGAATTCCAGCATGTCGAGCGGCAACTCGCGCTGGATGATGGCGATGTCGCGACGGATCGACTCGGGCGTATCGTCGGGAAAGCCGAGGATATAGCCGGCATAGGTGAAGCAGCCGGCCTTTTTCCACATGAGCAGCATGTCGCGATATTCGGCGATGCGATTCTGCTTTTTCTTGGCGCTGACGAGATTGGCCGGATTGATGTTTTCCAGACCGATGAACACGCGCCGGACGCCTGCGCGCGCCGCCTTGTCGATGAAATGCGGGATGCGGTGGCAGAGCGTGTCGACCTGAATGATGAAGGTACAATTGAGTCCAGATTCGCGCAAAAAAATCAGGCGGTCGAATATCGGCTCCCAATTCTTGTTGCGGGCGAAATTGTCGTCGGTGATGAAGAAGCTATGGACCCCCTGCGCCAGATTGGCGCGCACCACGGCTTCAATCTCGTCGGCGTTGCGGTGGCGGGATTTTCTGCCCTGCACATTGATGATGGTGCAAAAGGAGCATTGGAACGGGCAGCCGCGCCCGGCGTCGAAACTGGTGACGGCGCCGCTGGTGCCGCGGATGACCTCGGCCGGCAGGATGGGCAGCGGCGCATCTTCCATGCCCGGCAGGTCGTTGAGGTAATTATAGAGCGGCTTCAACTGGCCGGCCATCGCGTCGCGCAGGTAGGTGTCGAACCGGCCTTCCGCCTCACCGGCGAACAGGCTGACGCCGAGCGCCTGGGCCTCGCGCAGGTCGGCGGGGAGTTCGGGCAGCATGGAGAGGCAGCCCGAGACATGAAAGCCGCCAATGGCGACCGGCGTGTTTTTCGCGCGAAGCCGCCGCGCCAGATCGAGAGCGCGCGGAAATTGATTGGATTGCACGCCGACCAGACAGACCAGCCCGGCCCCGGCCCGCGCGATTGATTCGCTGATTTTTTCCGGCCGGATGCGCTTGTTGGTCTCGTCATAGACAAAGATGTCGATTCGCACATCGGGGCCGAGGGCGTGGCGCCGCGCGCAATCGGAGGCGATGCCGTGCAGGGCGGCCAGACTGTTGGAGGGAATAGCCGAGCGCAGCCATTGAATAACATAGCCGTCGTCGTCGTAATGCGACGGCTTGACGAGATGAAGCTCGAAAATTTTCTCGACCATAAAACCCCTTTTCGGAACAGCCTTCGCTGCGCCCCGTTCCGTCCTCGGACCTATCGGCCTGTCAAATCGGGCGGAATCGTGGCGGCGCGCGGATCGTCTTTCGTCAGCGTAAATAAGCGTAAGCGGCGCCGGCGGAGCCCAGCACGCCGAGCGCTATGGCGACACGCCAGGGCCACAGTTGGCCGCGCATGATGATGGCTATGGTCGCCACCGCTATGGCGATATGCAGGAGAGTGACGGCTATCGTCAGGATATGGTGGCGGCGTTCATGTACTTCGCTGCCGGCCAGCGCCGCCTCGGACTGCGCTTCCAGGGATCTGGCGTCCTTTTCGATGTCCTTTTGTTCCTGCTCGTAGCGGTGCGCCCTGGCGGCGTACTCCTCCGCCTTGGGGCCACCCTGATCGGCGGCTAGGGCATAGAGGTTCAGCTTGGTGCTTTTCGCCTGATAAAAGGACCAGGCGTCGCTGGCTTTGGTCTGCAACAGCACGGAGTGATTCTTGTCGCCGATCGCCCCGGCGGTCTCGAGGGTTTCCAGGCTGCCGACTGTGGCGGCGATCACAGCGAGAAGGGCTATGGTGATCGAAACCAGGGTCAGTTTGCGGTCGCCGAGATGGGCGACATGTTCGGCGTGTTCCGCATGTTCGAAATGCTCGGTCGGCGATTCGTCCAATTTGGCGCCCCTTTTTTTCAATTTGGCGGAAGGTAGCGAACCGCGGTTCCACGGGCAATCCCGCGCGCCATCAGCGCCTTTGGACCAAGTGGACAGGAAGGGGAGGCGCGCTTATAAAGCGGCCAAGTCTAGCGCGAAATGGGCCGCCGGCCCGACAGATAAATGGGCGAGCCATGCAAAAACAGGAACTGGCGTCTTCCGCCGCTCTGCGGGAAACCATGGTCGAACGGCAGATCCGCACTTTCGATGTCACCGACGCTGGCGTCCTGGCGGGCATGAAAGCGACGCCGCGCGAGTTTTTCGTCGACCAGAACCTCGTTTCGCTCGCCTATTCAGACGCCTGCCTGACCGTCACCGGGGAGAGACCGCGGGAGTTGACCGCGCCGTTGATTCTCGCCCGCCTGCTCAAGGAGGCGCATATCCGCGCCGGTGAGCGTGTGCTGGTCGTCGCGGGCGCCTCCGGCTATGCGGCGGCGCTGATCGCCGGCCTGGCCGGTTCGGTGGTCAGCCTCGATAGCGATGAAAAGCTGACCGGATTGGCGCAAGGCAATTTCGCGGCGCTCGGCCTCGCCAACGCCAAGGCCGTGACCGGCCCGCTGGAGTTGGGCGCGCCCGCCGAGGCGCCCTTCGATCTCATCCTGGTCGACGGCGTCAGCCAGGGGAATTTCGATTCGCTACTGAAGCAGTTGAGCGCCGATGGCCGTCTGGTCGGTATTGTCGCGGATCGACCCGGCGCGCGCGGTGGATCGGCGACATTGATTCAGCGCGCCGGCGACCATGTCAGCGCCCGCGCCCTGTTCGACGCGTCGGCGGGGGGGCTGACGGCTTTCGGCAAGCCGGTCGCGTTTGTTTTTTAAACTTTTTATGCTGGACGCCGCCGCCTGTGGCATTTTGGACGCAGGTGGTAGAGAAAAAGAGCTGTTTTGCTTTGTTTTAAACCTTAAAGCAAAAAGCGCGCGGCTTGAAGGTTGACGCAAGATTTGAGTCTATTAGTCTCAGCTTGGGCATTGGCCCGAGCCGAGTCCGACGGTACGTCGTCGGTAAGTGTTCCGCGCGATGCGGGATCAGGACGGTTCTGGGGGTTAAATTTGCGACGCACCTCACTCTTCGATTTGACGTTCGGCCTGACGGCGCTGGCGGCCCTTTGCGGTCCTGCGCCGGCCCTGGCGGAAAGCATGTCGAGCGCCCTGGCGCGCGCCTATGACGGCAATCCCGACATTAATCAGCAGCGCGCCGCGGTTCGCGCCAAGGATGAGGGTGTGCCGGGGGCGAAGGCCGGCTGGTTGCCTCACGTCAACGCCACTTACAGCGCGGGTCATCAGGTCACCAACGTCTCGAACGTGCTTGGCGGACAGGGCGCGCAAAAACTGGTCGCCAATCCGCGCGGCCCCATGGCGACCGTCACGCAAACCCTGTGGGACGGGAATCGCACCGCCAACAGCGTGCGCGCGGCCGAATCGAGCGTGTTGCAGGCGCGCGAAACCATGCGCTACAGCGAGTTGACCACCCTGCAACAGGGCGCGACCGCCTATATGGACGTGTTGCGCGATATGGCGGTGCTCGATCTGAGGCGTCAAAACATCAAGGTCCTGGAAGTCCAGTTGCAGCAGACGCGCGACCGTTTCCAGGTCGGTGAAGTTACGCGGACCGACGTGGCGCAGGCCGAATCCTCGCTGGCCAGCGGCAAGGCCGACTATGCCGTCGCGCAATCCAATCTCGACACCTCCGTCGCCTCCTTTCGCCGATTGATCGGCATCCAGCCGAAGCAATTGCAGCCGGCGCAGCCGATCGAGAAATTGCTGCCGCGCACGCTTGATCAGGCCATCATGATCGGCTTGGCCGAGCATCCGCAAATCGTCGGCGCCCTGCATCAGGTCGATGTGTCCGAGCTCCAGGTCAAGGTTGCGGAAGCCGCGCTGCTGCCCACCGCCTCCGTGCAGGGCAATGTGGCGCAGCAACTCGATGTGACCGGCTTTCCCAATTACAACCAGAGCTACGTCAGCGTCGTCGGTCAGCTCAATATTCCGCTCTATCAGGGCGGCTCCGAATATGCCGCGGTGCGCCAAGCCAAGGAGCTTTTGGGGCAGGCGCGGCTGGCGGTCGATTCGCAGCGCATCGTGGTGCGCGGCGGCATCGCCACCTCCTGGGGCCAGCTTGCGGCGTCGCGCGCCGCCATCATCGCTTTTCAGGCGGCGGTCAAGGCGTCGGAAGTGGCGCTGAACGGCGTGCGCGAGGAAGCCAAGGTCGGCCAGCGCACCACGCTCGACGTGCTCAACGCGCAGCAGACCCTGCTCAACACCCGCGTGCAGCTGGTGACGGCGCAGCATGATCGTGTGGTGGGCTCCTATAATGTCATGGCGGCGATTGGCCTCCTTTCGGCGCAGTCGCTCGGCTTGGGCGTGTCGGCTTACGATCCCAACTGGCATTACGACGCGACCAAGAACCGCTTCATCGGCCTATCTACGATGGACGGACGCTAGAGCGAGTTCGGTGAAACCGCACACACTTTTCGGGAATAAGCGTTAGAGCCTTTTCCGATCCGATAAAATCGGATCGGGACTATCATCTGTCCGCTTGACGGAAAAAGCCAAAATGACTGTTGCGAAAAAAGCCGTGGGTTGCTCGGGCGCCAGCGGCTTCCCGCCTTGCGCGGCGATTTGAACCGGCGCATTTTTTCAATACATCAACCGATTCGAATCCGAGCGTCCAAGGCCATGACCGCAACGAACGCCCCGTCCTACGCCACCGAGCTGCGCGCCGAGCAAAAGGCGCACGAACCGTCGATGGAGGACATATTGGCCTCGATCCGGCGCATGATCGCGGATGATGACGCCTTGCCCTTAAGCAGCCGCGCGCGCGCCACCGCCCGCTCGCGGATCGGGACGCCGGGCGCCGAGCCGGCGTCGCCCCAAAAGGCCCCGGCCGACGCATTTCTCAGCCTCGTCCATCGCCTCGGACGCGAATCTGGCGACCAGACGGATATCTCGCCGTCGCCCGCTCCCGTGACGAAAGCCGTTGCCGCCGAAGCGCCTGCTGTCGATCAGGCTGGCCCGGGCGAAGCCAGGCAAGAAACGGGACCCGAACCCGCGCCAGCGCCTGTCCCAAAGGCGACGCCGACGTTGAAACTGCGCGATTTCGCGCTGAAGAATTTCATGGCGCGACCGGCCTCTCTCAACGAAGCGCCTGCGCGAGCGACGCTGGCGCAAACACCTGCTGAAACGGAGTCCACTTCCGCGCCGCTCGCGGCGGGCGATGCGCCCGGCGCTGCGGAGACGCGGCTTGGACCGGCGGCGGAGCCGGCTATGGCCTCTGCCGGAGCCTCGGTGGTGATGCTGTCGCCGCGGCCTTCCCCTGCGGCCGATATCCGGTTGAAGATTGCGCCCTTGACCTTCCGCCCCCCCGTCTTCGCCGCGCCACCGGCGCCGCCGGTCGCGCTCGCGCCGGTCCCGGAGCCTGTCGCCGAAAAGACGCCGGCTCTTGAGCCGCCCACGCCTTCGGAGGCGGCGTTGTTGTCGTCGGCGAGCGGCGCGAAAATCGGCGCCTCATTCGAGGCCCTGGCCGAATCCCTGCTGGCGCGCGACAAGGATCTGGTCGAGCGGGCGGCGCGGGAAATGCTGCGGCCCATGTTGAAATCCTGGCTCGACGATCATTTGCCCAGCCTGGTAGAGCGCCTGGTTCGCGCCGAAATCGAACGGGTCGCGCGCGGCCGCGACTGAGTTTGCAGCCGCCTCCCGCAAAATCATAGACTTGTTGATTGACTTGCAGTCGCCGCTCGGTTTTGTTGCGCCAACCTTTGAGTCCGCCCGTCTGGCGGAGAGATTTGCGCAAAAACGGGTTCGCCGCTCATGATGGAAAAGACCTTCGATCCCGCCGCCGTCGAAAGCCGCATCGCAGCTGAATGGGAGGCTGCGGGCGCCTTTCGCGCCGGCCGGCCCGAGCGCGCCGCCGCCGAGACCTACACCATCGTCATTCCCCCGCCGAATGTCACCGGCTCGCTGCATATGGGCCATGCGCTCAACAATACGTTGCAGGACATCCTGTGCCGCTACGAGCGCATGCGCGGCAAGGACGTGTTGTGGCAGCCGGGAACCGACCATGCCGGCATAGCGACGCAAATGGTCGTGGAGCGTCAGCTGGCCGCCGCCAAGGCGCCGGGCCGCCGCGATCTTGGCCGCGACGCTTTCCTTGAAAAAGTCTGGGCGTGGAAAGCCGAATCGGGGGGCGCCATCGTCAACCAGCTCAAACGTCTCGGCGCCTCCTGCGACTGGTCGCGCGAGCGTTTCACCATGGACGCCGGCTCGTCCAAGGCCGTGCTCAAGGCCTTCGTCGAGCTTTTTCGCGCCGGGCTGATCTACAAGGACAAGCGTCTCGTCAATTGGGATCCGAAATTGCTGACGGCGGTTTCGGACATTGAAGTGGTGGCGCAGACCGTAAAGGGCTCGCTCTGGCATTTCAAATATCCCATCGCCGACGAGGCGGGGCGGCCCACCGACGACTATATCGTGGTGGCGACGACGCGGCCGGAGACCATGCTCGGCGACACCGCCGTGGCGGTGCATCCCGACGATGAACGCTACACCCACCTGCAAGGCAAAAAGGTTGTGCTGCCGCTGGTCGGCCGGCTGATCCCGATTGTCGCCGACAGCTATTCCGACCCGGAAAAAGGCTCCGGCGCGGTCAAGATCACGCCCGCCCACGACTTCAACGACTTCGAAGTCGGCGCGCGCCACAAATTGCCGCTAATCAACATCCTCGACGCGGAAGCGCGGGTCATCCTCCAAGGCAACGAGGATTTCCTCGAAGGTGTGTCCGAGAGCGACGAGTTGTCGCAAACGCTGGAAAGCCTTCACGGTCTGTCGCGCGAAGATGCGCGAAAAGTGGTGATCGCCGCCATGGAGGCGCGCGACCTCGTCGCTCTGATCGAGGCGCATGAGCATCAAGTCCCGCATGGCGACCGCTCCGGCGTGGTCATTGAGCCTTGGCTGACCGACCAATGGTATGTCGACGCCAAGACCCTGGCCGGACCGGCGCTGGCGGCGGTGCGCTCAGGCGACACGAGTTTTGTCCCGAAAAACTGGGAGAAGACCTATTTCGACTGGCTGGAGAATATCCAGCCCTGGTGCATTTCGCGCCAGCTGTGGTGGGGCCATCAGATTCCGGCCTGGTATTCGCCCTGGGGCGAGGTTTATGTCGCCGAGGACGAGGACGAGGCGCTGGCCGAGGCTCTGGCCGATGGCGTCCGGCGCGGGATTTATTCCGACGCCGAGGCTGAGGCTCTGGCCTCCGATCCTGACAAGGCGGCGGGGCTGCTGACTCGCGACGAGGACGTCCTCGACACCTGGTTCTCATCGGGCCTGTGGCCGCTGTCCACCCTCGGCTGGCCGGAGGAGGACAATGATCTTGGCCGCTATTATCCGACCGACGTGCTGGTCACCGGCTTCGACATCATCTTTTTCTGGGTCGCCCGGATGATGATGTTCGGCCTTCACTTCACGGGAAAAGTTCCGTTCCGCCACGTCTATCTCCACGCGCTCGTCCGCGACGAAAAGGGCGCGAAAATGTCGAAGTCCAAGGGCAATGTCATCGACCCCTTGCAGTTGATCGACACTTACGGCGCCGACGCCCTGCGCTTCACCCTGGCCGCCATGGCGGCGCAGGGACGCGACATCAAGCTGGCGACCAGCCGGGTCGAGGGCTACCGCAATTTCGCAACCAAGCTTTGGAACGCGGCGCGCTTCGCCGAAATGAACCTTTGCTCCGGGCGTCCCGGCTTCGATCCCACAAAAGTTCAGCAACAGCTTAATCTGTGGATTCTCGGCGAGACGGCGCGAGCGGTCGGCGAAGTCGAGACGGCCCTTGCCGGGTATAAGTTCAACGAGGCGGCCCAGGCGGCCTATCGCTTTGTGTGGAATATTTTCTGCGACTGGC
>Ga0302320_10011912_pt1 | contig 18331 bp, 20 predicted proteins | sample Bog_T0_3_FD_202130 | JGI IMG/M metagenome (GOLD analysis project Ga0302320, IMG submission 202130) | Peat permafrost microbial communities from Stordalen Mire near Abisko, Sweden - Bog_T0_3 | ecosystem: Environmental > Terrestrial > Soil > Wetlands > Peat | place: Sweden: Abisko, Stordalen Mire...
GCCGAAAACCAATGCATGCTATGGCGCTATAGGCTCCCTGTTGGTTCAGACGAAAATACGCAATCTTCTCGTGATCTTGCGGCATTATGGTCGCCTCCCTCGGTTGTATTCGACTTCTTAGACCCATGTATCGGAGCCAAGGACGCATATTGGAACGAGCACGGAAGCATAACTCAGAACTATAATTTTCAAATCGAAGCCATCAACTCGGAACAGCCTACCAAACGCATCCACAACGGTAACATTTTAGTGCGCCGAGTCAATCAAGCCTCTCAGCGCTGCCTTCGTGTGCAGAAATCAAGATTTTTGCACCGCGAATTTTGAGCTTGAATCCGAGGACTTTTGAGAGAGGGAGCGGCGAAACTTTTCCGTTATCCTGCATCGTGCGAAGGCCGCAGTCTTTCTGAGCATCCATACTGCGGTTGTAAATTTGACCGATGCAGGGGCTTACAACATGAAATCTGACCGGAAAAGCTACCTTGACTCAAGGCGGAGGGACTTGACGCAATACGCAGGGATGATTGGAGAAGAATTTCGATCTAAGGTAGATCAATTGTCGAAGATACTCGGATCGGTACACGAGGCGAGCGTTGGGACATACAAGGAATCTCTTCTCCGCAGTTGCCTTCAGCAATTTCTCCCAAAGAGATATAGCGTTGGTACGGGGTTTGTCGCGTTTGTCGCTGAAAGTTCCCGCGCACAAGCCGCTGGTGACAACGCAGATTTGCTTAACTTGAAAGAGTACCATGTCTCTTCGCAACTCGATATTATCGTTTTTGATGATGTAGATTATGCTCCGATATTTCGTAATCAAGATTTTGTGGTAGTAAGGCCAGAGTCGGTTAGGGCGATCATCGAGGTCAAGGGTTTTCTAAAGAACGATGATGTGAAAAGCTGTGTAGAAAAATTCATCGAGTTTGGTAAGTCTTTGGTTGCCTACAAACGTTATCGTGGTGATCCAATCGTAGAACTACCAGCGCTTTTGCTGATAGCTTGGAACGTGTATGTCGATAAAGAAGGAAATCCGAAGTGTAACGGCGGGATGCTCAGAAAAGCAATCGTTAAGACATATCGACAGAATCTAACGCATAAAGAACTCGATCCGGATTCATTCCCCCTGCTTTCAGCGGCCTATATTTACGATGATTGCGTCGTAAACCTGACGAGAGTTGTAGGGGATGGAATTGATTGCTTTGCATATTCGACGGACCGCGGAAAACACGTGAGGTACGGAGATGACAATCAGCCGGTCCTAGATCGAGACCTCACCATCGCAAGCCTTTTAGCAACAATTTATGTGCATCTCGCGGTCCCATTTAACCCGGACTTTGCATATTATGATCAAAGCATCACCCCTAGTGTTCATCCGCACCAATTTGCGGGACAAACCGACCTCCTGACAGGAAAGGCAGTGTGACATCCAGAGGGTGGCGACGCGACGTGCGGATCGCCGTGGACCTCCCCGAAACCGCCTCTCAAAACTCGATCTCGATTCATGCCTCTCAAAATGTCGCCGACCCGTGAGTTTCGAGTGGTGCAGAAGTCAAGAATTCCGCACCTAAAAAATCCCTTTGATTAAAAAGGGCTTTTCCTGTGCAGAATATAGTAGCAGAATCCCCCCATGATTTATGGGTATGCACGGGTATCGACGGACGGCCAGAGCCTCGACGCACAAGTAAAGCAATTGCGCGCCGCCGGAGCCGAGAAAGTCTTTCGCGAGACCGCGAGCGGCGCGAAGACCGACCGCGTTCAACTACGCCGTCTCATCGGCAAGCTTGAAAATGGCGACGTGCTCATGGTGACGCGCCTCGACCGTCTGGCGCGCTCGACGCGGCCGACCGGTCAACAAATAAACACGGACCGGCCGCCGCCTTTTGGAGTAACTACTTGGCTTTCGGAGCGAATATGTCTCGATCGATCTCGACATCGGCAAGCGCCTTAAAGCCCGTCTACAAAGCGCCTTTCAGCGCCCCTTTCCGCCGCCGGCGATATCGTCGCCGCAGCGAAACTCTATTTTCGATCGTACTGCGGCAGCAATTCCACATGGCTTCTTGGGTTATCCCAACGGGTCGGTTGCCCGTTCGTCACCTGCTGCGCCGCCGACTCGCCGGTCAGGCGTCCTTCCGAAAGCACCTTTTTCCATGCCGATCGATCGGGTGCAGTCCCGCAATCCCGTGACGCAATCCCCGACATTGGAAAGACGCCCGAGAGCATGTCGCGCTCGCCGAAGCCCGAAAACACAACATCCCCCGCCGCGCAGATCGCGCTCATAAGTGGACCACGGTCGAACTCGCCGAAATAGCGGTGATTGGTCAGCCAGTCACCGACATGACGGCCGCCTTCCTGAGTCAGCTTCGGCGTGCGGCCCATATGATTCACGGCAAGGAGACAAACGCGGAATTGCTCAAGCCATTCCTGGTTGAAGGTGACGAGATAAGGGAACCTTTGATGGACGAGACGGCCGAGAGACTTCAACTCATCAGGTGACGGCATCCAATCGACATCGGGAAGGGACAAAGTTGGCCGTTGATGGCCGTAAACCTTGAGGTCATTGAGCATCAATGGCTTCGGCTCGGGAGGCACCCGCGCTTCCAAGGCGGCTACGCGATTGCGAAGTTGCTCGTTCTCGAAGGTGAGCTTCGCGAGTTGTTCGGACTGCTTGGTCAAGATTATCTCCTCATCGATCGGCGACATGTCCATCAGTGCAAGGTTTCATCTCCACGGCAGATATCGGTGAAAAGATCGACCACCGTCACGTCGCGAGGCAAGCCATAGGCGTCAAGCAGCTGAAAGACACGATCAACCCCAGGCGGCACCTCAAAGACCAGTCCAGTGACCTCATCAGCGAAAATAACAACCATGTCGCCAGCGTTGATGCCAGCCGTGAGAGCGAGCTTGTCGATCATGGATCAAGGCCCCTCGCTCGCCGCCCAGCGGCCACTATTTTCGCAGCTGTGACCCGACAGTGTTCCCGGTATTGCGCCTCTGTCTCACGCTCGTCCGGGTTCGTGTTTTCGTCGGAATCGCCTTCATCGACGGGCTTCGGTTTGGCTTTTTTCTTGGATTTCTTGTCCTTCTTATCGTCAATTGGACTGTCATCGCCATCATCCGGGTCTTTGCTCGGGCCGTGATAATCGTCAGGATACTCGTTCGAAGGCTCCCGATCATCGCTGAACAGCGGCTTCAGGCCGCGTGCACGCCTTCCGGCATCCGTGATCCGGTGCGCCCAGTAAAGGCACCAATTATCGTGGTCCGTCTCGCGATCGGGCTCACGCCGGGCTTGCCGCGCGGCCTGCTCACGGGCCATTGCAGCGCCTTCGGCCATGTCGCGGCGAAGCTCGGCACGCTCTCTTTCCCGCTGTGCTGCGGTCTTCGGCCGATCGGCCGTTTGCCTGGCGTCGGCCTCGAGGCTTCGGATCAGATCGGCGAGGATGCGAAAACGGCTTGCCATTCACTCATCCTCCGAATCGTCGACGAGCAAAGGATTGTGCCTCGCCGATCTGGCGGTATTTAGCCCTGACACGATACGACGTGCGATAGGATCAGCTGGCCTGCCGTTCGGCCATTCCATTTTTTGAGCGATCGTGAGGCCGTCCTTGTGGAAAATAACGCCTCTGGCCTCAAGCGCTTGTGTGACCGCCTCGAGGCTCGACACCTTCGTGTCATAGCCAGCTTCGATCGCGGCCAGCGTGCCACGGCTAAGCCCGGCCCATTGGGCCAAACCGGCCTGACTGACGCCTAAAAGGCCTCGGGCTGCACAAATCTGACGGCTTGTGATTAGAAACATGCACGGATTGTGCACCAGATTGAGCAGGCGTCAAGCAGTTTGTTGTTGCTTTGTTCTAGCTGCTACCGATGCCAGAGCACGCGCTTGGCGCCGCGATCGGCCTCGATCGGTACTTTTTCATTTTGGTGCTGCCAGGTCTTCGGCGCAGGAGGAAAGAGCGAGAAGGGCGTTTCGACGGTTGGTCGAGGCTTCTCGACCTGCTGCTCGTTTCGCTGCTGGCGGGAGACTGCGGAGCAGACTTTTTTCACCATAGCGGGTCGAACTCCCCCCTCTTGATGTATCGATCATAATTGTCGAGTTGCGGCTGGTTCTGCTGGCGCATGTCTTGGCGCCGATACATCTTCTTGTATGCCTCCGCAAGCTGGCGGCCTCTGCCGGTTCCGCGACGGCCACTATTGGCAAGCGGATGCCATTCCATGCACGTTTGATTCAACATTTCGATATCCTGCGCCGCCGGTTCGATCTCAGTGTCGCCGATCCGGAAATAGAGTTTGCCGCCCGCGATACCGATATCAACGACAAGCGAAACATCATTGTCGAAATCGATGCATTCGGCCCCGAAATAACTGCCCTCGGTCATCTGGCCGGACCGGAGCGCGCGCACGAGTCCGTCGAGGCCTTGGAAGAACTCGTGGGCCGCGTCCGGCGCGAAACGGACTTTTTTTCCGCCATTCCCGAGATACAGCGCTTGCGGAGGCCCGATACTCGAGCTTGCAACACCGATGTCGATGTCCAGCATCTTGCTCGACGCCGACACATCGTAAAACGGGCCGATCATGCGCCGTATATGTGGAAAATACATTTCATAACCTCCTTACTGGATATTGCTTGCGAGCGGCCCGTTGCCCCGCTGCCTCAAATAAACGTTGACCCATGCTCACCCTTGGCGCGGACGGCACCGGCTGATCGGTAATAGCATTGTATCGGTTCTCCAGCTCTCGCCATGTACTTTCAGCATACTGATACACACCGACCATGATCGCGGCGGCCGAGGCGTACACCGTCATATCAAGCGCCTCGTTTGGCTGTCTTTCCGGCTTATCCCAGCCCCATATAATCCGGCCCATGACCTTTTTCGCAACGCGGGTTTCAGAAACGAGCTGCTGGAAAAAGCTATCGTCAAGACCTTGCGGAAAGGCAACATAGCCGGGCGCGAGCGGGTCATCCTTCGCGAGATCGCGGTAGAGTGCGCTCTTTAGTTGATTGACTCCCAAGTTAAAGAAACGGGCTTGATAGCGGAGAAGCGTCCCTTTGCGCTCATTGCGCTCGCGCTTGATCTTCGCGATGCGTGGCGCCGCATCCCCGGGATTGCCGCGAACTGCGACGATCCTCGATGCGGAGAACTTCCGGCAGAATTCCAACACGGTATCGGTCTCGAAATTGCCGTCGATACACGTCCGCTTAACACCCATCCGATGACCGCGAAAGTTAGGCCAGGTGCGTTCCATCAGTTCCGATATTTGATTCTGAGCGTCTCTCTCGCTGATATGATTCCCGATCACGCCGCAATCGATAATGTAACGCCGGTACTGACGGCCGTGACCGATGAGAACCCATTCGCACCTATCCATTTGAAGGTCGAGGCCGAGGGTCAGGACAAGTGCACCTTCCGGGACCGTACCACGATGGTAATGAGATTTTGCGGCACGGTTGCGCAGCTCTTCCCATGGACGGCCAGTGCCATGCGCGGCGTAGGCCTTGCCGACGACATCGTTCAAGAAAACTTGCTCGCCGGACGGATCGCCTTTGGTCTTGATGTATTCGCGGGCGATCTGTTCAAACGATTGGAGGTAACTGTACGCACTCCAAATCCAAAAGGATCGGTGATGCTTCATGGCGGAAGGATTTTGAGCGCGCCATTCGAACCCAGCCAGCATTCCGGGCCGGTGGTGCTCTTCGATAATGCCGCCGCAGCCGATGCAGCTAAAGTGCACATCCTCGGGATGATCGAGATCGAGCCCGGCCAGCATATTTTCCCATTCCAGCACCTGCATCTCGCTGCAATGCGGGCAGGGGACATAGGGAAGCTCTTGGCTTCCTTCCATGAAGCTCCGCGTGATTCTGCAACCGGGCGCGACAAGCGGCGTACTGATCCGAAATATCTTTGCCTCGGCGATCGCACGGCACCGGCTTTCGGCCATGACCTCGGGATCACCGGCGGCGGACGATTCAAACTTGGCGACGTCATCCATCACAAGGTTGGAAACCGTAATTTGGCTCAGGCTCGCCGGACTATTGGCGCCGGAGATCAGCAGCGCCGCCATGCCGTCGTCCCGCTGCTTGAAAAGGATCGCCGATTGACTATCGCGGCTTCGCTTAGGAAAGTGATCTGCGACGATCGGCGTCGATCGCATTAGGGCTTCCAGCTTGATCTTGCTAAAGCGCAGCGCGTTCTCTTCGGTAGGGTGAAGCAAGAGCGTCAGGCCCCGTCCGAGCGTCACAGACCCAATGGCGAAAGCGGTGGCGATCAAGGTCTTACCGACCTGAGCACTGGCTTGCAGCGTCACGTAACGGCAAGGATCCGCGGGCGAGAGAGCCCGGAGCACTTCGTCGAAATACGGAAATAGGATTCGCGAATAAGGCCCCGGAAAAGCGCCCTCGCCAATCGTGATATGGTCTTCGACGAATTCGAGATAATCGATAGCCGGTGGCGGCTCCAACGCGTTGGCAAGCGCCTCGAGGCCGATTTGGCTAGCATTGGCCAGGATCGCCATGATCGGCCTCCCTGAGCCCCGCAGCCTCTTTGCGGTAGGCTTTCGCCGAGCGAGCGCGCACGTCGCGCCATGTTTCCCGCATGACCTTCAGGATATCGGCCGGGACCACGGCGCCGCGCGCCGCGATCGTATTGGCCGCTTCGACTTGGAACGCCTCGACCTCGGTCAGCACCCGTGTGACGATAATGCCAAGCTCTTGTTTCATGTCGTCGGTTCGGACATAGAGGCCGCCGCGTGCGTGAGCTTCGTCTTGCAGCTTGCCGTTGCCAAGCTCTAACTGGCGAAGCCGCTCGGCCTTGATCTGCTCCTCGACGCCAACACCACGGGGCTCGACAGGCAGGTCATCGATATCGGCTATCGGTCCGGTAACCTTGGCCTTCCCGCTCAAGCTATTGTGCCGAACGACGTCGAGATTTTTGCGCAGCTGCGCCCGAGCGATTTCGACGTTGATCTTGGCGCGGTGACCAGAGCCGACGAGCGCGGCGCCGGAGATTTTCTTTTCGGAAATGTATTGAGACACAGCCGGGCGCGAGACGCCGAGGAGCGAGGCAAACTCGGCTTTTGTGACGATTTCCGGCACGGCGCTCATGGTGATGTCTAGCTTCGCGGCGGCGACGCAAGCCAGTTCGCCGCTGGCGTTCACTCTGCCTTCGGGACTCGCGCCGCCCACCCTTTCGGGCAGGAAAAGGATAGCACAAGTTAAGCGCGTGCCTAGTGGAAGTTAAGTTAAGGTTCTGAATTTCGATGAAAGCTAGGCCTAGAGGTCGCTGGGGCGTTACTCGAGCTTGACGGCCCTCCCTTGCCAAGGACCCTGAAGCTTCAGCTTGTTACTTCCCCGGGGGCGGCGGGCAGCAAGAGGCCAGCGTCAGAGTTTTGCTGGCCGGCGGTTTAGTTCTTTGACCCAAAGCGGTCCGTCGCCCAAAACGACAGCTCGTCACTTGATTTTGAAATAATTGCGCAAGGCGAGGCCGATGAAAAACACGAGGATGATCGAAACGACATTCTGAAACACCACCCAGCATTGAAAGCCCGCTGGTGGAATAGGCAGGCAATAACCGAAGCCCGGACAAAACAGAAATTTTCTGATCTCGGCGTCGATGGTGAGCGGACCAACGAAAGGCACGGCGTTGCCAAATGCCAGCATCCAAACCGCGTGGTTATATTTGTCCGCATTGGCTAAGCCAGCCTCGCGCATAAGCGGCGCAAGGACTTCGTTATAACGCCAATAAAAGAACGGCACGCTGAAAACGAGCCATATGGCGGGTACGAGAAAGCTTCGGCCGTAATCGGCAAGTACCCAGTAGAGGCCCATGACGCCGATCCAGAGCCAATGAGTGAAAAGCCGCCATCTGATGAGCAATTTCTGCCACTTCGTCGCCTCTTTTAGTTCTTCGAGGAGTAGCCGCCGATAGACGCCGCGTTCGGCTTTGCGTTCCTCGATATAGAGGTCGCGTTCGAGATCATGATTTTTTGTGTCTTCCGCGATTTTTCTAAGGGCACGCAAGCGAACCGGAACATTGCTATCCTTTGTCCAAGCGCGATTGCCGGGGGGACAAAAACCAACATGGGCACCGGTGAAATCGATCCGGGCGGCATTGGTCACTCCATCGAAATCCGGCGGATAGTAAAAGCGCGCATTGTTAAAAAGGGCGGTCCGCTCGAATGATCGACCGGAAAAATCGGCTCGGCGATCGAAGCGCGCGCGGGCGAACGAAATGGATGAGAAGTGGTCAGGCCCGGAGCCCCAGCGAGTCCAAGAATCGGCACACCTTATGCGAGTTTCTTTGCTCATCCCAAACACCCTTTCCTCAAACTCTCTGCTCCATCCCTCCTTGAGCGGTCGTGCGCTGAAATCAACGCGAGCCTTGAAAAGGGTGTCGTCAAAACCGGCACGCCGACCGAAGGCTGCGGCGACGAAGCTGGTCCCGCCACCGAAGGTCGCGTCGTAGAACCTGGCCCCGTCACCGAAGGCCGCGCTGGTAAAGCTGGTCCCGCCATCGAAGGTCGCGCCGTCGAACCTAGCCTTACGACCGAAGGTCGCGCCGTCGAACCTGGCCTGACCACCGAAGGTCGCACCGTCGAACCTGGCCTCGTTACCGAAGGTCGCACCGAAGAATTTGGCCTTACGACCGAAGCCTGCGGCGACGAAGCTGGTCTCGTCACCGAAGGTGGCGCCGTCGAACGTGGCCCCGTCACCGAAGGACGCGCCGGTGAAGCAGACGCGATCCCACCTGCACTCCGAAAAATCTGCATTGTCACCGAATTCGAACCCTGAGAAATCGATTCGGTCCCAGGGCTCTTCGGAAAAGTCATGACCACGTTTTGGAAGTTCCAAGAGAACATTCGGCTGTTCCGGTGTTTTGTACGTATCGACGCTTGTGAAGGTCACGCACACGTCTTTATTGGCCGGATTCCGCCGCCATGCGTTCCAGTCCTCCTTGCCCTTTGATGCGAGGTCAAGAAAGAAGGCCTGATCATATTTCCGGGATTGAGCTTCGGCGGGTGGTTCACCTCCCCCCGGCCTTGTCTCGCCCTCGTCCGCCATGCCTGATACTCCGCGATGTTACATTGAAAGCGCCACCCTTCAGTGTAGGACGATATGAGCCAACCGGTGAGTATTATTCAGGCGGCTCGAGCGAATGGCCGCTTCCCACCCGATTGCTGAAAATTCGAACTAGGACACTGCTTAATTGCGCCGCGTCTTGCATGGCCAGCGGAGCGCGCAGACGGCCGTTTGCCATTCCGCGCCCTATCCATCCCTTTGGGAGGAACCCACTCTAGCTTGTTACTTCCCCGAGGGCCGCTGCTTCGGCGTCTTCGAGTTCTTCCTTCCGCCGCCAATAGCCATGCTTTGCGATCAAATGCCGTGCTTTGGTGAGGTCGTCTTGCGTGGAGATCCACGGGTAGCTCGCCGGTCGATCCTTGCTCAATCCAAACAGCCGCGCCCTATGCAAATGAATGTCTGCCATGAACAATGGCATCGGCCCGCGTTCGGCGATTTCCCAGGCTTGGTCGAGGTCGCTTTGCGCGCTCTCATGGCCGGTGCGCACGCCCGTGAGAAAGCGCAGCCACGCGCGGGTGAGGAGGCCACTGGGAAGCTGATGTTGCACGCCAGCGCGGCGGAGACCGTCCACGGCGAGCTGGAGGGAATTGCGGCAACGATCGAGTTGGTCGAGCGGTTTGCCCTCCAGAAGCGCGGAATAAAGCGCGGCACGGCTAAGTGTGAGGTGATCGAGGGCGGTGCCAAGGAGCCAATTGTTACTCTCAGAAACCTTTATTGTCTGCGCTGCGCGCTCGCAGACGGCGCGGCAAGATTGAGCCAATGATGAAGGTTCCGGTTTGCTGGGTAAATTGAGCATGCGTCGCCAGGTGGCGCTCTCGGCATTGGCGAGGAGCAGATCGCAATAGAAGAAGCCCCCCAGCGAATTTAGCAGAGGGTTCTTGGGCTGCCGCTCGGCCCACATTTCTTCGGACTCACGGAAGCGCATTCCCGCCTCGTCCTGGCGGCCCGCCTGGTGCAGGGCATCTGCATGAATTCCGCGACTGAGGATCCTTCTAAATGCATCACTGCTACGGTCGGCGTAGTTCACGGCTTGCTCGGCGTCCGTCGCCGCCAAACCCACCTCGCCCAGCGTCAGTTCCAACTCGCTCAGATTGCTGGCGCCGGTGGCGGCGTTCTTCCAGTCCTCCCGCTTGACGGCCACCGCCAGCGCGTCCTGTATTGCCTTGACGGCCTCGGTCAGTCTCCCCAAGGCCATCAGGTCAAAGGCGGCATTGGCCAGCAACAAGGCCTGGGCGTCTTCCGTGAGCGCGGGCGAGACGCGGCTCCATTGTTCCTCGAAGAAGCAAGCGACGGCGCCCAAGTCGGAAGCGAATGCGCCGAGTTTGGCCGTGTCATAGTACTCTTGTTCACGCTGAATCCGGCTGCGAAATACCTTGAGACATGCTTCCTGCTGCATCCGCGCCTGGCAGCCATGAGCAACGGCCTGGTAAAGGGGCTGCAAATCTTCGAGTGTGGGCTGGGGCTTGTCCTTCGTTGTCGCGCAGAGGTGCTCAAAGAGCCGCTGGTGAGCAGCACGCCAGGCCTCGGGGCGCTGCTCGCGGAGCGCCTTCGCAAAATATTCTCGCAGCAACGGGTGGGCGTCGAGCGCGAGCGGCGTGCCGGATCCGTCCCGGTTCACCGTGAGCAGCTTTGCCTTCTCTAGTCGGGTAATGGCGAGGTTGCGATGCGCCTCGCTTATTCCCGCCAGCGGCTCGGTGAGGTCTGGGATGAGAGGTGCTTTCCACAAAGCTTTGAGGCAGCCTGCATCCGCAGGCCGGTCGAACAGCCCCATCAGCCGTAACACGGTGAGGGCGCGCTTTCCATGCTTGCCATCGCTCTCGAACCACCGCACATAGGCATCCATGACGCGAAAAGCGTGGCCGCCCTGTTCTTCGTCGGCTTCCTCCAAATTCACCAAATCGCGCTTGCGGATGTCACCGGCGTAGGCGTCGTGCAAATAAGTGCCGAGCAAATTCAGGGTGAGCGCGTGGCCTTTCACCTCCTCGACCAGCGTCTCGAACTCATATTGAGCGCCCGTCACACCGAGCGACCGGAGCAGCGACACGCCGGCTTCCTTGGACAAGCGCGGGAGGTCCACCTCCGGGGCGGTCTTCTCCCGGAAGGTCCGCAAGTCGGCGATCGAATAGCGGGTGGTGACAACACAGAGACCCTTGTTGTTGGCGGCGAGCCCCTTGAGCAAAGCGGCAAGACCAGAGTCCTTGAGTACGCCGCGCGTGGGCGAAGTTGGCGCGTATTGCAGTGGCTCCAGACCATCGAGGATAAGCAGTGCCCGCTTCTCACTCACGAGTTTTGCCAGCCGCTGGCCTTTCTCGAACACGCCCTGTGCACTGTCAGCCATCTCCTCATCGCCGAAGAAAATGAGGGCTTCCTTTAAAAACAAATCGGATGACGCCGCAGCCTGTTCCCGCGTGCCCTGGCTGTAAAAAGACCATGCAAACACCGTGTCGCACCCAGGCCAATTTTGATGTGCGAGGTCCGCCGCCCACTTCGCCACGAGCGAGGTCTTCCCTTCGCCGCCTAGGGCGACGAATGCGAGCACGCGCGGGCGCTGGGTTTCGTTGTTTTGGGCCTTCGCCCAAGCGTCGTTGAGGAGCTGGGTTTCGGCGTCGCGGCCGATGAGTTCCACCGGGGCATATTTGATGATGCGGGAGATGTCGACGCGGATGTCGTGGGCCGGGGTGAGGAACTTTGGCGGCGTGGTGCCTTGATTGATGTGAAAGCGCTTGCAGATTGTTTCCGCGATGTCCTTGGCGGTGCGCCCAAAGAGATTGATGCTCCCATCGCCGGCGTAAATTCCGAGGTCCGAGAAATCCACGTCGTATCCATCGCGGAACAGCATGATCCGCTTCGCGTCAGTGGTCTCGATCAACTGCCTGATGGCGCGCAGTTCAAGGCGACACCAACGCTTGTCCTTGTAGTCAGGATAAAGAAAAAGCGCGATGAGTTCCGACTGCTCGCGATAAAGATTGGGGAGGTCAATATCCAACCCCATGCGCGCGAATTCGGCTTCGTGATATTTATCATAGAGCACGCGCTCTTGGCCGAAGATAGCAGCGAGATGTTCCGCTACCTCCTTCACAAAGGCGCGATGCTCGCCCGGAAATGAGAGGGCGATGGCGAAGCGTCGCGGGCCAGGTGTATCTTTGGTCATGATATTCGTCGCGAGCGACGGCCTAAAATTGAAAGTGCGGTGACAAAATATCAATCAAACTGACATTGGCCCGATGGAGGCCTGGTTGCGGCTGAGATTGTCCCTTTCCGCGGATTTTGGCAAACCCCCTTCGAGATGGGGCTCGGCGGGACAAAAGGCGGTGCTCGCCGGTTAGGTAATATGTCTCCATCTATCCTCTCATACATCTGGCTAACTTATATGGTACGCACCCATGCGTACAAACTTGCTTCAGCTTAACTGGCTACGTACGCGCCCATGCGTACAAAACTGCGGTCCATACGCACCCGTGCGTACAGCCGTACGCACCGATGCGTACAAATGTGCCTCAGATGCGTACATGAGAGCGCTGACTTAACAGGTGTTTCATAGCTTCACCTTCGGTGGTTTTGAGGGCTTCGCCGCTATCTAAGCCGTTGCCGGTGTGTGGACCCTTTCCTATGTTTTGGAAGGCGCGCGATGCAATCCCTTTGGGCTGCGTCCGGTCATCAGGAATGTGTGTCATCAAATATTCGGCGGTGCGACGCGGGCTTGTGAATGATGGCGCTTTGGTCCTTTCGAGAAAGCCGAATGTCGCAAGATCATTGATGGCCCGGCGAGCTGTATCGTGAGATACGCCAAGCCGTTCGCCGAGCGTCGTTTCCGACATGGCGATCAAGCCATTGTTCGAGCCGTTATGGAGGCGAGCAAATTCAAGCCACGCTGCTCGTGCGGTTGCCGAAAGGCGGCTCCACGCGAATGTGTTCATGATGTAATGAGGAAGCGCCACGAAGCGGTCCGTTTGAGAGCCGCGCCTGTTTTTCGTGGGCCTAGTCATGACGGCCTCCCGTGATCCGGGAGGTAAACCTAGCGCCGTGATCGCCACCAGCGTCGGGAGAGGCGCGCCCATGGCAGGATGAGCGGTTGGTCTTACGTGTGCTGCGCTTTGGCGCCGATGCTGCCCTAACCCTGCGGCGGGAAACCCGCACGCGCGGCCTTTCGACGAAGACACATCGGCGCATCGGTGGAGTCGGAGTCATCAACCGCCGCGCGTGCTGGCGCTGCGCCTCGGCGCGCATTTCTGCCAGCTTTGCCCTTGCGCCTTGCAGGCCGTATTTTGCGATCATGTCGCCGAGCTGAATGACTTCGCGATAGCGGCGACCGTCACCAGCATCGATGAGAGGGTTGTTTTTTACGAATTTCGTTTGTATATTAGAAACTGGTTCCATTGGCGTGGGCCTTTTGGTTGAGGTTTCACCCCCTCGATCTGCTCCTCGGCCGATATGATTATCGGCCGAGGCGTTTCTTAGTTGCTGAGCGCGCCCTTAAGTTGACGAAGGCCGTCCCGGCAGCGGCCATTCACGCTACTCGGCGGCGTGCGGCGGGAGTTCCTCAATCTTGTCTCCGCGCTTGTACTCCAAGGCGCTATTGGCTAAATCGTGAGCCTCCACTGCCGCCTTATAAAGGCGTAGGCCATTAAGCTCGCCATCTTCGGATTTCATGCAGGATTCCGCGAGTTCGAGAGCCGCATCGAAGTTTTCATTGTTTTTGTTTTTAGCCTCAAACCATTCTTGCCAGATTTTATGCATAGCCGGATCGCCGGGGCAGTCGAGAACTTTGGTGACGAACCCTTTCAAGTTCATCTCCCACGGCAAATGATCGATATCGTCATTAGAACGCACGGCCTCGCGGCACCTCGCCTCCGCTGCGGCCTGGGCATCATTCGCGGCATCATGCGCAGCCTTCCAAAGCCTCAATGAAGTCAACTCATCCGTCTGTTTATTAGCGAAGGTAATGGCCTGCGAGAGTCCTTGCCCCCATATCCCTTCACATGCGTGCTGATAATCCTTGACCGCTTCGATTTCGTCTTCCGTAAAAATACGTTCCTTACTCATGTCCTATTTTCCTTTTTGTGGGCCATGCCGGGTGAGGGTAATCGATAGGCCGCCCCGGCGTGGCCTATCGGTATGTGAGCCGCCAAAGCTCGATCGCGAGCACGGCGGCGAGCACGATGATGATGGTGGCGTTCAATGCTCTTCCTCCAGCATTGCGAGGATTTCGTCTCTCCGCCGATCAAGCCGTTCGCGATGGGCCTCCTCGGCTTCGAGAGAGGCTTCCCAAGCCGCACCGTCGATATGAGCCATAATCGCTTGGCGAACGCGCGCCCGCAGATCCGGCGGCGGCATGGCATCCAGCTCCATGCAATCCTCGCCATAGTTTTCGACATACCAGCGGTGACGGCAATCGGTAGTTTTCTCGCTTGCTGGGAAGGTCAGCGCACTGTTGGCGACATCATCGCCGGTTATCGCAACACGGGTGATTTGGACGTCGCCGCCGTAACGCTCCAACCGCCTCGGCAGATCAACTTCGCTCATATGCATACCGGACGGATCATGGTCACCGACATAGATGACCCGCGTCGGGCGATCATGCTCCAACGATACTTGCGCAAGATCATACGCGGCCGTTGCACTCGCATAGCCGTGCGCCACAAGGAACCGCACCCGCATCTCGGTGAGCACGCCCTGGAGGGTTCCGCGCACGGTGCCTTTTTCGGAAACGATCATGACGCGTTCGGGCTGATCCTCCCAAGGATCGATAGTGTGTTCCTTACAAAAATCGTCGAGGTGGTGCTCTAAATCCCGCCAGCATTCGACGCGCTCGACAGACCGCGTTTCATCAACGATCCAACTCCAAGGAATGATCGCTTCCTCGCGAGCGTAAACGAGTTGTTCGCCAACACTAGACACGGAATTTTTCGACATGTCCGGGATAAGCTTACGAGTGAAGAGCAAGTAACAAACCGCGCGCACCGTCGCGGGCTTGATTTCATCTAGGATTTCTCTGGCGGCAGCGATCAGAGCGAGCGATTTTTGTCCGTTGCCTCTCATTGCGCGGCCTCCTCGCCGAGCAATTCCGGTCTTGACGGAATTTGCTCTTTTGCCTTGCGAGCCTCGGCCCGCTGCGCCTTGCGTTTCGCATCTTGGCGCCTATTCGCGGCTTTAACTTTCTCAGGATTTGCGGCGTGCCAAAGTTTGGTCGTGACCGCCTTTCTAGCTTTCTGGCGCGCGGTATCCTTCGCCTGCCATTCGGCCAGGTTTGGCTTAGTGAGCGCCTGCTTTGCTAGGAACGCGGCATGGTCTTGCTTTGCAGCCTCGCGCTCCTCGGCGCGCTTCCTCTTGGCAGCTCCACGTTCTGCGCCCCTCTCCTCGGCATCAACTGGCACCGCTTTGGGGCGTGCTGCTGCCTGCAAGGCCGCCACTGCCTCCCGCAAGGAGGCAACTTCGCTCCGCAAGGAGGCAACTTCACTTTGCTGTTTTAAGCAAATCCGGTCAGGACGGGATTTGCTAAGGCGCATGTTCCGATAGGAGAGCGCCGAGGCAATGGGACGCCGGACTTTAAACTTAGGAGTCGCGGTGCCTTTGAGTGCCGGGAGTTTCTCGCTCATGCCTCGGGCGCTCCGGCTTTGCGCGGGCGGCCGGGCGAATACTTATGCGATGGGGCGGATGTATAATCGCTTGTCGATTCGCAGGGACCGCTCATCTTGCCGAGCGCCCATGCATCGAGCGCTTTACGTTCGTAGATTACTGGGGATCGCGGATGTTCCCCCACCTTACGGAACTCGGGGCCGCCGCCAACGGTGGCATATTTGCCGAGTGAGCGGTCCGAACAAAAACCATACTTATCTTTGAGATACTGACCGGCTTCTCTTCGTCGGAGAAACGACGGGGCGTCGTCCATGGGTGCTATCCTTCCGTTTCGGGATAGCCTGCCAACCTAACCATATTTTTTCAGCTGTCACTGCAACAAGGACGCTCAAATTTTTGCAGTAAGCTTAGTCCTTGCGCTTTGCGAGTCTCTCGGCGATCGCGCGTCTCGCCGCTTCCGAATAAGGGGCTTTAGCGAACAACGCGCGCCATTCCCTACCCGATTTGATTTTTTGCCAGATCGTCCACACAGTGCGTTCACTTTTTTTGATTTTGCTCTCATCAACCATCTGTTGGATCGTGTTCTCGATATTCTGGCCGCGCTTGCGCGCTGCATCGATTTCTGGCCCGATAAGAGCTTCGATTTCATCCGCATGCCGGGCCTTGTCGTAGCGGCCGACATAGGAAGGTTTAAGTGTCCAATTGCATGCCAGTTCGCCGGTGAGCTGAGGCTCCAATACTTCCGCCAGCCATGCTCCAATTCCCTGCGGCAGGGGCTCGCCAGCGCGCAGCAACCGCGCCAGAGCCTTGATGTCGGGCTTTTGGTCCTCTGGATTCTCGAAAAACGAAACAAGGACTTTTGCGAGAGGCGTCAGCTCTTCGCCTTTCATCGCGAGCCCTCCCGCGCCAGCGGCACGACCTCGGCCCCTGTTCCGCCAAGCATCGCGGCGATACGTGCGGCCACTTTGTCGGCGGCGGAGATCAGCACCGCGTCCGGGCGCCGGATATAGTGGCGGCTTGTGACGCCCTGCCGTGCATGCCCAAGCAACTCACCGATCGTGGAATCGGAATAGCCTTCGTCGGCTGCAATCGACGCGAACGTTCTGCGCAAATCATGCGAACGCGCGTCATGTAGGCCTGCCGCGTCGAATACCCGGCTAACGGCTTTGCGGACGTCTGGTGAGGCTGCGCCGCGTGCCCCTGGGAAAACTCGCTCTGGATCGGTGCGGGGCAACGCCTCCAGCAATCGCAACGCCGGCCGTCCGATCGGACGCACGCTTCGCCCGGTCTTGGTCTGGGCTAGCCGCAAAACGCCTGCCGCCGCGTCGATCTCGCTCCAATGCAGGTTGGCAGCCTCGGCGCGCCGCAATCCGGTCAGAGCGATCAGGCGGACAATAGCGAGAGCGCTCGGCCGCTGGTCGGCACGGTCGCGCAATACGGCGCCAAGCCGGGCCAGCTCCTCGCGCGTCAGAACCCGGTCTTTTGGAGCGCCCCGGTATCTCTCAAGGCCGCGAAGGTTGACCGGCACGACATAGCCGCGTTTTTCGGCCCAAGACAGGATGCCGCCTAACAATTCGGCCGCGCGCGCCGCCGCTCCGGGGCCGCCGGTCACGCGAGCCAGGCCGCGCGGTTTGGTCTTGATGACCGCCGCTGTTGCGCCCGCCGCGATGCTGTCGATCATCCGCTGCACGGTAGCGCGGTCGAGATCGCGGGCGAGCTTCATCCCGATCGTCGGGACAATGTGCCGGGCAATAAGACCCATATCGTTCCGGATCGTGCTCGCCGCTTTGGGCTTGCTGCGATAGGTCACAAGACCAGCGTGCGCGGCTTCCAGATACCGTTCGCAAAGTTCCGCTACGGTGAGCGCCTCCCTGTCTTCGCGGCGTTGGGCGGCCGGATCGCCGCCGGTCTCGACCTCGGCCAGGTGCCGGCGTGCCAGGGTGCGGGCCTGGTCCGGCGTAATGGTTCCGACTTTAGCGAAGGAAAGCCGCCTGGAACGGCCCTGTTGCGTTCTATATTGGACAATGTAAGAGGCACTTCCTGACGGCTTCAGCCGGACGCCAAACCCTTTTAGCTCAGCGTCCCATGCGAACACATCGCCGCCCGGATTTGGGTGCAGGGCATCTAGGAGGCGTTTGGTGATTTTGGGCATGGCGCGCGATCTGGTAAGCAATAGGTAAGCACGCGAAAGTTAAACCCGGTGATAGCTGGTAAGCAAGAGAAATGACAGAGAACTGGCAAGCCATTGAAATAACAGACGATTGGTATGCTCTGGTAAAACTGCGTAAACAGCTGGCAAGTGTTATCGCCGCCGTAACGATCGTGGGCGTCGGCCTTTCGCTGACCATGACACTCATCGCGCTGCGCCTTGGCGAACAAGGATTCAGCGCCCGGGCGATCGGTTTAAACCCCACCGCGGGCGGCTTTGCGATCCTCGCCGGTGCCGCCTTCGTTCCGGCGCTGGTGCGCCGGATGAGCGTTAAGCCATTGCTTTTCATAGCGCTTCTCACGAGCTGCCTCAGTCTCCTAAGCTTTGCCTTGACCAATGATTACTGGGCCTGGCTTGCCATTCGCGCAGTGTTCAGTGCCGCCCTCAGCGTACTCTTCGTCACGAGCGAATATTGGATCAATGCCATCGCTCCGCCGCGGCAGCGCGGCTTCGTCCTGGGGTTTTACATGACCAGTCTCGCC
>Ga0302320_10011914_pt1 | contig 18329 bp, 14 predicted proteins | sample Bog_T0_3_FD_202130 | JGI IMG/M metagenome (GOLD analysis project Ga0302320, IMG submission 202130) | Peat permafrost microbial communities from Stordalen Mire near Abisko, Sweden - Bog_T0_3 | ecosystem: Environmental > Terrestrial > Soil > Wetlands > Peat | place: Sweden: Abisko, Stordalen Mire...
TAGAGCGGCGGCACCGCCCAGTCCGGCATAGCTTTTCCCCGCGGTCCCGAGCGCGCGGCCAATATCGGTCCATACCGACGTGGTCACTACCCATCCCAGCAGATCGGTACCACTGAGAGCGCCGAGCGCCAGGGCGAAGATCAACAGGCCGATGACCAGGGCGACACCGTCCTCGTTCCAGCGCGGCGGCGACAAACTGATCCCGTCGAGACGGGACGGCGATTTAATTACCGCGCTCATTGTGTGTTTATCTTCCTATCAAATTAGAAAAGTGGACTATGTAAGCTGTATTTTCACGAGTCAAGGCAGGTGATTCAAATTGAACACAAAAAGAAGGTATAAATGGCGCCGCAACCGAGCCATTCGACTCACGACGGGGCGTCGCGCGGCTTTCCGCTGCCTTGCATGACCAGGATATTGCCGGCCAGCGAGACCAGGACCCCCGCCACCGACGCCGTTTGCCAGCGATAGCCTTCGAACAGGGTTGACAGCAGCAATGCCATGATGGGGATCAAGACGCCGTTATAGGACGCCCGTCCGGCGCCGATACGGCCAATCAGGGTAAGATAGGCGGCAAAGGCGATAACCGAGCCGGCCAGGCTGAGATAGAGCAGGGGGGCAAGAAATGAAAATTCGAGCGGTACCCACAGGCTGTCGCTGCGCAGCCAGGACACCGCCAGCATCACCAGGCCGCCGGCGCCCATGCCGATGGTAATTGTAGGGATCACCGCAATGCCGCGCTTTTGGGTCTGGACCGACAGGAGATTGCCGCAACAGGAAAACAACGTGCCGGCCACCGCGAACAGCAGGCCGTGCCAGGCTTCGCCCCGGACGTCGAACCGGGTTACTTCAGGCCAGAATACCAAGATGATGCCGATCACCCCGGCGGCCGCTCCGACTCCCGCGCGGCGGCTGATATGCTGCCCGAATATCAGTCGGGCGCCGATCATGTTGAACACCATCAGCAGGGTAAAGATGACCGCCACCAGACCGGACGGAAGCCGCGCCTCGGCGAGATACACCATCCAGTAGTTCAGGCTGAAATTGCCGAGACCCTGCAGCAGGATCCAGCCATATTGCGACAGGCTGAAGCGAAGACTGATGCGGCGGAGCGCGCACCACAGCAGCAAAAGGGCGCTGGCCAGCAAAAAGCGCCAGGCCACCGCGGTGGTGATGGCGCAGCCCTGCAACTGAAAGGTGATGACCAGCCAAGTCGAACCCCAGATCAGCACGGTCGACGCATAGAGCAGAAAATTGATCATGCCGAGTGGTGCCGTATTCCGGCGCATTTGTCGAGACGGGCGTGGCCGAGAACGGGATGGCTTGATGAAGGTGCGAAGGCTAGGATGCGATCATGTACGGCAATCACCGGGAAGTCCTGGAGCATTTGGCAAAATGGTACCGCGAAGGCCATCGTGCCGCGCTGGTCACCGTTTTGTCGACCTTCGGCGGCAGTCCGCGGCCGCCCGGCTCGCTGGCGGTCATCCGCGACGACGGCGCGATCTGGGGCTCGGTATCGGGCGGCTGCGTCGAGGACGATCTGATCGCCGAACTGAAGGCCGGCAGCCTGTTTGCCGGCCGCGAGCGGATCAGCCTGCGCGTGTTCGGCACCGATGCTGAGCAGCAGGCCCGCTATCGCCTGCCCTGCGGCAATAGTCTCAGGCTGGCGATCGAGCGCAAAGTGGATCCGGCCTTGCTGGCGATGACGATCGCCGCGCTGCAGAATCGGCGTGTCGTCCGTCGCACCGTATGGTTCGCCGATGGACGCGCCTTGTTGGCGGAAGGCGGCGACGGCCCGCAATTCACTGAAACCAGAGAACAATTCAGTCATCTGTTGGGCCCGCTCGACCGCGTGTTGCTGATCGGCGCCACCGAGTTGGCACGCTATCTGGCGACGATCCTGGCAACTCTCGACTTCGCCGCCCTGGTGTGCGATCCCCGCCCGGAATATGCCGACATTTGGGACTTGCCTGATGTCCCGCTGGTGCGCGCCATGCCGGACGATTGCGTGCTGGGGCTCGGCGGCGACAGCCGCACCGCGGTGCTGGCGGTTTCGCATGATCCCAAGCTCGACGATCTGGCGCTGATGGAGGCGCTGAAATCGGACAGCTTCTATGTCGGCGCCTTGGGTTCCCGGCAAACCAACGCCAGGCGCCGCGAACGCCTGGCCGGCTTCGATCTCGATCAGGTGCAACTGGGCCGGCTGCACGGGCCGGTCGGTTTGCCGATCGGCTCGCGCACGCCGGCCGAGATCGCCGTTTCGATCGCCGCCGGCCTGATCAAGGCCCGCCATGCACGCGATCATGGCGGCGACCGCTGAGGCGCGCGGGCGCGATCGTGCTGGCGGCCGGCCTGTCGGCGCGCTTCGGCAGTGACAAGCGCCGCGCCGAAGGCGACTGGCAGGGACCGTTGCTGCATCATGTGCTCGGCTTGTTTCGCCCCTGCTTCACCCATCTGGGCGTGGTGATCGGCCCTGACGACAGCTTCGGCGGCGCCGCCTGCGCCGCTTTTGCGGCGACGCCGGTGGTCAATCCGGCCGCCGCGGACGGCATGGGCGGGTCCCTGGCGATGGGCATCGCCTGGCTGGCCGCGCTCGACCTGGAGTGCGCCGTGGTCGGTCTGGCCGACATGCCTTGGGTGCCGGCCGCCGCCATTCGCCTGGTGAGCGAGACCGGACTTGAAAGCGGGCGCCTGGTGGCACCCGTCTGGCAGGGAAGACTGGGGTTCCCGCGCGCCATTCCCTCCCGACATTTTCCTGCCCTTGCGTCATTGCGCGGCGAGCGCGGTGCCAGTGCGCTGCTGGATTGGGAGAATGCGCTGCTGATTCCCTGGGATGAGCCCGGGGTCTTCCTCGATATCGATCATCCGGCCGACGCGGATCCACCGCCAAGCCAGGCATAGGGGGGTGCGTTGTTAAACACCCCGATCGCCAGGGCGACGCCGCGGCGGTGTGACTAAAAAATGAGCAAAAAAAAGCCGCTTGTCGGAAGCGCAAAAGCTGAGCATAGTGCAATGCAGCATGAGCGGCAGCCGGCCGCCGATTCAGCAGTCCTTCGGAGAGCAACATGTCGGAACAGACCCCTGTCCAACACGACACCTCTGCCCTCGCTTCACCGCCACCGCAGCCCGACCGCGATGAAAAGCTGATACCCTGGCCGAGCGTCGCCACCAGTGGCGGCGGTGTCTATTGGGTGACTCCGCCGTCCGCCAAGCTGCCGCCGGCCGACGGTGCCGAGGGCTGATCTAAACTTAGCTTCGTTGCGTAGAGACTGTGCCTTACGGCCTGCGGTTCACCCCGCTCTCCGGAGTAGGCGGCTGGGCGCGTGTGATGCTGCTCCATGCCAGTGCGGATTTTGTCCGGCCGGCAGCGCGGCCTTCATTTGCCAGTTGCCAGGGGCTCTGTCATAAAATTGTCCTAACGGGGGGTAGGCATGTTTCTTTCAGGTCCGTTGGAACGGCTTCATGTGCCGGTTGTGGCATGCTGGTGGCTTGGCATGGTGGTCTGTCTGCATTGGTGGGCCGGCATGAGCGTTCGCACCGCGCCGCCGCGGCGGCATTTGCGTTTGATCTCCGATCACGGCAAACTGCTGGAACAGTCTTAATTTTCCTCTTCATTTCGGGCTCGATGTGACCGATGAGCATACGCGTCGCGCTAACCCATCGGACCAGCTATCATTATGACCGGCCGGTCGTTTTGTCGCCGCAGATGGTAAGGCTGCGGCCGGCGCCGCACAGCCGTACGAAAATCTTTTCTTACGCGCTCAAGATCGGGCCCGACAACCATTTCCTCAATTGGCAGCAGGATCCGCAGGGAAACTACGTCGCACGCCTGATGTTTCCCGATAAAGTCAGCGTTTTCAGCATTGACGTGGATCTGCTGGCGGATCTTGAAGTCTTCAACCCTTTCGATTTTTTTCTGGAGCCGGAAGCTGAACGCTTTCCATTCGTCTATGATCCGCTGTTGGCTTCCGAGCTGGCGCCTTTTTTAAAAACCGACCCGCCCGGTGCGCTTCTCTCCAGCTATCTCGCCGAAATTGATCGCCGGCCGCGCGGTACCGCCGACTTCCTGGTCGCCCTCAATGCCGGCTTGCGGGAAAGGGTAAACTACCTGATCCGCCTGGAGCCCGGTGTGCAAAGCTGCGAGCAGACGCTGGAAAATGGCAGCGGTTCCTGTCGCGACAGTGCCTGGCTGATGGTGCAGATCTTGCGTCAGCTCGGCCTGGCTGCGCGCTTCGTGTCGGGTTATCTGATTCAATTGGTGGCCGATCAGAAGCCGCTCAGCGGGCCGGTCGGCCCAAGCCAGGATTTCACCGACCTGCATGCCTGGGCCGAGGTCTATTTGCCGGGCGCTGGCTGGATCGGGCTCGATGCCACCTCAGGCCTGCTCACCGGCGAAGGCCATATCCCGCTTGCCTGCACACCCGATCCGGCCAGCGCTGCCCCGGTTTCCGGTGTCGTTGAACGATGCGAGGTCCGCTTCAACTACGCGATGACCGTCACGCGGGTGGTGGAGACACCCCGCGTCACCAAGCCTTACAGCGTCGAAACCTGGCAGGCGATCGATCGCCTGGGCAAAGCGGTCGATCGTCGGCTGCAGGAAGACGATGTGCGGCTGACCATGGGCGGCGAACCGACCTTCGTTGCCATCGACGATGCCCAAGCCGCCGAGTGGAACACCGCCGCCGTCGGTCCCAATAAGCGGGCGCGGGCGCAGGACCTGATTTGCCGGCTGCGTGACCGCTTCGCGCCGGACGGGCTGCTGACCTTTGGTCAGGGCAAATGGTACCCGGGCGAATCCCTGCCGCGCTGGGCCTTCAGCCTTTCCTGGCGCGGCGATCGCGAACCGTTGTGGCGCGCCTCCGACCTGCTGGCGCCCGAACGCAGCGCCATCGAGCCGGACGAGGAGGCCGCCCGCCTGTTCGGCGAGCGTCTGGCGGAAAAACTCGGCATCGACCCCGACTATCTGCTGCCGGCTTACGAGGATCCGGTGTATTTCGCGCTGCGCGAGCAGCAATTGCCGCCCAATGTCGACCCATTCGACTCCAAGTTGGACGATGCGGAGGAGCGTGCACGCCTGCTCAAGGTGTTTCGCCATGGTCTTGCCCGTCCGATCGGTTTCGTGCTGCCGATTCAGCAGTGGCAAAGCGCCGACCTTGTGCGCTGGATTTCCGGTCCCTGGCATCTGCGGCGCGAGCGGCTCTATCTGACGGCTGGCGACAGCCCGATCGGCTTGCGCCTGCCGCTCGACAGCCTGCCGCATCTCGACGCCGACGAGCTGCCGATCTTTACCCCGCAAGATCCGTTCGAACCACGCGGCCCCTTGCCCAGCCGAGAGACCTTGGCGCTGCAGCAAACGGCGTTCGAGACGCCGCACCGCGGCGCGCCGCAGGGCCAGCAGCAACAGCGCAGTCAGACCCTGCGGCCGCGACCGGCGCCAAGCGGCCGCAGCATCTCCGACGATGTCCGCACCGCGCTCTGCATCGAATTGCGCGACGGCACCTTGAGCCTGTTCCTGCCGCCGGTGGAAAGCGCCGAAGGCTATGTATCGCTGGTTCAAGCCATCGAGGCGGTGGCAGCCGATCTGTCGCAGCCGGTATCGATCGAAGGCTATCCGCCGCCCGACGATTTTCGCCTCAATGTCATCAAGGTCACGCCTGATCCGGGTGTCATTGAAGTCAATATCCAACCGGCTCGCGATTGGAAAAGCCTGCGGGACAATTGCCTGGCGCTTTATGAAGCGGCGCGCGAAGCCCGTCTGACAACCGAGAAGTTCATGATCGACGGCCGCCATGTCGGCACCGGCGGCGGCAACCACATCGTGGTCGGCGGCGCCGAACCGGCCGACAGCCCATTTTTGCGCCGACCCGATCTGCTCGGCAGTCTGCTGCGATTCTGGCAGAACCACCCGTCGCTGAGCTATTTGTTCTCTGGCATGTTCATCGGTCCGACCAGCCAGGCGCCGCGTGTCGACGAAGCGCGCGACGACACGCTCTACGAGCTTGAAATTGCGCTCCGGCAGCTGCCGCCGATGGACCAGCCGGCGCCACCCTGGCTGGTCGATCGGGTATTGCGCAATCTGCTGATCGACGTGACCGGCAACACCCACCGCACCGAGATCTGTATCGACAAGCTTTATTCCCCCGATGGCCCCACCGGCCGGCTCGGCCTGGTCGAATTTCGCGGCTTCGAAATGCCGCCGCACGCCGAGATGAGCTGCGTCCAGCAATTGCTGATCCGCGCCCTGATCGCCCGTTTCTGGCGCGCGCCCTATGTCGCGCCGCTGGTGCATTGGGGCCATGCGCTGCGCGACCGATTCATGCTGCCGCATTACATCGTCGCCGATTTCAAGGATGTACTGGACGATCTCGGCCGGCACGGCTTCACCTTCGATCCGGACTGGTTCGTCCCGCATGTCGAATTTCGCTTTCCGCTGCTGGGCCGGGTGCATTATGACGACGTCGCCATCGAACTGCGCCCGGCGCTGGAGCCGTGGCATGTGATGGGCGAGGAGCCGGGAGCGGGCGGCACCGTGCGCTATGTCGACTCGTCCTTGGAACGGCTGCAGGTCACGGTAACCGGCATGACCGAAGGTCGCCATGTGCTGGCCTGCAATGGTCGCGCGCTGCCGCTCGCCTCCACCGGAAGCCCCGGCCAGGCGGTGGCCGGGGTGCGCTTCCGCGCCTGGCAGCCGGCCGCCTGCCTGCATCCCGGCTTGGGTGTCGACGCACCCTTGACGTTCGACCTGTTCGACCGTTGGAACAGCCGCTCGCTGGGGGGATGCACCTATCATGTGGCGCATCCCGGCGGTCGCAATTTCGAAAGTTTCCCGGTCAATGCCAACGAGGCGGAAGGCCGCCGGCTGGCGCGGTTCGAGCCGTTTGGCCATAGCGTCGGCAAAATGGAACCGCCGCCGCCGGAACATAACCGACTGTTCCCCACCACCCTCGATCTGCGCTGGCGGGAGAGCTGAATGGACGACGCTCCGTCCCCGCCGATCGAACGCGTCACGCCCTCCCGCCAAGGCGTGCTGCCCGGCGCACTCAGGCTGGGCTATTCGCCGCCGCGCGGGTCCTGGGACGAGATGTTCGGCGCTGATGGCCTGCCGCGCCCGCATTGCGAGGGATTTTTCAGCTTCCTGAGCACGCTCACCAAGGAGGAAATGCGCCGCCGCTCGGATCTGGGCCTGCGGCTGATTCGCGAAAACGGCGTCACCTTCAATGTCTATGGCGGCCGTGACGGGCTGGACCGCCCCTGGCAGCTCGATCCCTTGCCGATGATGATCACCGCCGAGGAATGGCGCGCCATCGAATCCGCCCTGGTCCAGCGCGCCACCCTGCTCAATCTGGTGTTGTCCGATCTTTACGGCCCGCAGAACTTGCTGGCCCACGGTGATCTGCCGCCGGTGCCGATCCTCTCCAATCCCGGTTATCTCAGGCCCTTGAAGGATGTGCGGGTGCCGCGCGGCACCTATCTGCACCTCTATGCCGCCGACATCGCGCGCACCCCCGCCGGTCGCTGGCAGGTGGTCAGCGACCGCTGCGAGGCACCCTCGGGGGCCGGCTACGCGCTGGAAAACCGCGCCATCATCGGCCGCCTGCTGGCCGACGCGATGCGCGATCAAAAGGTGCGCACGCTGACGCCGTTCTTCCAGAAGATGCGCGACAGCCTGCTTGAGCTAAGCCCCCGCTCGCGCGAAACGCCGCGTATCGTGCTTTTGACCCCGGGACCCTACAACGAGACCTTCTTCGAGCACGCCTATCTGGCGCGCCAGCTCGGCTACACATTGGTCGAGGGCGAGGATCTCACCATGCGCGACGGTCGCGTCTGGCTTAAAACCTTGGAAGGCTTGCAACCGATCGATGTGATCCTGCGCCGCACCACCGGACCGTTCTGCGATCCGCTCGAGCTGCGCAGCGATTCGGTATTGGGCGTCGCCGGCCTGACCCGCGCCGTACGGGCCGGCAGCGTGGTGGTGGCCAATGCGCTGGGCAGCGGCGTCATCGAAGGCGGTGTGCTGTCGCCTTTTCTGCCGGCGCTGGCGCGCACCTTGCTGGGCGAGGATCTGCGCATGGAGTCGGTGCCGGCCTGGTGGTGCGGGCGTGAACCGGACATGAGCCATGTCCTGGCCAATCTCGAGCGGCTGGTGATCAAGCCGTCCTTTCCACGGCCGGGCAAGGTGGCCACCCTGTTCGGCGAGCGCCTGTCGGAAAGCCGGCGCACCGAATTGGCGGCGCAAATTCGCGAGCGGCCGCGCGAATTTCTCGCCCAGGAGCGTATCCGTCTGTCGACCACCCCGGTATGGAACGGTGAAGCCCTCGATTCCCGGCCGATGATGCTCCGCGTTCATCTGGTGGCGCATGGCGACGGCTATGCGGCGATGCCGGGCGGCCTCGGCCGGGTCGCGGGCGAGGCCGGCGGATCGATGGTGTCGCTGCAATCCGGCGGCGGCAACAAGGATGTCTGGGTTTTGGCCGACAAGGCGGAGCGGGCCCCGGTCGGAGTCCGCAGCCAGGGACAAGTGCGTCTGATCCGGGGTGCGCGCGACCTGCCCTCTCGCGTCGCCGACAATCTCTATTGGTTCGGACGCTATGTCGAGCGGGCAGACAACACCACCCGCATGCTGCGCGCAGCGCTGGCCCGCGCCGGAAGTACCGCGGCGTTCGGCGCTGCCGACGAATTGCCGATCGCGGTCGGATTGTTGGGGCGATTGTTCAAGACCGGGCCCGCCGTCACCGACGAGGAAAAACTGGCCGCCATCATCGCCTCGGCTTTCGGCGCCAGCCACACCGACGGGTTGCGCTTCACCGCGGAACGGGTTCACCGCATGGCCTCACTGACCCGCGACCGGCTGTCACCCGACACCTGGCGTGCGGTGAATCATTTGCTGCAGGCGGCACACTCGATCGAAAGCGTCGGGCGGCTACAGGTCGAGGATGCGCTGTCCGGCCTCAATAATCTGGTCCTGGCGTGCGAGGCGCTGTCCGGTCTGGTGATGGAGAACATGACCCGCGGTCTGGCCTGGCGGTTCGTCGATGTCGGGCGCCGGCTGGAGCGTGCGGTGCATATGCTGGACCTGCTGAGCGGTGTGCTGCCCTCGAGCGAGGGGCCCGGAACACCATCGCTCGAAGTGTTGCTGGAGATTTCCGACAGCACCATGACCTACCGTTCGCGCTATCAGTCGACGCCGCAATTCGCCCCGGTGTGGGATTTGTTGCTGGTCGACGAAAGCAACCCGCGGTCGCTGGGCTTCCAGCTGGCGGCGTTGGCCGACCATATGGACATGCTGGCGGCACATCGCCGCGTCACTTTTCTGGGCCCCGAGCAGCGCCTGACGGTGTGGCTGACCGGGGCCGTCCGCACCGTCGAAGTCGAACGGCTGTGCGTCGCCGACGAGGATGGCGAGGTCCATGCGCTGGCCCGCTATATGGAAGCGCTGCGCTCCAAATTGTGGGAATTGTCGGAGGAAGTGACGCGACAATATTTTACCCATTCGGCGGCACGCGGCAGTATCGTCGTGGCGAGTTCGGAGGCATGGCCATGATGTATCGGGTCAAGCATGTGACCACCTATCGCTACACCGAACCGGTGCTGCTGGCCCAGCACCTCGCCCATTTGACACCGCGCCAGTCAGCCCACCAGACCTGTCTCAGGGCGCAATTGCGGGTGACACCGACGCCGGCGGAAATCGACGAAAACGGTATCGATTATTTCGGCAATCCGGTGACCTTTTTCAGTCTGCGCGATCCCCATGCGACGCTGACGGTGCAGGTCATCAGCAAGGTCGACGTGCGGCCCCGGCGCCGGCCCGGCAAGTCTGATGGCCGGCTTTGGCAGGGACCGCAGGACCCGACTTCCGGCCGCCAGGGCGAGGCGCTGCTCGAAATCGCCGATTATTGCTTCGACAGTCCCTATGCGACGCTGACGCCGGAGGTGCGCGACTATACGGCGCAGAGCTTCGCGGTCGGGCGCCCTCTGCTGTCCTGCGTGCTGGATTTCAATCATCGAATCCATCGCGATTTCGCCTATGATGCCACTGCGACGACGGTGGCGACACCGGTGGCGGAAATGTTCGCCGAACGCCGTGGCGTCTGTCAGGATTTCGCACATCTTGCCATCGCCGGTTTGCGCGCCATGGGTCTGCCGGCCCGCTATGTGTCGGGCTATTTGCTGACCCGGCCGCCGCCCGGCAAGCAGAAATTGCGCGGCAGCGACGCTTCGCACGCCTGGGTCTCGGTTTTTCTGCCAGATTGTGGGTGGGTGGATATGGACCCTACCAATGATTGCCTGCCAGACACCGACCATGTGGTGCTGGGATGGGGACGCGATTTTGGCGATGTCAGTCCGCTGTGCGGCGTGGTGCTGGGCGGCGGCGAGCACCGATTGAAAGTCGGTGTCGATGTCGAACCGATCGCTGCCTAAATTTTTGGCAGGATTGCGGACGGCAGATTTGGGAGGCAGCATGGTTCGAAGCGCGATCGCGGGGTTGTTGGCTGACTATGACAGCGGCGCGTTCTTCTGCGAATTGACCAGTGCGCGGAGCAGCAACGATGCCGAGATCGCCACCGTGCTGGCGCGCTTGGGCGGATTGGGCTTTCAGGATCTGTCGCGGCGCTCGGCCGCCGCCGAACGGGAGTTATTCAACCTTGGCATAACTTTCACGGTCTATTCGGAACGCGATTCGATCGACCGCATCTTGCCGTTCGACGTCATCCCGCGGCTGATCACCGCCGCCGAATGGCAATATTTGGAAGAAGGCGTGATTCAGCGGGTACAGGCCATCAATCTGTTTCTGGGTGACATCTATCACGGCCAAAAGATCCTCAAGGACAAGGTGGTGCCCGCCGATCTGGTGCTCGGCAATAGCAATTACCGACCCGAGATGGAAGGGCTCGCGGTCGCCTACGGTACCTATGCCCATGTCTGCGGCATCGACCTGATCCGCGACCAGCAGGGCCAGTTTCGCGTTCTGGAGGACAATGCCAGAACACCGTCCGGCGTCTCCTACGTGGTGGAGAACCGGACCCTGATGATGCGCACTTTTCCCGATTTGATGGCCGACATCAAAATCAGGCCGGTGGATGATTACGGTATCCGTCTGCATGCGGCGATGAGCGAGGTGGCGCCAGACACCGACCGCGACCCGCAGGTGGTGCTGTTATCGCCGGGCATTTTCAATTCCGCCTTTTTCGAACATGTCTTCCTGGCGCGCGAAATGGGCGTGCCTTTGGTCGAGGGGCGCGATCTGGTGGTCGAGGACGACAAGGTCTATATGCGCACGACCGGCGGGCTCGAGCGGGTGCACACCATCTATCGTCGCTTGAACGACGATTTTATCGATCCCGAGGTATTTCGGCCCGACAGTATGCTGGGCGTCAAAGGACTGATGCGAGCTTACCGCGCCGGCACGGTGGCGCTGGCCAATGCGGTCGGTACCGGTGTCGCCGACGACAAGGCGGTCTATGCCTATATGCCGCGTATCATCCGCTATTATCTCGACCAGGACGCCATTTTGCCCAATGTCGAAACCCGCATCTGCCGCGAGCCCGAAGGCCTGGCCTATACGCTCGATCATCTCGAGGAACTGGTGGTCAAGCCGGTCGGTGAATCCGGCGGCTACGGCCTGTTGATCGGCCCCAAGGCGACTCATGAGGAATGCGCCGAGTTTCGTATCAAGCTGCGCCTCGATCCGGCCAACTATATCAGCCAGCCGATGATCGGCCTGTCGGTGACACCGACCCTGACCTCGACCGGGGTGGCGCCGCGCCATGTCGATCTGCGGCCTTTCGCGGTAACCGGCAAGAGCACCTGGGTCTTGCCTGGCGGCCTGACCCGTGTCGCGCTGCGGGAAGGGTCGATCGTGGTCAATTCGTCGCAAGGCGGTGGTTCGAAAGACAGCTGGGTATTGGGAGGCTAGCGAAGGTGGGCAATCTGCTGGCACGGTCGGCCGCCAATCTGTTTTGGCTCGGGCGCTACCTCGAGCGCGTCGAAAATCTTGGCCGGATCGTCGAAATCACCGAAACCTTCGCGCGCGACAATAGCGAGCGCAACTGGCTGTCGGTGGTGCAGATCAATGCCGACGAAAAGCGCTTCTTCGCCAAGCACGCGCTGGCCAGTGCGCCGTCGGTGGCATCCTTCTACCTGCTCGACGCCGACAACCCGACCTCGGTGCCGGCGTCCCTGCAGGCGGCGCACCAGAATGCCCGGGCGCTGAGACCGCTGATCTCCATTTCAATGTGGGAACAGGTCAATGTCATGCGTCATAACTGGCGCAGCGTCACCGCCGCCGAATTGTCGGCGCCGTCGCTGCCGCGGCTTTGCCGGCGCCTGCGTGAGCAATGCCAGGTGCATGAAGGCATTGTCGAGGGCAGCCTGCCGCACGACGAAGCCTGGTATTATTACCGCCTTGGCAAGACCCTCGAGCGCGCCGACCAGACCACGCGACTGCTCGACATCAAATATCATCTTCTGCTGCCCAATCTCAGTGCGGTCGGGTCGGCGCTCGATTCCAGCCAATGGAACGCTCTGTTGCGCGCCGCCAGCGGCTATCAGGCCTTTCGCCGCGTCTATCAGGGTCGCATGACGCCGGCGGCAGTGGCCGGGTTTCTGCTGTTCTCGGACAGCTTCCCGCGCTCCATCTCGCTCTGCGTGCGGCAGATCGCCTGGATGCTCAACCAGCTGCGCAGCCGCTATCATCTGTCCGCCGCCGCCGCCGCCGAGGAAAAGATCGACGAAGTGCAGGCGGTCCTCAGCACGATGATGATCGAGCCGATCATCGAACAAGGGCTGCACGAGTTTCTCGATGGCCTGCAGACTCAGTTTGCCGCGCTCACCGCCGACATCAGGGACGGTTTCTTCGGCGGTTATGTCTAGCCCGGCGACCCGATCGGGGGGCTCCCGCATCCTGTCAATGTTTGAGAATCTGGTACACGGCGTCCTGGAACCCTTCCGTCCAATGACGCCATTCCTCGCCGGCGGGGTAGGGATTGATCGCCGCGACGACGGCGTCGAGCGATTGCGCGCTGGGGTCGATCTGCACCGAGCCGGCGGCGAACCCTTCATGATAAATATCGGTGAGTCGATAGCTGAACGGACGAGCATAGCCGGCAAACGAGTCCGTCGCCACCGATTCGGCTGCTTTGCGCTGCGACTGGCGCCAGACATTCGAATTATTGGCGATCAAATGGGCCAGCGGGTCGACGCGCGTAGCGCCCGTTTCATGGAATTTGCAATGCAGCCCGGCCTCCCGCGCATAGACGATCTCGCAGGGCAATTTCTTCTGGTTGACGGCCAGCGTGACGCGGCTGGAGCGCAAGGGCATTTGCGCGCCCACCAGAACCAGGAAAGCACCGCCCGAGCTGAGATTGCCGATCACGCACAGACTGCCGGTGTCGCTGGCCTTTTGGCCGACCACCGGTCCGTCCTGCAGCAGTACCGCCTTAAGCGAAGCGGGATAGCGTTCGAATTGACGATTTTCCAGTGCCATCACCCGTACCAATATTTATGGTTGAACTAGTTTTCTAGACGAGTGTTCTTGCAAAAAATGTCCAAATTGCGGCCGCGTCGCAATGCGGGGGGGTGGGCCGGACAGCGGGCGCGAAAAATCCCCAGTCCCCAAGCCTACTCAACCCTGCCCCGCACTGCAACAGCGACCAACGCATATTACAGCTGGCGGAACGTCAGATTGTAGCGCTGCCGCGCTGATTGCGCATGCACACTCTCCTTGAGCGGCATGATCCCATGGAAAGCAAGGCGCGCCGGCCCTCCCCACACGGCTACGTCACCATGCAGCAGGGCAATCCTTTGCGGCCGGTCGCTGCGCCGCAGCCCGCCCCACAGAAACATCGCGGGCAGTCCCAGGGACAATGACACGATCGGCGCCGTCAGATTTCCTTCATCGCGGTCCTGGTGTAGCGCCATGCGGGCGCCCGGAACGTAATGGTTGATCAGGCAGACGTCGGCCGCGAAATCGGCAAACCCGGCGCTGAGCGCGGCGCGCCGGGCCAAATCCGCCAACAACCCTGGCATCGGCGGCCAGGGTCGGTCGGTGAGCGGGTCATGCCGGGCATAGCGGTAGCCGGCATGGTCGCTGACCCAGCCGGCAGTGCCGCAATTGGTCATCGCCACCGACATGCGGTGACCGCCCGGGGTCGTCATGTAGCGAAACGGGGCTCGGTCGCTGATCGCCAGGACGGCGGCCAGGACGAATGCGGCCTCGTCCAGTGCGAAGCCGCGCAGCAGCGTGGCCCCCTCGGCGATCGGCACCATGCCGATCTGCGGCGCGAACAGATCCAACATCGTCCTCCTGTGCAGACGCCGCACTATACTCCCTTTTCCGGGTCAGACCGGACCGCTATGGTGATCGGCGGCAAAACAAGGATGCACCATCATGCCCGTCTATCGCTCGCGCACCTCCACGCACGGCCGCAACATGGCCGGCGCCCGCGGCCTGTGGCGCGCCACCGGCATGACCGACGCCGATTTTGGCAAGCCGATCATCGCGATCGCAAATTCCTTCACCCAGTTCGTGCCCGGCCATGTGCATCTGCAGGATCTCGGCCAACTGGTTGCCCGCGAAATCGAACGGGCCGGCGGCGTCGCCAAGGAATTCAATACCATCGCCGTCGATGACGGTATCGCCATGGGACATGGCGGTATGCTCTATTCCTTGCCGTCGCGCGATCTGATCGCCGATTCGGTGGAGTATATGGTCAACGCGCATTGCGCCGATGCGCTGGTCTGCATCTCGAATTGCGACAAGATCACGCCCGGCATGCTGATGGCGAGCTTGCGCCTCAATATTCCCACCGTCTTCGTGTCGGGCGGTCCGATGGAAGCGGGCAAGGTTCTGAAAGATGGAGAAATCATCGCGGTCGATCTGATCGACGCCATGATCGCCGCCGCCGACGACAAGGTCAGCGACGCCGAGGCTGCCGATTATGAGCGGTCCGCCTGTCCCACCTGCGGCTCCTGTTCCGGCATGTTCACCGCCAATTCGATGAATTGTCTGACCGAAGCCCTCGGCCTGTCGCTGCCAGGCAACGGCTCGGTATTGGCCACCCACACTGCCCGCCGCGACTTGTTCCTCGAGGCCGGCCGCTTGATCGTGGCGCTGGCCAAACGCTATTACGAGGAAGATGACGCCAGTGTCCTGCCGCGCGCCATCGCCAATTTCGCCGCCTTCGAGAACGCCATGACGCTTGACATCGCCATGGGTGGTTCGACCAACACCGTTCTCCATTTGCTGGCGGCAGCGTACGAAGCCGAAATCGACTTTACCATGGCTGATATCGATCGGCTGTCGCGCCGCGTTCCCAATCTGTGCAAGGTGGCGCCCTCGGTGCCGGACGTGCATCTCGAGGACATCCACCGCGCCGGCGGTATTCCGGCCATTCTCGGTGAACTGGCGCGCGCCGGCTTGTTGCATCTGGACAGCGCCACCGTCCATAGCCCGAGTTGGGAGGCGGCGCTGGCGCAATGGGACATTGCGATCAGCCGGGACGAGCAAGTGCGGAATTTTTTTCGTGCCGCTCCTGGCGGCGTTCGCACCACCCAAGCCTTCAGCCAGTCCCGCCGCTATGCGGCGCTCGACGAAGATCGCAGCAACGGCGTGATAAGGGGCGCCGACCACGCGTTCAGCCGTGACGGCGGCCTCGCCGTATTGTACGGCAACATTGCACTCGAGGGGTCGATCGTTAAAACCGCCGGCGTTTCGACGGACAATCTGGTATTTTCCGGTCCGGCGGTGATTTGCGAAAGCCAGGAGGAGGCGGTCACCAAAATTCTCGGCGGAGTCGTCAAGCCGGGTGATGTGGTGGTGGTGCGCTATGAAGGGCCGAAGGGGGGGCCCGGCATGCAGGAAATGCTGTACCCCACCAGCTACCTGAAAAGCCGCGGCCTTGGCAAAGCCTGCGCGCTGATCACGGATGGCCGATTCTCGGGCGGCACCTCCGGTCTGTCGATCGGCCATGCGTCGCCGGAAGCGGCCGAGGGCGGCGCGATCGGACTGATCGAACCGGGCGACATCATCGACATCGACATCCCCAATCGGCGCATCGATGTGCGGCTCTCCGAAATTCAGTTGCAACGGCGTCGCGACGCCATGCTGGCCCGTGGCGCGTCGGCCTGGAAGCCCGCCAAACGCGAGCGCATCGTGTCGCCGGCGCTGCGCGCCTATGCGGCGCTGACCACCAGTGCGGCGAGAGGCGCGGTGCGCGACGTTTCTCAGGTGGAGCATAAGCCGCCCACCGGCACTGCGGTGTAAACGGACAGGGGATGGGTGCGAAGCAGAACGCGAAGCGGACAAATGGGGCGGCTCGGCGCCGACTGGCGCCGCGCGCAGCCAGCATAGCTGGCTTGGTTCGCTCGAAAGCTCCACACCTCTGGAGCTTTCGTCCGGCTTCGCCGGACCACGCACCAACATTTCGCGGAAGCCAAGCGAACGAATCGACGAGGGTGACGCAGCCACGCGAGGCAACGCGATGCTCCGAGGAGATGGAAGGCCACACTTGCAAGCCGACCTCGAGCGCCCGGCGCTGAGGGCGATTTCTAACTGAGCCGGCACCACACCGGGGTGTGATCGGAGGCCTTTTCCCAGCCGCGCGGCGTCTTGTCGATGCCGGACTCGGTCAAACGGTCGGCTGCCTGCGGCGACAGCAACAGATGGTCGATCCTCAGGCCGAGATCGCGCTGCCAGGCGCCGCCGCGGTAATCCCACCAGGAATAGTGATGCGGGGCAGGGTTTAAGGCACGAAAAGCGTCGGTCAAGCCGAGAAATTGCAACTTGCGGTAGCGGCGTCGCTCTTCGGGATGGAACAGCACCTGGCCTTGCATCGCCGAGACATCGAAAACGTCACCGTCCTCGGGCGCCACATTATAGTCGCCGCCCAGCACGAAGGCCTCTTCATCCTCGAGCAAATGTCGGGCGCGGGCAAACACGGCATCGAGGAATTTCAGTTTGAAGACGAAGCGGTCGGACTCGGTCGATTGTCCCATCGGCACATAGATCGACGCCACCCTGACGCCATTGTCGAGCTTGGCTTCGATATAGCGCGCTTCGCCGTCATCGCCATCGAGCGTCGGCACCACCGACAGGATCGGCAGGCGCGATAAAATGGCGACGCCATTGTAGGTCTTTTGTCCGCGCAGCGCGAGATGCCAGCCCAGGCTTTCCAATTCGAGCCGCGGGAATTCGCTGTCGACGCATTTGGTCTCCTGCAGCAGCACCACGTCGGGCGAAGCGGCGGTGAGCCAAGTCAACAGATGCTGAAGTCGCGCCTTGACCGAATTGACGTTCCAGGTGGCGATCTTCATGGCACCTCCAGCGGCGGATACTATGCCCTTAGGTTTACCACAGGCAGGTTGTCGGCAGGGCAGGGTTCGCTTTGTTGGGGGTCGCCTCAGGCGGCAAACGACGTGCCGCAGCCGCAGGTGGCAGTGGCGTTGGGATTGCGCATGACGAACATGGCCCCCATCAGATCTTCGACATAATCGAGATCCGACCCCGTCAGCAGATCCAGCGAGGCGTCGTCTACCAGCAGCGTCTGGCCATGATGTTCGAAGCGGAGATCGCCCTCCTGAACGCTGCCGTCAAGCTCGAAATGGTAGGAAAATCCCGAGCAGCCGCCCGAGGACACCGAAATTCGCAGCATCAGCAGGTCGTCGCCTTGCTGGCGCTTCAAGTGCGCAATGCGCGCCGCCGCCCGCTCGGTCAGGCCGATGCTGCGGCTGGTGATGCTGCTCTCCATCTCGGTCTCCAAAATCGGCCTGCCCGAACCTCGCGCTTGCCATCAGAACGATATAATCCACTCTTAATGTGGGGGCGCCGCGATAATTTGTCCAGACACGCAAGCGCCGTTTACAGTAGCTTGACTGGGTTTGAACGGTTTCCTGAAAAAAACGTGATGCTGCGGGTCGGCTTTGTGCTGTGGGCTCGGTGGCGTATTTTTCGTGATATTTGCGCCGCCCGCGGCGACTGGGCATGAAAAGGACGTAAGATATGTTGCGCCGCCCATTGATTGCCGGCAATTGGAAGATGAATGGCCTCAAGGCCGAGGGACTGGCGCTGGTCGACAGGCTGCTGGCGCTGCGCGGCCGCGGACCTACGCCCTTCGACCTGCTGATCTGTCCGCCTGCCACCCTGCTCGACCCGATCGCCTCCCGCCTGGCCGGATCGCCTGTGCAATTGGGCGCCCAGGATTGCCACGTCGGTGTCGCCGGCGCCCATACCGGCGATCTGTCGGCGACCATGCTCAAGGACGCCGGCGCCGGCCATATCATCGTCGGCCATTCGGAACGCCGCGCCAATCATCATGAAAGCGACGATCTGATCC
>Ga0302320_10011915_pt1 | contig 18328 bp, 14 predicted proteins | sample Bog_T0_3_FD_202130 | JGI IMG/M metagenome (GOLD analysis project Ga0302320, IMG submission 202130) | Peat permafrost microbial communities from Stordalen Mire near Abisko, Sweden - Bog_T0_3 | ecosystem: Environmental > Terrestrial > Soil > Wetlands > Peat | place: Sweden: Abisko, Stordalen Mire...
TTTACTTTGAATTATTAGGAGAACTTTGCAGATACTAAAATATCTCCTTTCTAAACTTTTATTTATTCGGCAAATATCAATGAAGTATTGAGACTTTAAATTAGAAAAAGCAGATCTGATTAGTTTTTTCTCATAATGGCTTTTTAAGCAACAAATTCTTCGAAAAATTGGCATTAATAGCATAAAGGATTTTTGAAGTGTTTCAGCTCTTTCTTTTATTTTCAAGAAAACCCTCTTCATATTTACTAAATAAATTTCAGTTAAGGTGTTCATTAGATTCAAAGTCTTAATGATCATTTCTTTTGGAACATCGATTTTTTTTCCCTTGCTTAAAGAAAAGCTTTTATCTATTGGTTGTCTATAATCACTTTTTTCTTCGTTAAGATAAATAGTGGTCACATCATTGAGGAAAAGGTTCTTTTCATGGCAGTTTTTCTTGAATTTTACGAAATTCTTTCCTTTTTTGTGCTGAGAAATGATATTTTCTTTTTCTTCCATGTTTTGTTATTATTAAAAGAATTCAAATTTAAATTAAAAACTCTGAAAATAAGCTTTGAAATTAATATTTTCAAAAAGAAAAGGTTTTTTTTTCAAAAACGTGAAGGAGAGACATTATTATTTCAATATCTCTATTTTTTTAATTTTTTTTTTAGAGAAGGTTCATTCATTTCTTCTGAATTGTTTTCTGATTTTACATCTGCGAGGGGAGCCAAACCTTCATTTCCCAATTCTTCTGACATGCTTTCCAATTTAGAATCTTCATTGTTACCGTTAACATTTCCTGTGTTTTTCAAATTTTGATCTATATCCTCATCTTTGCTTTCTTCGCTCAAAGATCTGGGCTATTTTTGTTCTTTTAATGATGTCGAAAATAATATACTCGTTTATCATCAATCACCAAATTTTTACAGCTTTTGGTAAGAAGAAAATCTTTATTCGGTAATTTCATTCCTGGTTCCAAAACAGCATTTAATTTCAATTTATTTCTGGATTTAGCCAACTCCTCCAACTGGCTTTGAGGCAATTTTTGATACTTATCTGCATTTTTCTTAATCACCAAGCTAAATAGATAAATAAAACAATATAAAAAAAGTAAACAAAAAAAAAAGAGTACTTTATATCCTCAGCTGTTATATTTGTTCTTTTAGCATATTCAGCAAATAATTTGGCCTCCTCTATGAGCTCAATCATATATTTCATTGAAAATTCATTCAATTTGGCAATAATGTTAGATGTTGCTTCGGTTTTTACTTGGGAAGAATTTAACAATGCTTGGATAATGTTTTGGAAAGTTGATTTAGTTTTTTTGGGAAACTCTTGTGCGCTTTGATAATTAAGATTTTTGTTATTTTCATTCTCCATTTTTAAATTAATTTCCAAATAAATGGAATCTAAATCAAAATTTTTATTAAATATTTAAAAAAAATTATCGTTTCATTTTGAACTTCAATACCTTTAAAAGACAGCTTTTAAAAAATGGAAGGAAAACAAATTGAAAACACTTATGTCTTAGAAGCGAAGGAAGATGAAAGGTTAAAAACATAGATATATTTTTTGAAAATAAATATAGATTTTATCCATCAAAAATCAAGAAAATCTTGAAGAGCGTCATTGATGAAAGACTAAAAAATGAGATTTTTAATACAGAGACAACTTCAGCTTTATGTGAGGAATTGACAACTTTGATCAGGGCTCGAGTAAAAACAGGTACTATTTTTTAACAAAAATTTTATATTAAGTGACAATAGAAACCAAAATGCCCAGATTTAAATTAGCGTTTCAAGTTGTAGTTGGGGAACTCAAAGGACAAGGAATCAGAGTCACTTCAAAATGCTTATGGGATCCCTCCTGTGATAATTATGCTTCTCATTATTTCAATAATGTTATTTTTTTTAGTTTTTCCCCATATTGAAAAAAATAATTAGGAGAGTATATATGCTGTAGCTATGGTTTTCGGGTGTTATTTTGAATAATATAAAATTGAAAAATTTTAAAACTCCTTTTGAAAAAAAACACATTTCCGAATATTGAAAAAGAAATAAAATCTAAAAAAATCTGTTAATTAAATTTGATTTTCTTGGGTTTTTTACAATAAATTATGCAGAATTCACTCTTTGGTTCTTCTCAATTATATTTTAACCAATTTCCTTATCAATTTAATGGTCCACGACAGAAATCCAAACTTCCCATTCTTAATGATGAAAAATTAAGGAAAGATCATGATATTCATCCTGAAACGAGAAGAAAATATGAAGATTTTGTTTCAAAACTTTTGGACGAAAATAAAAAACTCATTGAATTGGTTGATTTTCAGAAGCAGGAAATCATGAACTTACATAGAAATTATCAAGACATGAGATATTTGATAAATTCTGAAGGACAAAAATCAAATGAGTCTCGAAACAATTTGAATTCCGAGAGAATTTTAATGAATTCCAATGCTTTGGAAAATAAATATGAGGTTTTACTCAATGATTTAACTCATAAAAATCAAATTTTAGTTTACGAAAAAGAAAAATTGGAAGAAAATAATAAATTGTATCTGACAAAAATCAATGATTTATATGAAGAGAACAAAAGAATTAATTTTTTGCTTGAAGAAATAAAGGATAATGGTATTAATTCTGTAAAAAATCAAGATGAACCTAAAAACAAATATGTTCGGATTATGGATCTCATAACGGAAATAGGCGAAAAGGAAAAGAATAAGGAGGATTTTATTTTTAAAATTCTGGATTTAGAAAACAAAGTCAATCAACTATTGATGGAAAATGATAAACTGCATAAATTTATTCAAGAAATCAGATATTAAAAATTTTTGAAGCAATTTTAAAATTTTTTTGAAACAAAAAACATTGAAAAAATTAAATAATAAATTTTGAATTCGCTAAAATGACGAAACAATCATAATATATTTTTGAGATTTTTAAGCAATTCATGAAATCCAAAAAACAATTAATTTTTGGAAGCCCTATTTAAAAAAACTTGAGCAATTTAAACATGAATCGATTCAAGGATAAAATCTGCCTCATAACTGCATCTTCTACAGGCATTGGATTTGCCATTGCTTATAGAATGGCCCAAGAAGGTGGAACCGTTATCATCAGTTCTAGAAACAAGGAACACATCGAAAAAGCAGTTAAGACTATTACCAATGCTGGATATAAGGCTGTTGGTTTTCCATTTCATGTTGGTAGCAATCAAAATAGAACAGAACTTCTTGAATTTATTAAAAAAAACTTTGGTCGCATTGATGTTTTGGTTCCCAATGCTGCTGTTAGCACATTTTTCGGAGATCAATTCGAAATTACAGAAAAAGCTATGGATAAAATGTATGAAATTAATATAAAAAGCACCTTCTTTTTGATCAAAGAAGCGCTTCCTTTAATGAGAGGGGTCAAAGGAGCTAATATTTTAATTATTTCATCCTATGCCGCTTATGAACCAGATATGACTATTGCATTCTATAGTGTGACCAAAACAACTTTGCTCGGAATGATGAAAACCATTGCAAAGGGATTATACTCAGAAGAAATTCGAGTTAATTGCATTGCTCCAGGTCTTATTAAGACCAAGTTTAGCAAAGAGTTATGGGATGGCAGAGAAAAAGAAACCAAAGATTATATGGGTGTTCAACGATTAGGAGAAGTACAGGATATAGCAAATGCAGCAGCCTATCTAGCTTCTTCCGAAGCAGAATATGTTACTGGGGAAACTTTGATTGTGGCTGGAAAACCTATGAGTCGTCTTTAAAAATTAAAGAGAAATTGCGATTTAATTAAAAATAAAGAAAGGCTTTAAGAAAAAAAAATTTAAAATTAAAAAAAAAAATTGACAGCAAAAACCAAATAAAAAAAACATAAAATTTTGACAGCAAAACTCATCATTCTAAATTTAACGCACTTTATAATAATCTTAAAGAAATAAAAAACGGATACATATCGGATTATAAAACGCCTAGGCTCATTCCCTTCTTATCAAATTTTCTTTTTTTTTAAACGCAGATTAAAAAGCCTATTCAAACCACTGTTGGTTTCCATAAATACAGCCTATTTCAATGTCGTCTATTTTCGTCGATCCCTTCACTTCTCTAATAGATAATTTGGCTCTATATTCCAACGAACTTATCGCAATTGGATTATTCAGCATAGGGTACTATTTGTTTAAATTCTGGAATTCAAAAAACGAATTCAATGAGAAAAAACCTGCAAAACTAATCCTTCAAACTGAAGTTGACCCTTCCAAACTCCTCTACCAATACAACATTTACATCAGAGACAACTTGTCGCACAAGCTAGACCTCAATCCTTTTGAGGTATTGCATCAAATGCAACTTGAAGGCATTATGCCCGACATCACCTCCTATAATACCTTGTTGGACATTTGCTTCGAAAGAAAAAAATATGATCACGCCCAAAAGCTCTTTAAAGAAATGAATGACAGTATATGTCCCATCAAACCTGACATCATTTCATTCAACACCATGATGAAGGGTCTTTCCCTCCAAATCGAAGACCTCAAGACAAATGATGATTTGTTGGGGATAGAAAAGATTGTGGAAGAACTGAAATTGACCAAGGAGTCACTCTTGAAACATAACTTGATACCCAATGATATTACCTTCAACACCATGATTGATGCGTTGGTTAAGTGCAACAAAATGAAAATGGCCTTTGAAATTTTTGAAGAAATGCAATTTACCTACAAAATCCAACCTGATATGTTTACCTATTCCTCGATCATCAAAGGAATCAAAAGTCCTGAATCCTACTTGGCTGAAGACAATCTCCAAAAAGTTTTCAACATTTTACAACAAATCAAAGAAAATAATCTGGCTAAAGGTGATGAAATATTGTTCAATTGTGTCATTGATGCATGCTTCAAGTTCGGTGATTATCAGAAAGCTGTGCAAATCTATCAGGACATGCTCGAAAATGACATTAAACCTTCTGCAGTCACCTATGGTATTATGATAAAAGGTTATGGACAATTCAAATCCCTAGAAAATGCTATGAAAATTTATGAAAGAATGAAAGCTGAAAACATCAAGTTAAATGAAATAACACTTGGATGTTTAATAGATGCCTGTATAAAATGCAATCATTTGAACAAAGCTTTGGAAATCATTGAACAACAAAAGGCAATCCCAATGAACACCATCATCTACACCACCATTTTGAAAGGATTCACCAAAGAGAGGAACCTTTCCAAAGCCCTTGAGACATTCAATATCATGAAAGGAAGTTCTGAAATGAAGCCGAACATCATTACTTATAACTCATTGTTGGACTGCGCTGTGCAATGCAATGAGTTTTATAAAATGGATGAAATCTTTAAGGATATTTGTGAAAACGAAAAAAAAAATCCTGAATGTTCTGCAGATTTAATAACTTATAGTACCTACATCAAAGGACTTTGCAGATGCAAACGAATTGATGATGCTTACAATATGTTCATTACCTTGAGGAACTCCAAATCCTATCAAGTAGATGAAGTCTTATACAACTCCTTGTTAGATGGATTGATTAAATCACACAAAAACGAACCAGCACTGAACATTTATAACATGATGCAACTCGACCAAATCAATCCAAGCAATGTGACTTACAGCATTTTGATCAAGCTTTTCAGCAATCAAGGAGATGTGGAAAAAGCACTTTCCATTTTGAATGAAATGAAACAAGCCAATCTGAAACCAGGTTTGATTGTATACACTTGTTTGATCCAAACCTGTGTTAAGCACAAGAGAGCAAATTTAATCATTGAATTGTACAATGAAATGGTCACAAGTGGAATCAAAGGAGACGCTGTGTTTTATAATACTTTGATCAGCGGATTGGTCTTCAATTATTTCCTGAAAGAAGCATGTGATCTCACCTTAGTCACACTTGAAAGAGGAATCATTCTCAACAATGATGTCTACAATAATGTGTTGAAGAACTTGTGCAAAAGCATTGAAAGAAAATATAGCAACGGCTTAAACAAGGAAGAATGTGAGATATATTTGCTGAAGATCTGTCAAGCCATGAGAAAGAACAATATTGATATTGAAATGGGGCTTTATAACCAGGTTGCCGCTATTCTTTATCAGGAAAAAATGAGTTTGGAAGGAATGGGTGGATATCCAATGAATTCTTATCAACAAAACAACAATCAATGTAGAAACCCACACCCAAATCACCCATATCAGAGTCATCCAAATAATACCTATCAGAATAGAGTCAAGAAGATGAACACTGAAAATTTTTCTTATGGCCAGAAAAAATATGACAATGAGAAACCAAGCAACAATTTCTTCAACAGAAATATGAAGCCAAATAAGGATTAAAGGATTATTAGCTTAATTATCTATTTTCTTAAAGAATGAATTGGAAATTAAATCATTTATTCCAAGAACTTTAAAATTAAATAATATTTTTTTTTTTTAACTGAACCCATTTCAAACAAATTATTACCAATATAAGTAGGCCAAGGGAGGTGAAAATCTCGAATAACAGGAATGGCGCATTTTTGCTCCAACTATCAAATAAATAACCTCCCAACAATGAAACAATCAAAATTCCAATCACTCCAAAAAGTGAAGCGACACCATTTATCTTGCCTCTATGCTCCTCCCAGGCATAATTATTCACCAGGTACAAACTTATGGTGTCCAATCCTGAAAATCCTACTCCAACAATAGCTAATATTCCATAACTCAACCCAGATTTTGGGTTATCACAAACCCAGAAAAGGTTCATCCCAATGATGCAAAAAATATAGGAAACTCCCAAAATGCAAAACTTATTCCATTTTTCCACTAAAAGCCCATATAATATTGAAAAAAATAAAATAATTGTATAGCATATCCCTGCAAGAGTTTCAGCCTGGATATTCGCTTCAGAGTCTCCTTCATCTGTGTTTGGATAAAACGATTTGGCCCATAAATTCAGAAACAAAGTCAAAACAATTGAATTGCTTCTCCCTAAGAAAGATGTAATATACCCTAATAGGATCCAATGATTTTTGGCTGCAACAAAACCGATGGCAAGACTAGTTTTAATGCTTAAAGATTTCTCATTTTTTTTCGTCACAAAATATTTCCCATGCTTGAGGCCAGCTGCATAGAGCATACTGATGATTGCTATAATTATTGCAATGGCTATGCACGAGACTTTCAAGGACATATTATTCGTCAAGAGATTATTAATTAAATAAGCACTTATTACTGCTCCTAAAGATGCCATTATAACATTTATTGCAGAGGCTCTTCCTTTGGTGGTAGTTTCTACATAATCTGCAAGCAAAGGAGCAGTTGTAATGGCCATAGAGCCTTGTGCATATATTATTCTAAAAATGCAAAATTGAGGGTAGATGTTCGAGGAAAAAGGCATAAAAAATAAAGCGGCAGCCATACTCAAATATCCAAAAATCAGTACCCTGGTTCTTCCATAACGATCAGCCAAAATCCCATAAATAGGAGCAAAAATTATCTTGACAATGATATCTACAAGCAAAATCTGAGCATTTTGTGACCCGATTTCATCTTTGCTGACCTTCAAATATGAGGAACTTTTAAAAAGCATGGGTTGAAGAGTGTCAACGGAAACAAATGTAAATGTCATCAAAAGAAAATGAATAAGGCTACAAAAGTAGTTCAGCTTAGAAATGTTTTTGTTTAAAATGATTTTGCCAAATAAAAATGTTTCTGGAACATAATCACTCTCTACTTCCACTGTTACCGTAGATATGAAAGGCTTTTCAAATGACTCATGGTTTTCCATTTTTGGATAATTTTATTATATATTGTATTTGATCTTTAAATTTTTTTAAATTTAAAACACAAATTATTTGACTATTAGTTAAAAAGTCATTTCATATTCAATAATTTTAAGGAAAAAAATTTCATGTAATTATCAACCAATCAATGTATTGGAAACAAAACAAAAGAAATTTTTATCCTTCTTTTATTTTTATTTTTTTTTCATTTCTTAATCAAAAAACAAACACATATTCAAATATTTAAATTTTTTTTTGAAGAATATTGGAAAACTGAAATGGAGAAATTAGATTTTAGATTTTCTCGGGAAAATTTCGGCGACATTCCAACGATGGACTTTCAAGGCTTTCAACAAAAAGAAGAAAATTTCAGAGAGTCGCCAGAAACAAAAAGAGACATATTTTATAAGGAAGAAAAATACATTCAACCAACAGAAACTTTAGATTTTACATTGCATGCAAACAAGGAAAACGTTTCTTCTGAAAACAATGCGAAAACACAAAGTCTCCAAAAAGTGAAGTCCAATCTAAATTTGTCAAAACATCCCAAAAAATTGATTGCAGCATTCCCAAAAAATCCCAAACTTTCGCAAAAAAATAAATTTAAAAAGCCTTTCCAAAAACAAAAAAGGCCGAATTTATCAAAAATCATAAATAAAGAATGGGATGATAATGTCAGGACAACAGGTGTTTTTTTTGAAAAGGTGGATGCCATTGGGTTCAATGAAAATAAAATCAAAGATAGAAATAAAGATCAAAAAGAGAAAAAAATTGATATAAGCAAGAGTAAAGAACAGAAAGAAAGAAAAAAATATAAAACTTATCAAACTCCCCAACTGCTTCAAGAAAGTATATCAAAAGAAGGTAAAACTATTTTCTTTCTTTTTTAAAACAAAATTTTAAAGGAGAGCAAAAAAAACAATTTGTTAAACAGGTGAAATTTAAAAAAGAAAAAATAAAAGAAATAGAAAGCCTCATTGAGAATGAACAACAAAAGAAAAATGTAATGAATATGGCATTAATTAAAAGGAACAATTTCGTTTTTAGATCATTCATGAAAAATTTTCATCCAACCTCAAATCCTTTCAATCTCAAAAAGCCACACAATCGAAATCACTTCCTAAAAAATCCTCCAAAATTAAATTCTCACCAAAACCTCGATCTGATAATTTGTTAGAAATCGATAATTACACTCCGCCCAAGCAATCCTTTCCGAAAAATAATAACTTCTTAAATCATGAGACTTTTCAACAACAATTGCAAATGAAGAAAGAAAATATCAAATTTGCAAATCTTAGACATGAAACTGACGTGGATGAAGTGCCAACCCGAGAAAATGGGGAACCACAGAAAAATGACTCCAGTAAAAAAGCGAAAGACCTTTTGGGAATTCACAATTCCAGACCATTAAAAATTTCTTCAAAAGATAATGGTTTAGTCTCTCAGATAGAAATGAACGAAAAAGAAAGACTTTTAGAAGAAATGATTCTCAAACATAAGGAAGAAATGATAAGAAAAAAAGGCGGTTTTATCCCAACAGAATACACCAAACAAATCAATAAAAAAATAGAGCAAATTAAACATGATATGGAACCTTTCTTAAATACCTTAGGTAAAAGGACTAACCAGGTGTCGGATTATCCTTTTACTCATAATTTGCTCGCCAATGCCTGTTCAAAGTTAGTTTGTGTAAATTCCGAAAAAATAACTGAAATGATAGTGGATGATATCTTGATTGAGATGGTTGACGTTTTAAATGAAAATGAAGAGAAAGAAAACAATCAAGGGGAACTTGAAAAAAAAAATGGCTTGATTGACGATTTCATTGATGCTATGAAAGATTTACAATGCGATCAGGATGAAATTCTAAATAAACGAAATGAATTCGGCATTAGTCAAAATAAAATAAGAGAAATTAAAGCCGATTATTTACTCAAAACAGAAAATAAAAATTATTATCGAATTGTTGAAGTTTCAGAAAAGATGGCTGATAAAATTTTAAAGGATAAATTGGGGTTAGATTCTCTATTGAGTGGAAAAAGCCTTAATGATAAAAAAACTGTCAATAAAATGAAAGATGCCTCGGAAATTCTAATTAATCAAATTTTCCTGGAAGTTTTTGATGAATTTGAAAAAGCTCAAGATGAATTTGTGGAAAAATTATATCAACAGGAGTTTTTCCAAAATTAACATTTAAAAATGATTTCAAGAAAAAATTAATTTTTATAATTTATTTTTTTCTCTGGGAGGAGTTCGGTATTGAAATTGGCTGGCCTATGATAGATTTTCAAAAAAAAGATGAAATAAATTATTTTTTTTACAATTGATTTTTTTTCTGAAGTCTCATTTAAATTAATTGTTTGAGTTCCTTTTATGGTTTCAATGAGTCCCATCTCATTTTTCTGTAATTTTGTGTTATTTTCTAAAAGAATTAAGTAATTTTAGAATAAAAAATATGAATTTAACCTTTAAAATCAATGAATTTGGGAATTTTCTTTTGATTTTCCTTTGCTTTTTCTGGTTCACTACGGTTTGAATAAAATGTTAAATTAGATTTGTAGCCGTTGGTGTTTGAATCCAAGGTAGTTGAATCAAAATTTTTCTCTTTAAAATCAACTGAATGGCTGGCATTTTCCTCAGTCTTTTTCATGTTGACTTGATTTTCATTAATTACAATCTCAATTTTAGCTCGGATGAATTTTTCAGTCTCTTCTATCAATCTAGTGATCCTTATTAAAGCTGGGTTATTTTTGCTTAAGATTTTCAATCTAATGCTTTTGCATTCATAAAATTTATTTAAACAAGATTTTAAATCATCTTCTTCCATGAAAAATTTCCCTAGAACTTCTAAAGTCTATAATGATCTTTATTTTTGAAAAATATTATAATTGAAACTTGAGCATAAGCAAGGGAAGCCTCACCAATTAATTGTTTTCTTAAATGCAAAGCTTTTTCTAACATTTTGATCGCCTAATAAAATATTAATTGTGCTTAAAAAATATGTTTTTACTTTAAAATTTTTCTTCATTATTTTATAAATAATTGCCATATTGAACCAACAATCAGCAACACTTTCGTGCTTTTCTGTATAATTGCTAATTCTGATGCTTAACGAAAACTTCAGGCATTCCAATGCTTTCTTATAAAACCCCTAATGAAATAAATTCAATTTTAACATAATAGTTTTAAAATCTAACGTTTTCATAGTAAAACAATCCAATAAGGAAATAGCAATTTGAGGCATCCAGACTGTTGCTACCAATGTTTATCTCAATCAATTTGATATATTTAATATAGAGAGTCTCAGAATTATTGAAATCCCCTATGGCAGAAAACAAAGAAGCAAAAGTTGAGATAAAATTCGTATATTTTTTCAAAATTTGTTTTTTGTTCAGGACACTTGATTCGCGCAGAAAATCTGAAGTAAAAACCTCCTTTTCATTGAAATACTTCAAGAAAGTCTTCAAAAAACTTTTTAACAAGCCCCTGGCATTATAAATTTGATCCGATTTTATCAAAGCTTTCACATATAATAAACCGTCACTTAGGTAATTAAACAACACAAACGAATTCTTTGAAGATGGGTTGAATTTGGCTCGGAACAATTCCTTGGATAATGTGAAATTGATTTTGCAAGAAATCAGGGATTTTTCAAAGAGCCCTTCCGAAAAAAACTGAATTATAGTTTTTATGTGAGTTTTTTTCTGTGATTCTAACATTTCTATATTGAAATCCTTTTGATTTGAAGGTTCTTGAAAAAGAATGTCATCTATTTTGATTTCTACTCTTGAAAATGACTCAACATTTTTTTCCAAATTGTCTTTTGAATTTTTGCAATCTTTTTTATGTCGAGGCCTAATCCTCTCATTTAAAAACATAGAAAAAAAAAAATTAAAACCAATGAAGTCTCTGATGTTCAAGACTGCAATAATAAACCTTGGAACATTTAGAACAATACATTTTTGTTGATTTGTTGCATATCACACATTTAGATTCTGTCTTAATTGGTGAATCCCTCTTGATTTCATAGACACTCGTAGGAGTCAAGAGAGGACTTCCAAATTTTTTGCTATTTTTTTTGTTTGAAGTATAATTCATAACAAATTTGAGAAATTAAAAAAAAAACATCAAAATTTGATTTTTGGTTTATTTGAGAAAAAAACGCTCCAGAGGAAGAATTGAACTCCTGGGATTTTCATCCCCTCAGGATTTGAAGTCCTGACTGGACACCAGTCCGAGCTCACCAGAGCACTAAATATTGGTTGAACTAAATAAATAAAATTGAGATTTTTTCAAATATAAAATGCGTTCAAATTTTAATTTTATGGCTTTAAATTTTCAGTTCTTGTTTGATTTAAAAATAATAAATTAAATTCTTCTCAAGTTCTATCCTATTTAATTTTATGATGCCTTAATAGGCTGGTCGATAAATATCAATTAATCGAACTCTTTCCTCTATTTTTTTTCCACAACCTGAATAAGGACATAATCTAAACTTTCTCTCCTTGAAACATTCGAAACAAGTGGCTATATGACGACAAGGAAAAATAACTGTATCAGCAACTTTTTTGCAAGAGCATAAAGGAGGGTTTTGCTTGAAAGCGTTTTTCACCAAGAACGAATTTTCTTCTCCCATTTTAATTACCATGTCTTTGTTTAACAAATAAAAGAAATTCCTTTTCTTTTCTTCTTCAGTTAGTCCATTTTCCAATTTCACCGACGTCCTAAAATAAATTATAATATTTTTTCTCTTATAAAATTACTCTGCATCATCTCTAAGAGTCTTTAAGGCGTATTTCTTGTTTGGAAGAAGAACGAATGAAATTTGGTCTACCAAAATCATGTCATCATTCTTGAAATATCTCTTTTTGTCATCCTTGGAAGGAAATTTGATTTCAGTTTTTCTGCTTAAATCAATGCAATACTCCACAGGATTTTCATTTTCAGCATCCCCATCCATGGCAAAGTTCTCTCTTAGAGCTAATTTGATTTCTTGATCTTCAATATCTTCAATAGTTATCAAAGAATGTCCCAATCTAAATTCTAAATCCGGTTGCAGCAACACTTGCATTCCTTTTGGACTTACATTAATATAAATGTGATTGGTGCTCCCCTCATCTCTGAGATAAAAACCATTTTCTAATAAAATGATTTCTCCATGTAGCCTACTGATATCCTTGTATTTATCTTCTATTAGAATATTGTCAGCCTTTTTCTTTTTGTTCCGATTGATGGTGAAATTCCCTTTGAAAATAAAGGAATCGATATCTTTACCTCCCACCATTCGAACGATTTGTATTTCACGATTGATTTTTGTTTTTGTCCTAATGGTCGTTTCTTCTTTATCTCTTTTTGCTTTTTGAGCCTTCATTGAAATAGTCGCTTCATCATCATCATCATCATCATCACTAGCCACATTCTTGTTAGCTTTGCTTTCTTCATGATCTGATGAAAGTTTTCTGAGTTTTTTATTTTGCTTTCCTTGCGGTTTTCGGTTTTCCTCTTCCGAACTTTCATCACGACCTTTTATTTCAATTTTTTTTGAGGACTTTGGCTGTGGTTGATCTTCATCTTCTGAATCAGATTTTCCTTTTGACTTCTTAACATCCTTTTTAACTGGCAATTTTTTTCCTTTGGAGCCTTTATTTGATGAACCACTGTCATCGTCTGAGAGAACAACTCCTTTTTTATTTTTTTGAGGAACCTTCTTGTCATCTTCTGAATCATTGTCATCATCAGACTCTTGTTTTTTTTTATTTGCTTGAGATTTTCCTTTTTTTTCTTTCTCTGAATCTTCTTCATCTGAGTCCTCCTTTTTTTTATTTTGCTTGGCTTTTCCTTTAGCCTTTGCCTTGTCAGAGTCATCATCATTATCTGAATTTACTTTTTTTGGGGGTGGTTTCCCTTTTCCTTTACCTTTTTTGTTAGAATCCTCATCATCATCAGACTGTGCAGAATCATTAGAATCTGAATTTGTTTTTTTGGGGGGTGGTTTCCCTTTTCCTTTCCCTTTGTTGCCAGAATCCTCATCGTCGTCATCAGACTCTTCTTTTTTTTTATTCTGTTTGGCCTTTCCTTTTTCCTTCTGATCTGAATCATCATCTGAGTCGTTGTTGCCCTTTTTCTTATCTTTTGCAAGTACCTTCTTTTTTTTGGCATTTTGTTCATCTGAGTCTGAGCCTGATTCTTCCTTTTTTTTTTTGTTATTTTTTTTTTTTTGATCATCCTCAGAATCAGAGTGTGATGTATTTGCTTTCTTCTTTTTCAAAACATTCACATAGTTATCATCCTCATCATCTTCATCATCCTCATTTTTTTTTTTTGCTTGTTTTTTTTCCACTTTTTTTTTTTTATTTTTACCAGAATCACTATCACTGTCAGAATTGTCCTGTCTTTCCTGTTTTTTTTTTTGAGGGGAGTCATCCTCACTTTCACTCTCCGACTTTGGTTTTTTCCTTTTTTCATTTTGTTTCTTTTTTGGAACGTCTGGAGAATCTTCTTCTTCACTTTCACTGTCGCTTCCCTTTCCTTTACCTTTACGGTTTGACATAATATGAGTCTTGTTCCGAATTTATAAATTTTCTATATAGATTTATTCTTTAATGATTTAAATGATCTCTTAATAGAAAAAGTTCTATATGAATTTAATAGGAATTATAAATTCTGCCTAATAAAACGAAAAAAAAAAATACGTCGCAAATTAATTAAAATATGAAAAAAAATAAAAAATAAAAAAAATTAGAAAAAATTATCTGAATAAGAATAATAAAAATAAATTTCTTCTTTTTGTTTTTTAATAAATTTTCCCATCAAATTGGTTAGTTTTTTTCTTATTAATTATATTTTCCTTCCTTTGTCTGTCTGTTTTCTTTCATCTCCTGAATATATTCATTCAATCTTTCGAAATTATCTGTCACTACTTTTTCAAAATTTTCAATCTTTGCATTGGTCTCCCCTAAAGCCTCTTGAAACTTCTTTTCTAGGTCTTCGAATTGATTTATCTTATTGTCTGCTTCATGTTTGTCATTGTAAAAGCAAACCAAGTAAGCTCCCCTTTCCTTTGGTTTTTTAAAGCATTTCATGATTTTCGTAATAAGTGCAGAATTTGTATCTTCTATGATATTGGTTAATTCATAAAGTCTGGTTTGATCTTCAGCATCCTTAATTTCAGCATGGCGATCTCCTAAAATAGCGACTAATAAGTTGAGCAATATAATAGCGAAAAGAAAAGTGGAAGCATAGAGGATAATTTGGTTAACGTATTGGAAATCCGTCGCATAATCTTCAATGGCATCATAATCTCCAACAGTTGACTTATAGATGTTGTAAAAGGTTAGCCATAAACTATTAGACCCATCAGTGTCATCTATGAGCACCATGAATGTTGATGACAAAGTTAACATAAACAAAACCATAAACATCACAAAATGTCGAACTCCAGTTATCACATTTAATATCAACCTCATCATATATGATGTGCTTGGGAGAGCTCTGAAAAAAGATAACAATCTAAACCAAAAGCAAAACATGCATACAGCAAAAACGATCTTAATTATAGGAGAATTTGATTCAGTGACATCGATTATGATGTAAATATCAAGTATGCTGCTTCCTAACATTAAAGGAATCAATATGATATCAAAATAGTTCCAAATAGAGTCAAAATAATCAAAAAAGCCACAGGCAATCATCTGTCCCAATTCATTTGTTGCACAATAAAGACTATAAGCAATAAGGAGACTATCAATAGTAAGTGAAAATGGATTAAAAACTGTATTGGTAAGATCTACGCAACGGTCTTTATAGAATACAAGGATATTGACATTGAATAATAAAAAAAAGAACACGAAGATAATTGTTTCAAGTTTGTAGTAGAATTTAATCTGGGTTTCCCATATATATTCCATTAGAAAATATAAGACTTCATTGCAATATATCTCATTCATGCAATCCCCATCAGCCAAATGTGAAATAATTTTGGAGGTTTTCGGATTACTTATATCATTCATATTTGGTAAACATATCACTTTACATTTAACAATGGAAGTTTTTTCTCCGGTTTTCCCTTTAAAATGTTCTCTTAGCTTCCTTTCAATGAAATTCTTATCAATAGTATATAAAGAGTCTGTTTCTATAACAATTGGCTTTTCCATTTCATCAAAAATTAAATTATTGGCATAGATTTTAGGATCAATTTCTAGATAAGCCCTTTTCATAACATTGTTCAAAATCATATAATCATCTTCACAAACATCGATGATTTGACCAAACATATCCAAAATATTCTGATCTTGTTTGAATTTATAGTTGAGGAATCGAACTTTTTCATAGAAGGTCGTTGCTGGATTATCAAAATTCTCAAAAAGCAGTTCGAAATATTTGAAAATCATGTGAGTGTTTTTTTGCATGATTAGAATATCCAATGGTGTATTTGAAAATATATCCAATTGGAAAAAAAGGTTTAGAGGAAGATTTTCAACTCCATAGATTTCTCTCATTTTTTTCGAATCAAAATTGTCCTTTTTATCATAAATTGAGCTCAAATGCAAAAATGACAAAAAGAAAGGAAATGGGCTTTGTGTTCGATTACAAATGATATTTTCATCTTTCGCTAAAGAAGTCAATGCATCGTGATTCAAAAACATATATAAATAATTATTCATCCAGAAATCCTCCATTCGATATAGCTCAAAATTGCTCGATAAGTAGTAAAATTTCAACTGTTTTCGGTCAAAATAAAAAGAAATAATATCATGATAAATCTGGAAACTAAACACAATTTCTCCATTGTAACAATCGAAGATCTTATTGAAATATAACAACAATCTTGGGTTCTTTTCGGAGAGAAATATTGGCATGCTATGGACATTGTTAGCTTTTATTGCAGTTTCATTCAACATCTCATAATTATGAGTGGTCCAAATCTGAATAGTTGAGGCGGTTGTTGTCACCAAAAGCAAAGTTTCGTCTGGAGAAATCACGAGATTTTGAATTTGTTGACTGATGATGACCACAATTTTGCCTTGTTGGTTCAAATCGGTGAAATCTAGATTCCATAATTTTATCATTCTATCATTTCCAGCTGAAATGAATTTAGTTTTATGAATAATTCTGATACTTGTAACAGAATCTCCATGAGAGGACCAAACTCGCAATTGTTTGTTCTTATTCTGAAGATCCCATATTCTAATGCTTTTATCATTGCTTCCTGAAATCAAAATTTGCTCATCTTGAGCCAATGCGATTGTATTAACTGAATTCGAATGTCCTTGGAGCATTGCTATTTCAAGTCCTGTGTTGAGATCCCAAATTCTAATGGATTTGTCATAACTTGCGGAAATTAATTTGCCTGAAGAAGTTGTGAGACAATCATTGATGTTCCCACGATGACCTTTAAGGACGATTTTTATCTTAAAAGTGATTAAATCCCAAACTGTTATAACATGATCATCAGTTATCAGAATTAATTTATCATCATCAGTCAAATATTCAAAGGTTATACGATCGGAATAACCTCTCATTTCTTTTTCCAATTTAAAATCATTCAAGTTCCAGAGAAAGAGAGATTTTTCTGAAGCTGCGAGGAGTTGTTCAGTGTTTTCTGATTTCACTATTGCAAGAGAACGACATCCAGTAAGACTCAAAAAGTTTTCTTGATTTAGTTTTGTGAAATTAAGCAAATCCCAAATTATAATGAAGTGCGCCTCATTGGAATGCTCTTCTGGACAACACCCTACAAATAATAATCTTTCATCAGATGATAGGGCTAGGGCTTTGATTTGTCCTGGATTGCCTTGCAATTTAGCTTTTATTCGATAGGTAAACAAATCCCAAAGAAATACTGTTTTGTCGTCACTTCCTGAGAAGAGAGTCAGATTGTCTCGAGATAAAAGCAATTTGTTGACAGAATTCTCATGACCTGTCATGCATTTGATTACCTGATAGGTGTTCAGATCCCAAAGGATAATAAGATTATCATCCCCGGTTGAAAATAAATATTGTCCTGTCTTGTTCATACATAGATTTTTAACAGGTCCGGTGTGTTTTTCGAGAACATGCAATTCCTGACCGTCTTCCAAATCCAAAATCCTGATGAATGAATCACAACATCCGAGAAATACTTTTTGATTATCAGGGGATAAAACCAATGATTTTATTGCGGATTTACACTTCCAGATTTTAAGCAACTCTTCTTTTTCAATATCCCAAATCAAGACCTCATTTGTGAATGTGGAAACAACTGCTTTTAACCCATCTGAAGTCAAAGCTAAACTTGACATCACAGCAGAATTATTTTGAAAAGACTTAATTTGTTTCCCTTCTTTCAAATCCCATACAATGACTTTTTTGTCTTTTGATATTGAAACTGCTCGTTGGTTATCTGGAGTAACGGTTACTTGAAGAATGGCTTGAGAATGTCCTTGGACAAAGGGTAATTGATGAGCATCATTAATGTCCCAAATTCTAATGCAAGCATCACTGCTGCCAGAAACAACTCTTCTTGACTCTGACAACATCTTAACAGCATTAACTCTATTGGCATGACCCTCTAAAAAAGCAATTTTTTTGT
>Ga0302320_10011917_pt1 | contig 18326 bp, 19 predicted proteins | sample Bog_T0_3_FD_202130 | JGI IMG/M metagenome (GOLD analysis project Ga0302320, IMG submission 202130) | Peat permafrost microbial communities from Stordalen Mire near Abisko, Sweden - Bog_T0_3 | ecosystem: Environmental > Terrestrial > Soil > Wetlands > Peat | place: Sweden: Abisko, Stordalen Mire...
CAACTCACATAGCTCGATTGTGGATGCCGAGTTGACCAAGGTGATTGGCGGAAACCTGGTTAAAGTTGTGGCTTGGTACGACAACGAGTGGGGCTATTCGAGCCGTGTGGTTGATTTGATCGACTTCATGGGCACCAAAGGCCTTTAGCCTCTGATTGTTTTGACGACCGCGTCCGCAAATTCACCTGTGGACGCGGTGCCTCCCACATCTGCCGTCAGATATTTCCCTTCCCGATAGACAGCTTCAACCGCGCTTTGCATTTTGTGCGAAGCGGCGTTCTCCCCTAAGTGAGTCAGCATCATCACGGCCGATAGCATGAGCGCGGTGGGGTTGGCTTTGCCTTGCCCGGCGATATCGGGCGCGCTGCCATGGACAGCTTCAAAGACAGCGTGAGTTTCGCCCATGTTCGCGCCGGGTACGATACCTAGTCCGCCGACGAGGCCGGCTGCGAGATCGGAAACGATGTCGCCGTAGAGATTGGGCAGAAGCAGGATGTCGAATGTTTCGGGCCGCATAACGAGTTGCATGGAGGCGTTGTCCACGATCAGTTCTTTGTATTGGATTTCGGGAAAGTTCTTAGCGGTTTCGCGGCAACAGCGAAGGAAGAGCCCGTCGGCGAGCTTCATGATGTTGGCTTTGTGTATGGCGACGACAGTTTTACGGCCGTTCGTTTTGCTGTAGTTGAAAGCGTAACGGGCAATGCGTTCGGAGGCGGTGCGGGTGATGACCTTGAGGCTGGTGACAACATCTTTGACGATTTCGTGCTCAAGGCCGGAATAGAGATCTTCAGTGTTTTCGCGGAAGATGACCATGTCGATTTGGACGTCTTGAAAGCGCGTCTTCACGCCCGGTAGGGTTTTGACGGGACGGACGTTGGCAAACAGGTCCAGCGTTTTGCGGAGGGCGACATTGACGCTCTGAAAGCCGCCGGCGACGGGTGTGGTGACGGGCCCTTTTAAGCCGACCTTGGTTTCATTGAGTGAATCGAGCAGATATTGCGGCAGAGTTTTGCCGGATTCGAGGATGATGGATTCGTTGAGCTCGGCACGCCGCCAGACGATATCGACACCAGTGGCTTCTACGGCGCGAACGGCGGCTTGGGCGACCTCGGGGCCGATACCGTCTCCGGGGATGAGGGTGCAATAGTGGGGCACATCTCATTTTATGATTTGCCAGAATGAATGCTTATGCCTAAAATCGAACGCGCGCTGTTGAGCGTGACCGACAAGACTGGCCTTTTGCCTTTTGCCCAACGTCTGCATGCGTTGGGAGTGGAGTTGATTTCCACTGGCGGCACGGCAAAGCTCCTGCGCGACAACCAGATTCCGGTGCGCGAAGTGGCCGATGTGACAGGCTTTCCGGAGATGCTTGACGGGCGCGTGAAGACTATTCATCCGCGCATCGCCGGTGGCATTCTGGCAATACGCGATAATCCCGAGCACATGAAGGCGCTGGCGGAACATGGCATTCCGCCGATTCAGATGGTGGTGGTGAATCTCTATCAGTTTGAAAAGGTTGCGAATAAACCGGGCGTGACGCGGGAAGAGCTGATTGAGAACATCGATATCGGCGGGCCGACAATGATTCGTGCGGCGGCGAAGAATTTTCAGGATGTCGCGATTGTGGTGGCGCCGGAGCAGTATGAGCCGATTATGGCGGAGCTGGCGCAGAATGGCGGAGGACTGACGGCGGCGACTCATTGGCATCTGGCACAGCAGGCTTTTGTGCATACGGCGGCGTATGACAAGGTTGTATCGACGACGCTACTCGCGCTTGACGCGGCTCCTTCCGAAGAATTGCCAGCCACGCTGCAGATTTCGGCTCCGCGCTCAATGGTATTGCGCTATGGCGAGAATCCGCATCAGAAGGCCGCGCTGTATAAGACCGGCGTATCAGGGATTGCGGGCGCGGAACAGTTGCATGGGAAAGAGCTTTCGTACAACAACTTAGTGGATCTGGATGCGGCCTGGTTGTTGGTGCAGGAGTTTACGGAGCCAGCGGCCGCGATCATTAAACATACAAATCCGTGCGGTTGCGCGGAGCAGGCGACCCAAGTTGAGGCGTATCGCAAGGCATTAGAAGCAGATCCGGTTTCGGCCTATGGTGGCGTTTTAGCCTTCAACCGCAAACTAGATAAGGAAACCGCCGCAGAGGTAGTCAAGTTGTTTGTGGAGGCCATTGCGGCGCCGTCGTATGCTGCCGATGCGCTCACGATCCTGATGACCAAGAAAAATCTACGGATCGTCAGAGTGCAGGTTTTGGAGAAGCCTGAGCTCGTCATCAAATCCATTAGCGGTGGCTTGTTGGCGCAGACTGCGGATGCGGAGACGATCATTGAATCGCAGCTACAAGTGAAGACGACGCGGCAACCGACGGCGGAGGAGATGAAGGCGCTGCTATTTGCTTGGAAGGTTTCGAAGCATGTGAAGTCAAACGCAATCGTGTATGCGTATGCGGGGCAATCTGTGAGCGTCGGAGCCGGGCAAATGAGCCGCGTGGATAGTGCGAAGTTCGGCGCGGCGAAATCCGTGTTGCCGCTGAAAGGGACCGTGGTGGCGTCCGATGCGTTCTTCCCCTTTCCAGATGGTTTAGAGGAAGCCGCGAAGCATGGGGTGACCGCGGCGATTCAGCCGGGTGGTTCAGTGAATGATGAGAGCGTCATCGCGGCCGCGAATCGGCTGGGGTTGGCGATGGTATTTACGGGGATCAGGCACTTCAGGCACTAAATCAGCCCGCTCGGCGGTCGGCCATGGCTGATACCCAGTCTGCCGGCAACGTACCCAGCGGCAAGAGCTGGCCTTTTTCCAGGTGGCGAACCGTTTTCGCGAACTTCGCCGCATGCGGATCATGGGTCACCATGATAATGGTCTTGCCGAACTCACGATTCAGCCTCGTCAGCATCGTCAATACATCTTCCGCCGCCGCCGCATCCAAGTTACCCGTCGGTTCGTCGGCAAGAATCAAATCGGGGTCCGTCACGATCGCGCGGGCAATGGCCACACGCTGCTCTTGACCGCCGGATAACTGCTTTGGTAAATGGCCGAAGCGGTCGCCCAGGCCCACTAACTTCAGGGCCGTCTCAGCGTGTTCGAAGCGTTCCTTCTTATTGAGCTTTGTCAACTTTAAAGGCAGCTCCACATTCTCCAGCGCCGTCAGTACCGGAATCAAATTGAACGATTGAAAGATAAAGCCGATGTGTTCATTGCGCCAATGGGCGATCGCCTTGTCGTTCATCTCGCGGAGATTGGCGCCCAGCACACGGATTTCGCCGTCGGTGGGCTTGTCCATCGCGGCGATCAGGTGCAGCAGAGTCGATTTGCCTGAGCCGGAAGGGCCCATAAGTGCGACAAAATCTCCTTTCTCAATCACGATGTCCACGGCGTCCAACGCGGCCACGTGAAATTCATCACGCACGTACTCTTTGCTCAGCTTGTTGCTGACTACGACTTGTTCGCTCATTGCTTTAGTTCCACCCTTTGTCCGTCTTTCAAATCAGCGGGCGGATTCACAATCAATTCTTCGCCGCCAATCAATCCGCTATTCACGATGGTTCCCTTGTCCGAAGAGCCGCCGGTTGTGATGGCCCGCTTGATGGCCTTATCCTTTAACATGACGAACACGTGGTCGCCTTGGATGGCGCTATTGGGAATCACCACCACTTGTTTAGGCTGCACCGAGGCGCCGCTTTCTTTGGGCTCAGGGCTGATAAACCGAACGGTGGCGTTCATGTCAGGCCGCAATTTGCTGTCCGGCTTCAAGACGCGCACCTTGATTTGCACGGTGGCTTTGGCGCGGTCGGCTTCCGGAGAGATTTGTTCAATCACGCCGTTGTACGTCAAATCGGGATAAGCATCGGTGGTGATAATAGCCTTCGGATTGCCGGCCAGCTTTGGAAAATCGTTTTGGCTGATGTCTAATTCCACTTGTAGGTCATTTAGATCGGCCATCGTGACGATGTAGCCTTTGGCGCCTTTGTCTCCGACGAAACCGGTGGTGATGAATTCGCCGCGCTCCACGTTGCGGTCTAGAATCGTGCCAGTGATAGGTGCGCGGATGATCGTGTTATCCAACTGAGTCTGCGCGTATTCAAGAGCGCCGCGCCCTTGTTCCACTTGGCCGGCGATTTGCGCGGTTTCTTCCTGCCGTGGACCGAGTACTTCGAGATCGAGCAAGCGCTGCAGGCTGGCAACTTTGGCCACGGCGTTATCGTACTTGGATTGTGCATCGTCCAACTGTTGCTTTGAGAAGACACCGCTATCGGCCAGTTGCTTGGTTCGCTCGAGAGATATCTTGGCGTTGTCTAAATCCGCTTTCGCCTGGTTGACGTCGAAGCGAGCCTTTTCAATTTCTTCCGGGCGGTTGCCGTTCTTGATTTCGAGCGCCTTGCCCTCGAGATTTTCCAATTGCCCGCGTTGCTGCGTGACTTGGGCCCGGTACTCATCGTCTTCCAAGCGGACCAGCACTTGGCCGGCTGTCACTTTGTCGCCTTTATCGACGCCAATCCACGCAACGCGGCCATTCACTTTCGATGCGACTTCGATTTTATGCGCGGCGATGATGTAGCCGGTAGCGCTCAAGACCGTTTGTCCGCCCACCGCGGAAACGCTCATGGGTGATTGAACCTGGAACACTTGCACCGGAGTGGCCGCATTCAGCTTCTTCACGAGAAGTATCAGACCGATGGCCGCAATTGCTACCAGCAACGCGATCACGATCATATTCGTGATCGGCTTGCCTTGTTTTTCGCGGCGCGCCGTGCGGTCGATCTTTAGATTCTTGAGTTCTTGTTCCATGCGATTGCTGAACGGCCGTCTACACTTCGCGAAGTGCCGTGAGAATCTCCTTCTTAGCCGCTTGGCGCGCGGGTAGCAGTCCGCCCACGGCTCCCAAAATGAGTGAGAACAGAACGCCCACCACCATCACTTCGGGGCCAATATGAATGTTAAAACTCGTTTCGCTGAAGGTTGCAAAATTACCCACACCCGTAGTAACGGAGTTGAGGGGCAGAACAACAACGCAGGCGATGAGCCCGCCCAGGAGTGACAGCAGCAGCGATTCCAGCAAGAAGCTGACAAGAATGCTGCCTTGCGTGAAACCAAGAATGCGCAGCGTACCAACTTCTTTGGCGCGGCGGGCAACGGCGGCATACATGGTGTTCATGGCGGCGAAACAACTACCGACGGCCATCACGATGCAGACGAAGAAGCCGAGGAATTTGATGGGCGCCGACGAGGCGGAGGTCTGCGCGCTGTAGTATTCCTTTTCGCCAAGCACGGTGAGATTGAGCCGGCGGTCGGCTTCAAGCGCTTTGGTCAGAGCGGCGGCGGCGACTTCGTCGGTGGCTTGCAAGAGAGCGGAACTGTAAGTATCGGGCCGATTGTAATCGCTGGCCACTTGCGGGCCGTCGGCGAAGATCTCGCTGTCAATGGAGCTTCCGTGACCATCCATGACGCCCACCACGGTCCAGAGCCCGCGGCCAAAACGTAGTTGTTTGCCGAGTTGTGCGTTGGGGTAACGCTTGGCAACGGACTTCCCAACCATGACCTCACGCTGGCCCTCATTGAAGGGTCTGCCGGCAATCATACTAAGGTTGCGCATTTCCACGCCGCGGCGAGAAAGTCCGCGCAGCGTCACATTCGAGCCTTCGGGGTTTTCCACGCTGGGCAAATTGATAACGGTGACAATTTCGAGCGAGGCCATAGGCTGGCCGTTCTTGCTCGCGATTCCGTTGAAATTCTTAACAATTTGAAACTGCTCTTGAGTGAGCAAGCTGGTGAGTTCGGCGTTGCCACCTTTGCGCAAGACCAGAACGTGCAGCGGATCGCCGCTGGATTCAAAAGCGGATTGCAAACCGGAGACGAGGCCGAGGACAGCGAGCAGCACGGCCACGGTCATGGCAATGCCGGCCCCGGTCATGAGGGTGGTTGTCTTGCGCACGATCAAGTTACGAATGTTGTAGGAAATCGGGATAGCCATGATGTTTAACCTGCGTAACGCAGCGAATCCAATATGTTTGTTTTGGCCGCATTCCACGCCGGGATAAAGGAACTGACCACTCCCACCACAAAGGCGAGGCCCATCGCTACCAGCACGGTAAACCAAGTAATGGAAAGACTATTTAATTGAGGGATCATGGCGCCGGCTGCCTTGCCTACGCCCACAGTGAGTACCGAGGCCACCGCCAAGCCGATGGCGCCGCCAATGAGTGAGATACAGATAGCCTCGCCCACAATCATCCCTAAAATCGCGTCGTTATTGAAGCCGAGCGTCTTCAAAACGCCGACTTCTTTGATGCGCTCGCGCACGGACATGGCCATGGTGTTGCCCGAGACCAGAAGAATGGTAAACGTGACGGCCGCGCAAATGATAAGCAAGAAGAGTTTGATGTTGCCTAAGAACGAGACAAACGACAAAGCGAATTGACCTTCCGATTCGGTCTTGGTCGGATAAGGAGATTCAGCGAACATGGCGTCAATCGCGCGGGCTACCTTAGGCGAATCGTCAGTGTTGTCAACCAAAATGGCCAGGGTGCTGATGAGAGACCGGCGTGCTACGGGCAGCAGGTCGCGCAGGTATTCCCAGTCGAAGAAGAGCGATTGGGTTGCATCGGGATCCACAAAAATACCAACGACCTTCAAGTCAAGGTCGTAGGGATAAATATCGCCCTTGAGAACGACGCGGTCGCCCAGCTTCATCCCCAACTTGTCGGCGAGATCTTGCGAAATGATGCAGCCTGTGCGATCCGTAAGAAAAGCGCTGCGCTGATCTTGCGGCATCTTCATATCGGTGCGAATGGAGAGAAAGGCTTTGGGTTCCACGCCGAAGCGCGCGAAGAAATTCTTTGGGTCGCGGTTGTCTTTGTAAGTGCCGCCAAACCAGTTCCAGACGGAGATCTCTTTGACGCCGGGCAGAGCGCGGACCTTGGCTTCATCGGCGAATGGTATGGCCTGCGCGAGCGAGACCCTGTGTCTGACCACTAAGCGCAGAGCTTGCCCAGGGGTGGGTTGCGACATGAATAACGCGTGATACATAGCGATCAGCACGCCGAATAGACAAAGCGACACCGCGATGCTCGAAATCGTCAAGAGACTGCGCCGCTTATTACGAAACGTATTCTTAAAAGCTAACGAAAAATATCGGAACATAACCCAACTCCCTGCTCTGATAGGGTACCCTAAAGGGCAAATCTAGAAGAGGATGACGAATTGTCGGAGTCACCCGTTCGATTTAATTCAGATGATCGCTGGAGCCGCTCGGATCGGCAATTTATGCAGCGAGCTCTTCTATTAGCTTCGCACGCCCAGGAGCGCCGTGAAATTCCGGTGGGCGCGGTGTTGGTACAAGGGGAAAACGTTGTCGGCGAAGGGTTTAACCAGCCGATTGCGACCTCTGACCCTACCGCGCATGCGGAAATTGTGGCGCTGCGGCAGGCGGCGCTGCGGAATCAAAATTACCGGTTACCAGGAGCGACTCTTTATGTGACGCTTGAGCCGTGCGCCATGTGCGCCGGAGCGATGGTGAATGCGCGCATTGAGCGATTAGTATTTGCGGCGCGCGATTTGCGGTTTGGAGCGGTGCGCAGCAAGTTTCGGTTGGTGGATTCAGAGTTAATGAACCACCGGGTAACAGTAGAAGAAGGCCTGATGGCGGCGGATGCGGGCGAAATGCTGACACGATTTTTTGCGGAGCGACGAGGATAGGAAGGGGAACGTTAGTCCATGGCCACTCAGTCCCCCGATGCCACTAAGCGCGCCTGAAGATCAAGGTTACCGAATACGCGGCCGAGGCCAGAATTGGACCATGGGCGGGAAGGTTTATGTCTTCTGATTTGAATGAATTGGCCGAAGCCCTTATCGGCCAGAGCGCGCACGCTGCTCCGGCCCACATTCTGGAAGGTCTGCCGGAAGACGTAGCGCAACGGAAGATCGCTGGCGCGCCTCACACCATTTACCAAGAGCTGTGGCACATTGTCTTTTGGCAGAAAATGACGCTCGATTGGATTTCCGGAGTCGAGACGCTGTTCCCGGCCAACGCTGCCGACCCTTTCCCCACAGAAGCCCAGGCTGCCGCCGAGCTATGGCCGGATGTCTGCCGGCGATTCTTGGCTGGCGCCAACCAGGCGGCCCAGGCTGCCTCCGATGTTGCCCGGCTCAACGTCAGTATCCGCTGCCCTTCGCGCCCTGGACAACCGGTGCGCATTATGACGGTGCAAGATCAGCTCATCAGCTTGGCGGCCCATAACGCTTACCACTTTGGCCGCATCGTGCTTTTGCGGCAGTTGCTTGGGTGTTGGCCGCCGCCTTCCGGGGGATTCACTTGGTAGTCGCTGACGCTGCTTTCGTCCGAGTAGGCTTTTGGCTGATTTTCGCTAGCTTCAACACGGCGAATACCAGCGCCGCGAGGATCGCTGCCACGAAAGGCCCAAGTGTGAGACGGATGAAGCTGGCATCGAAAAGATCTTCCATTTCAGCGAGCAAGACCTGCTGCTGTCCCGCCGTCCCACGAAATAAAAAGAAAGCACCGAGCGCGAAAAAGCACCATCCAGCCAAACTCAACATTGCCGCGAACGCGGTCCCGAGCATTGTGTCGCGCAACGTGTATCGTTTGATCGTCAGCCATGCACTCGCCCACAAATAAACCAGGGCGGCGAGGCCGAATGCGGCGTATCTCCAGGCAACAATGCTTCTGGGCAGGAGAAAATATTCGAGGCAGATTTCTGCGGTGAGAACCGTGGCCGCAAGGAGCCCCGTCCTCATGGCGATTCCAAGGACGTCGGGATCGCGATGGTGAATGGAGCGGACCACCGTAAAAGCAATGATCGAATAACCGATGAGCGCACCGAATGCGCCACTAATGCTAAGACGGCTCGCGTCTGGAAATTGGTAGACGCCATAAGCGACTAAGTTAGCGGCTAGTCCTGCCAAAAAAACGAGGACAAGCGCGAACCCGGAGGGCCGATTATCAAGCTCAGGCAGCACATCCATCGTGACATGCTATCACGCAAAAGGGCTTGGCGCTGGGCTAGCGAGGAAACAACTCGGTGATGCTCTTGGCGGTGAGAAGACGTATCGTCAGATCTTCCAACTCAGGGAGATTGAGCTTAGCGAGGCGCTTTTTTGTTGCAGGTGAGAGTGGACCAAACCGTGCCGCGAGCTGACGCTGCGCTATGGCAGACGCTTCCTCGATCTTGCCCTCTAGTCTTCCTTCAGCCTTGCCTTCCTTACGGCCCTTCCGAATGGCCGGACCGATCACGTCGTGATCCATGATGTCCAAGAGTATTGGCATCTGTTTTGCCTCCTGTTCGACGACTCCGCCCAATTGCCTGATCCCAGCCAAAATCATCAGCTTGGAAAACGCAATTTCTCGGGACGACTGTTTCATTTTAGCAATGCGCTCCAAGATGCGCCGGACGGTTTCCATACGGTTCCCGTCGCGTCCGAGAATGGATAAAATTGCATCGCCGGGATGGTTGCTCCGCAGCAAGATTTCCGCGTTCCAATGCCGGATATCGACAATCGTGTAGCGGCAGGTCAGATCGGGAGTGTCTAGTTCCGACGGCATTCGCAAGCGCTCGCTCCCCACATAAAGCACGTACATCTTGGGGAAGCGTTTGTAGATCTGCCGGATGAGGAGCGCATATTCGGCCATGCGCACCGGCAGATCGGGGTCATTGGAACTCTGCAGTTCCAGCAAAATGAGTTCACGGGTGGCGGCGAGCTCGAAAAGCAGATCGACGCGCGCCTGCACCACCTTGGGTAGTTCCACATTGAGCCAACGGCCGCGCTTGGCGCCGGTGACGAGATGAAAGAGAGAGTTCGGCGAGCCGGTTAACAACGACTTAAGAACGGTGTCGTATTGATGCACCTGAAGACTTCAGTATTGCAGCGTCATACTGTTATCCAGCGTCATCCGCGCCAGCCCGCCGTTTCACTAGCCGCAAATTCGCCTCAATCTCACGCGTGCCATGCACCACCGTCATCGCTTGCAACTTACTCAACTCCCGCCGCGCAATTTGCGCCCAAGTGCTGGTCGGGTCCAGCTTCAAGTAAGCCCGCCAATGCCGCAATGCCCCCATCACATCGCGTCGGCTTTGATGCAGCAGCGCCATGTTGTAATGCACGTCCGCGTAATTCGGGTGGATTCGCAGCGCCTCCCGGTAGTGCTCGAGCGCCGCTGTTTGGTCGCCTTGTTCGTCGTACAAATTACCTAAATTGAAATGCGCCAGCGCGTAGTCTGGATCAATCGCCAGCGCCTTTCGGTAATGCTCTTCCGCATCGGCCCAAGCGTGTCCGTTGAAAAACACCGTACCTAAATTCACCTCGGCGCCGGCCGATTGCGGGTCTAACTCAGCCGCTTTTTCGTAGGCCGCAATGATCAATTCATACTGGGCGCCCTGTTGCTCCAATTCCAGCGCGTGCTCAAACCAGCGGTCCGCCTCAAGCTTGTTCCGCAGCTTGGCTGCCACCTGGGTGGCATTTTGCCGGGTGCCGGGCAGTTGCAGCAGCTTGCTGATCTCTTCTTCTTCGAAATCGAATAGCAACTGGCCCGAAGTCGCCTCCAACTTTTGCCGGCCGATCTTGATGCGGACGCGCCGGCCGTCGGTGTAGACCTGAACATCTTCGCTCAGTTCGGGCGAATCCTTAATGTAGCCTTCCAGCGAATCGAGCGCCCGTTTCAATAGACGCGGATTGGCCTTCTCTTCGCGCAGGCGCACTAAACGTTTTAGTTTTAATAAGTCGCGGAACTTATACTGGGCTAGCTCCGGAATGAGCCGCTGCCGCTCCCAACTGCGAAGCTGGCGCGGTTCCACCTTTAATAGCCGACAAACTTCCTTGCGGGTGAAGGCTCCGCCCGCTTCGCGCTCCAAGGCTGGAGTAGGATGTTGCGTACCCTCCCGCACCACATGGAAGATGATAACACCGTAGGGTTAAATCCCTTTGGTGGTACAATTTCCACCGCTCAAACAGCACCTATCCCCTTGCAAACCAAGCGGTTGACAGGACCCGCATGGTATCTCATACTAAAAAGGTCCGATATCGCTTCCGGCAGTAGACAAAAGCATGACGATAGGCCAAAAAGAACAGGGTCCCCCGCAACAAACGCTGGCGGAGTTACGCACCGGTCAGCGCTGTGTTCTTGACCGCCTGGATCTGCCGGAAGACTTGGCGCGGCGGCTGATGGAGCTGGGCTTTTTGCCGGGAAATGAGATTGTTTTGGGTAGCAAAGCTCCTGGCGGAGGGCCCCGCGTGTATCGTGTGGACGGCTCGGAAGTCGCCTTGCGCCAAGAGACAGCCGCGCGTTTATATGTGCGCCGCGATCCGGAGTCGGATTTAATTGTGCTTTCATGAGTAGCTGCCACGGAGATCCGCCGCGCGCTGGACTCTTACCAAACCCGAATATTGCCCCGCCTCGCCCGGCAGGCGAGAGGCCTATCATCGTCGCCATTGTAGGCCCGCCGAATTCCGGCAAGTCCACCCTGTTCAACCGCCTGACCGGGCTGCGCCAGAAAGTGGCCAATTTCCCGGGTGTTACGGTGGAACACCGCATGGGCAAGGCGAAGCTCAAGGGCCATCAGGAAGTATTTCTGGTCGATTTACCGGGCGTTTACAGCTTGATGCCACGTGCCGAAGATGAGCAGGTGACGCACGACGTTCTGAAGGGCATACGGCCCGATTTTCCCAAGCCGGATGCCGTCATTTTGATTCTAGACGTAACGAATCTAGGCCGTAATCTAGTACTCGCCGCCCCAATCTTGAGCCTCGGCTTACCCACGCTCATTCTGCTCAATATGGCTGATGATTTGGCGGCGCGTGGCGGCAAAATCGATATCGGTTCCCTTGCTTCAGAGCTGAAGTCGCCTGTCGCTCTCATTAGCGCCGCAAAAGGCACCGGTATCGACGGCATACAGCAGTTTTTGCTGGGCACCGCCGCGCGCCTGAATGCTCCTCCCACACGCGTTGAACTGCCGGTGCTGCAAGACGTGCCCGAGTGTCGTAAATGGGCGGCTGGCCTGGGCAAGCGCGCTTCGTATCGCCCGCCTGCTCCGCCCATCTGGACGCGTCGGCTCGACAAGGTCTTTCTGCATCCCGTGGCTGGTCCCATCATCTTTGCGGCCATCGTCATCGCGGTTTTTCAAAGTATCTTTTCCTGGGCCAAGCCCATCATGGATCATTTGCAGTCCTGGGTTGATTTCACTGGCGGCTGGATGAAGCACGTTTTGCCAAATTCGCCGCTTAGTTCTTTGCTGATTGACGGTGTTTGGCAAGGCGTAGGTTCCGTGGTCGTTTTTCTGCCGCAGATTCTTTTGCTTTTTCTCTTTATTGGTGTGCTGGAAGACTCAGGTTATTTGGCGCGCGCCGCGCTCATCGCAGACCGCACCATGGCCAAATTCGGCTTGCAGGGTAAATCCTTTATCCCGCTGCTCTCCGCCTACGCGTGCGCCGTGCCCGCGGTGATGGCCACGCGCGTGATCGAAAATAAGCGCGACCGCATGGCTACCATTTTGATTGCGCCGCTGATGACTTGTTCCGCGCGCCTTCCCGTTTATACCTTGTTGATCGCGGCTTTCATACCAAATATGAAGGTGCTGGGTGATTTTCTTTCGCTGCCGGTGGCCACCATGCTCAGTTTGTACGTTCTGGGCTTCCTGGCGGCCATTCTAACTGCTCGCGTTCTGAAATCCAGCATTCTCAAATCCAAGAACACGTCGTTCGTTCTCGAAATGCCGCCCTATCGCTGGCCCACCGTTCAGTCGCTCTCTCTGCGCTTAGTCGATCGTGGAAAGGTCTTTTTGCAACGCGCCGGCACTATCATTCTGGGCGTTTCCATCCTGCTCTGGATCATGGCGCATCTCCCGCTCGAAGGCGGAAAAATGCCCTCGCTCGAACATAGTTATGCGGCCTCGCTGGGCAAATTGATTGAGCCGCTCATTCGGCCCCTCGGCTTCAATTGGAAAATTGGCATTGGCCTGATTAGCTCTCTGATTGCCCGTGAAGTGATGGTCAGTTCCCTCGGCACAATTTACGGCATTCAAGGCGACGAACTGCAGCACTCAGCCGGTCTACAAGCTGCCTTGCATCATGACATCACCACTGCGGGCGCCATCGCGTTGCTCGTCTTCTTCGCCTTCGCCATGCAGTGTGTCTCCACTTTGGCAGTGGTAAAACGGGAGACGGGTGGGTGGCGCTGGCCGGTGTTCCAGTTCTCTTATATGCTGGTGCTGGCGTACGCTGGTTCCTGGGTAGCCTTCCACGTCGCCCAACAGTTTCTCAGATGAACAACATCCATAACGTAATCATTCTCGGCTCTGGTTGCGCCGGGAATACCGCCGCCATCTATACCGCGCGCGCCAGCCTAAAACCGCTTGTGCTCGAAGGGCATGAACCAGGCGGGCAGCTTTCCATCACCACCGAGGTGGAAAATTTCCCCGGCTTTCCGCAAGGCGTCAATGGACCGGAACTGATTCAGAACATGAAGACCCAGGCTGAGCGTTTCGGCGCCACTTTCGAACATGGACGGGTTGTCAAAGCCGATCTGTCGAAGCGGCCGTTCACCTTGGAACTCGAGCACGGCGGCCTTGTCCAAACCCATACATTGATCGTGGCTACCGGCGCTTCCGCCCGCTGGCTCGGGCTTGAGAATGAGCAGAAGCTGATTGGCCACGGCGTCAGTTCCTGCGCCACCTGCGACGGCTTCTTCTTCCGTGGCAAGAAAATCATGGTCGTGGGCGGCGGCGATTCGGCCATGGAAGAAGCGAATTTCTTGAGCCGCTTTGGCAGCGAAGTCTCGCTTGTACACCGCAAAGATAGCTTTCGCGCTTCAAAGATCATGTATGACCGGGCGCTGGCGAACCCGAAGATCAAGATGGTGACCAACACCGTTGTCGAAGAGATTTACGACGTGACAAAAAACGAAGTCACCGGTGTGAAGCTAAGAAATCTCCAAACCAATCAGTCGTATGATCAGGCCGTCGATGGCTTCTTCGTGGCCATCGGCCATATTCCCAACACGCAACCTTTCGCTTCGCAGCTTGATATCGATTCCGATGGCTACATCGTTTCGCACGGCGGCGCGCGCACTAATATCGAAGGCGTCTTCCACGCGGGCGATGTGCAAGACCGCAAGTACCGCCAGGCGATCACCGCATCCGGCGCCGGTTGTATGGCGGCGATTGAAGCCGAACGCTTCCTAGAGGCCGAAGGCCACTAGTTTTCCATCCACGGCCAACCCCGGATTTTCCTTACCCACCTCCCTGTTGACATCTCCACAATTGTAGTGCTAACCTAAATCCATAAACATGACCGTCGGTGTTAGACAAGCGAAAACCGAGCTTACCAAGCTCATCGGCGCCGCCTTGGAGGGCGAAACAATCGTGATTACAAATCATGGCAAACCTCTCGTTAGATTAGTTCCCGAAGGCTCTACTCCTTCGAAGAGCCGGGGCTACGGCTGCCTGAAAGGCGCCTTCGAAATCCCCGACAATTGGGATCAACTGGATGCCGAGGTCGAAGGCCTGTTCGAGCACATCCAAGACCTCAAGCACTCCGGCGGCTATACAGACAAAAGATAGTTAATGCACGTTCTGCTCGATACGAACGTCTTGCTGCGCTGGCTGCATGGCGATCTTCTCCCGAAAAGAGTAGTCACACTAGTCGAAAGAGCCGAGTCCATTCTGGTCAGTATGGTCACCCCTTGGGAGTTGACCATTAAAACCAGCCGGCACCCCGAACTTAAGCTTCTGAGCAGCAATCAACTTTCCGCCGGACTCACACAAATGGGCGCTCGGCTGCTTCACATTCAACGTGAGCACATTGAACGCCTCGCCTCGCTTCCGGACCATCATCATGATCCGTTTGACCGCATGATCATCGCACAGGCGATTGAAGAAAAGTTCACTTGTGTATCAAGCGACGAAAGCTTCCTTTTATACAAACCCTCCGGTTTAGATCTGCTCTGGAAGTAGAACACTCAGTGCTAGCATGAAGATCAGTGAAGCTTCAAGATGCAGTCAGGCTGGCGAAACTAGCAGGCAGACACGCCAACGCCGATAGCGCGCGCCGCTTCACAACCCACGTGGTTCCCGAAGTCACCCGGCCGGCTCGTGTGATTTGGAACCAGGCCATCGCCTTTCTCTTCTTTGTCTTAGCTGTTCCCGCCGCTCTGAAAGGCATCCAGCTCTACAGCAGTCTCGACACGAATCCCAAGGCCGGTTTCGGCATTGTCATGTCCGCCCTCTTCGTCGTAGTCATGGTGAGCTTCGGCGTCTCTTCATGGATCCGCGCGCGCCGCATCGGCTCGCGCGTCAATCGCTTCTAGGTCTCCCCTTTGTCCACTTCCGAGCAACCCGGTCAGTTTCCCTTCACGCGGGGAATTTACGCCGACATGTATCGCCGCAAGCTCTGGACCATGCGCCAATATGCCGGCTTTGGCTCGGCCGATGAAAGCAACAAGCGTTACAAATTCCTTCTTTCACAAGGCATCACCGGCCTTTCAGTCGCCTTCGATTTGCCCACTCAAATGGGCATGGATTCAGACCATTTGCTCGCCACCGGCGAAGTCGGCCGCGTCGGGGTGGCCATCGATTCGCTGGCCGACATGCAGGTGCTCCTCGACGGCATCCATCTCGCTGACGTCAGCACCTCCATGACGATCAATTCCACCGCGGCCATTCTGCTCTGTCTCTATGTTCTGGTTGCCGACGAACAAGGCGCCAATCGTCAAAGACTTTCAGGCACCATTCAGAACGACATCCTGAAAGAGTACATCGCCCGCGGCACTTACATTTATCCGCCGCGCCAAGCCATGCGGATCATTACCGACTTGTTCGCCTGGGCGGGCAGGGAAGTCCCCGAGTGGAATACCATTTCCATCAGCGGCTATCACATCCGCGAAGCCGGTTCCACCGCCGCCCAAGAAGTCGCCTTCACGCTGGCCAACGCCATCGCCTATATCCAAGCCGCAATCGATGCCGGTCTTGAGATCGATTCATTCGCGCCGCGCCTTAGCTTCTTCTTCAACGCCCACAACGATTTCTTCGAAGAGATTGCCAAATATCGCGCCGCCCGCCGCCTCTACGCGCACATCATGCGCGACCGGTTTCATGCCAAGCTCGATCGTTCCTGTCAACTGCGCTTTCACGCTCAGACCGCCGGCTCCACTCTCACCGCCCAACAACCCGAAGTGAATGTGGTTCGCGTCGCATTGCAAGCCATGGCGGCCATACTCGGCGGGACGCAATCGCTGCACACCAATAGTCAGGATGAAGCGCTCTCTTTGCCAACCGAAAAATCGGCCCGCTTAGCGTTGCGCACGCAGCAGGTTATCGCCTACGAAAGCGGAGTGACCGCTAGCCCCGATCCGTTAGGTGGAAGCGAGTACGTGGAAAGTCTTACCGATCGAATCGAAGCCGAAGCGCGCGCCATCATCGAGCGGATTGACAACTTAGGCGGCCCGCTCGCGGCCATCGAAAAAGGCTACGTCCAGGGCGAGATCCAAAATTCCGCTTATCAATACCAACGCGCCATAGAGGACGGCAAGCAAATCGTCGTCGGTGTGAACAAATTTCAGACGGAGAAGACAGAACCGCCCACCACCTTCCGCATCGATCCCCAATTGGAGCGCGAACAAGTCGAACGGCTGCGTGCCCTGCGCGCCAGCCGTTCCAACAGCCAAGTGAAAACGGCGTTACAAGAACTGAACGCGGCCGCCAAGGGCACCGATAACTTACTGCCGAAGATACTAACCGCCTGCCGTTCGCTTGCCACCGTGGGCGAGATCTCCGACACCATGCGCCAGATCTTTGGCGAATATCGCGAAAACTTTTAACCCTGTTCCCGCATCTTAGTAAAAATATGAGTGAAATTCACGCGCTAGCGGCCCGCGAGGCCTCCGGCAAGCTAACCCCGTTTTCTTTCGACCCCGGCCCATTAGGCGCTGAGCAAGTCGAAATAGAAGTCCAGTATTGCGGCGTCTGCCATTCCGATATGTCCATGTGGGCCAACGAATGGCACATGACCCAATATCCATTCGTCCCAGGCCATGAAGCCATCGGCAAAGTCACCGAGGTCGGGGCCGCGGCGAAGCTTGTAAAAGTCGGCCAAACCGTTGGTCTCGGCTGGAACTCCGGCAGTTGCCTGCATTGCCATGCTTGCCTCAGTGGCGATCACAACATGTGCTCCAGCCTGCAACAAACCATCGTCGGACGTTACGGCGCCTTTGCTACCCGCGTCCGCTGCCACTGGGTTTGGGCAACACCGCTGCCGGAAGGGATTGATCCCGCCAAAGCCGGTCCACTTTTCTGTGGCGGCATTACCGTTTTCAATCCGCTCGTGCAGTACGATGTGAAGCCGACTGATAGCGTCGCCGTCGTGGGAATTGGCGGCCTCGGTCACATGGCTCTCCAATTTCTGAACAAATGGGGTTGCCACGTCACCGCATTCACCGGCTCCGATAACAAAGCCGCGGAGGCCAAAAACCTCGGTGCGCACACCGTGGTCAACACTCATTCGGAAACCGATCTGAAAAAGGTCGCCGGCTCCTTCAACCTGATTCTTTCCACCATCACTGCTAATCTCGATATGAATTTATATTTGAGCGCCTTGGCCAAACGCGGCCGCTTCCACACAGTAGGCGTGATTCCCGAAATCAAGACCGGTGCTGCCGCGCTCCTCTTCGGACAACTCGACATCTCCGGCAGTCCCTCTGGCGCACCCATCAACGTAATGAAGATGCTCGATTTCGCCGCCCGCCACGGCGTTGCACCCATCACCGAGGAATTCCCCATGAGCCAAGCCAACGAAGCCCTGGCGCATTTGGCAGCAGGCAAAGCCCGTTACAGAATCGTTCTGAAAAACGACTTAAAGTAACAATCTACGACGCGCGGAGCAACCCCTCCAACGCTCCGCGCAAATCCGCTTCGGACATCAACCCCGGATGATACAACCGCACAATCCCCCGCCGGTCCACTAAGACAATCGTCGGCGTCGTGCTCGCCCCATAGCGTTCAAAATTACCCCGATCCACCGGCACTCCTTCCGTCGGAACCCCCGCATAGTAGTGTTCAAACACCTTCACCATAAACGCCGTCTCTTTCGCCGGTGCTGCGTGGTCGTCGTCGTTCGTATAGCCATACCGCCGCGTCGGGGTCACAATCACCAAACCCCGCGCCCTAAACTCCGCACCGAGCTTCGCCAGAATCGGTGCCTCCATCTTGCAATCGGAACACCAATGCGCCCAAAAGAAAAGCAGCACAACTTTGCCGCGTAGCGCCGCCGGCGCAATCGGTTTCTTGCCCAGCCATTCGGTTTCACGCAGCAAGGGCATGGGC
>Ga0302320_10011918_pt1 | contig 18325 bp, 17 predicted proteins | sample Bog_T0_3_FD_202130 | JGI IMG/M metagenome (GOLD analysis project Ga0302320, IMG submission 202130) | Peat permafrost microbial communities from Stordalen Mire near Abisko, Sweden - Bog_T0_3 | ecosystem: Environmental > Terrestrial > Soil > Wetlands > Peat | place: Sweden: Abisko, Stordalen Mire...
TGTGAAGATACTTATGAACTGATTAGTAAATTTGAGTTGTACTAGCTGGAGATAGGATCTCGCATCACGCGGGTTATCTTTTTCTAGGGCAAGGGCCCCAGTTGCATAAAGTTTCAATCGTTCGCCAGCCCTAGATAAATTCTCCATAAATTCTTCGACATGATTCTTAAGTTGGGCTTCTGCCGCCTGAACCTTTTGCTGCTTAGCAATGTAGTCCCAAGGCGGCATCAGAACACGACCCACGCGTGGTGCGTCCTCTCCGTATCGAACCACACAACAATCACGCGGTTGATCCGATTTCATAGCAGGAAATGCTGCTCGATTTGTCTCTGTATCAATGGCGTCCGGACAGTAGCTTTTTTTAGGATCTGAGGGCATTTTTTTGTCATTGGAGTATGGGCACATTCCGACTCGGGGCTTTTTGGATTCAGAAACCTTAAAATATGCCCACCTTTCTCCTAAGCCAGCGGGCTCGGAAGATTGGACAGAAAAATACTTGAATCCAACAATTTCCCCGGAAATATACGTCGGCACTACCTGGCTTGGCACCTCCACCCATTAGATCGCGGTCAAAGCTAACCACGTCCCCAGGTCGAGCATCTTCGAATTTTATTGTCTCTCCCAAACCGAATTTTTCGAGCGCGATCGACATCCCATGCTCAGACTGGAAATTCTTGATATCCAGCTTGAGACCCCGCGCGATGGGAATGTGCGCTTTTTGGAGAGAGTCAAGCGGATCATACCCCAGATAGTCATGCGAAAATATGTGCGGCATCAGCTGCGACCACTGCGCCGTTGTCCAAGAACTTGCTGGAACGGACGTCTGAGGTGACCAACCCTTGTGGTCAGCAGCATAGAGATTAATTGCTTCTATGATTACTTCCGTAACCGCTGCATTACACATGGTGTACGGCGGATTACTCGCTTTTATCACTCCTTTTTGTTCGCCGTAGTCGAGATTTTTGGTAAAGTAAGAGCCATTATTATATTTCGCACCGTGATTTGTCTTTAATATCTCATACGCGCGCATCATATATTGGTTGAAATATTTTTGTTCTGCGGCGCGAGCGTAGGTGACGCCGAAGAGTGCAAATAGGATGGCGGATAAGCTTCGTATGCTTTTTGACATCAAGCCCCCAAAGGTGCCAGCTTGCGGCCTAATTGAGAGCTCGTCAAGGTTGTATATGAGATTTCTTTCCAGTTAAGGGCAGGGGTTAATTTTAAGATAGAACCGTTCCTTCTACAGCTAGGCCTCTATGGTCGAAGCGAAGAAAATCATGATTGGAGTAATTGCTCTGCGCGCAATTAACTTGAGATGACGATCAAAGCCGCGATAAGCAATTGGCTCGTGGCCAGATCAACTGTCTTGTTGGGCTCAGTGGCCTTTACCCTTCTTTGTACTTGCTTGATCGAAGGAGCCGGAGCCGACTCTATCAGTGCTGGACAGATCATTCCTGTCAGCGAGAAAATCTGTAGCGATATGATCTTACATCATGTGCTGATCCCAAAAGGCCCTATAGGCTGCGAGCGTTTGAGGCTGATAAAGTTTGGCTATATCGGATTTGACGGCCAAGCGCACGAGGATGGTGAAATTGTTGTTTTGGATGCTGTTGCCGATTATGTCCTCCAGATTTTTGTCGAACTGCGAAAAACGTCTTTTCCAGTCGCCAAAGCCAAATTGATGAATGCGTATGATGGTGACGATGAGGCTTCTATGGCGGATAACAATACTTCCGCATTTAATGTTCGAGAAATCGCCGGCGGCGGCCCGATTTCTTTGCATGCCTATGGCTTAGCGATCGATCTCAATCCGGTACAGAACCCTTACGCAAAGCGTTCGGGTGCGATACTCACATTTAGTCCAAAATCGGGAGCCGATTACGCAAACCGCCTTAATGATCGCCCGGGAAAACCGTTCCGCCGAGGGATGGCTGAAGCTGTGATCAATATATTTGCAGATAATGGGTTTTTAATCTGGGGCGGATATTGGGATAACCCGATCGATTACCAGCACTTCGAAGTCGGTCGCACTCTAGCAGAGAAACTACTACGTTCATCCTCAGCAAAAGCAGGTGAAATATTTGCTCGCCACGTAAAGAGATATCGAGCGTGCCGCGCTGCCGGTCGAAGTGAAGCAAGTAGGTCATCTTGTATCAGAGCTGAAGGCCAGGAAAACGATTCCTTAGACGAGTGAAACGACGGACTACAGCAAATGGCCGAGTTCGAAACAAACACGATCTAGCCGCACCGGGTCCTCATCCCTGCGCAACGGCCTTCGCCGTTGTCTCTGGGGAAGCGCGCCCTTGCACATCTCGAAGGGTGAAGCCACCGGACTGGAAACGCTGCTGCTTTCACGACAGCCGCATATCCAATAGCCTGCGGCCCTCGCTTTTCAGCAGCTTTTTCACCGCGCTCGATGCGGCGATCTCGCCCTGGTTGGCGTAGGCCTCGTGGTTCTTCTCGATATCCTCGAGGCGATAGAGATAATTCACCATGATCCCTGCGGATTCGCGCAGGCCCTTGGGCGAGAGGTCGCCGAGCCAGTCGATCCGTTCCAGCCGCGCGCCGTTGCCGAGATGGAAGCGCGCCACCGAATCGATCAGCCTTCCTTTTGCCGTGCGGGCTTTCAAAAAATAATGCGCGGCGAGGGGCTCGACAACCGAACGCAGCCGCGCGGTCAGTTCGGCGTTGTCATACCAGTCGGGTTCGTCGAGATGGGCGAGCAACGCGCGTTCTTCGTCCGATACCGGAACATCGGTTTCCTGCTTCAGCCATGCCATAAAGCCCGGCACCGGCGACAGCGTGACAAAATTCTCCAGCCTCGGCAATTCGCGCCGCAATTCCTCGACCACCTGCTTGATCAGGAAGCTGCCGAACGAAATGCCGGCGAGGCCGCGCTGGGTATTGGAGATCGAATAGAACACCGCGGTGCGGGCGCGCTCGATCGGCACCGGCTGGCGGTCTTCGGCGAGCAGCGGCGCGATCGCGCCGGGGATCGCTTCCGTCAGCGCCACCTCGACGAAGATCAGCGGTTCGTCGACCAGCGCGGGATGGAAGAACGCATAGCAGCGGCGGTCGACCGGATCGATGCGGCGGCGCAGATCGTCCCAGTCGCGGATTTCGTGCACCGCCTCGTAGCGAATGATCTGTTCCAGAATGTTGGCGGGCGTCGACCAGTCGATTCTTCGCAGCACGAGAAACCCCCGGTTGAACCAGGACGCCAGCAGGTGCGCGATGTCGCGGTCGAGCGCGGCAAGGTCCTGACGGTCGTTCATGAGTTGAAGCAGATCGGCGCGCATCGCCACCAATTCGCTGGTGCCGCCGGGAGCGCGGTTGAGCCGGCGGATCAATTCCTGCCGGCGCGGCTCGGAGGCAAAATGCAGGTCGCTGGCGTCGGCCTTGTTCGGCTGCGCGCGCCACGCCTTGATGGCTTTCGCCAGCTTCTCCCGCTCGGGGCCATAGCTGGAGGAAAGCGTCCGGAAGAACGAAAGCCGGCTGGCCTCGTCGAGGTGATGATAGCGATCGAGAACCTCGCGCGCCATCGCCGTTCCGGAGGCCTCACCGCGGCCGGACAGCAGCGCCTCGCACAGTTCGATCAGTTCGGCACCATCCTGTTTCGGTTCGGACGGGCCGCCGCGGCGAAGCAGGGTGCGGCCACGCTCGGAAATCGAGGCCAACAGGTCCGAGAAGAAGGCGTTATTGCTCATGTCGGGGGTTTTCGAATCCAGCCGGGCGGAAGCTTACATGGATTTAGGGCGGCCGGGATCACAATCAAGCGGGCTGATCAGGCGGCACAAAAAACCGTCATGACCGATCTGGCCTTATTTCGCCGCGGCAAATTCTGTCGGCGTCCTCCCGGTGACCTGCCGGAAGGCGTGCGAAAACGCCGGTACGCTGGCGTAGCCGAGATCAGCGGCGAGTTGCTTGACCGAAATATCGGCTTGCATCGACAGCCGTGCGATCGCGGCCGCAATGCGTGCGCGCTGGCACCAGCTTTTGAAGCTCAAATGCGTCTGCGACGAAAACAGCCGCGACAACGTCCGCGCCGAGGTCCCGACCGTGCGCGCCAGCGACTCGATTTCATGGGCGCCGGTGGGATCGCTGAGCACGATGTCGGCGGCGCGGCGGCAGCGCGGTTCTTGCGGCAGGGGAACGAAGGTGGCGGAATCCTCGGCGTGATGCAGCTCGAGCACCGCCAGCCTAATCAGCAATTCGGCGCGCTCGTCATGATGACGGCCGTCGAACAGCGCCAGGATCGCTTCCTGCAACAGCGGCGACACCCGCACCACGAATTCGGCATCGAGGCTGGCGCTGCGCCGCTCGCGCCGGAGCCACGCCAGATCGAAATACAGCGTGCGCATGTCGATATCGGCGAGCACGTCGATCGAATGCTCGAGCCGGGCCGGTACCCAGACCGCGCGGTCCGGCGGCACCAGCCAGCGTCCCTTCGGCGTAGTGACCTGCATGGTGCCCCGCGCCGCATAGACCAGTTGCGCCTCGCGATGCACATGGGTGTCGAGCCGCACGCCCTTGCGGTAGTGCCGCGCCACCAGATGGACCCCGCCGCCGGTCAAGCGGTGGCTGGCTCCCCGGATGGCCTCGATTGGCGTTTCGGCGATACTCATTGGCGGGACCCCGTCAGCACAAAGTTCTATAACCTATTCCAGAAAATTCAGGAAACGCCCATGAACAACCCTGTCCGGGTGATCGGCTTCGTCAACGCGGCCCACTTCATCGACCACTATTCGATGCTGATCTTCGCCGCCGCCGTCATCGTGATGGGGCCGGCGCTCGGCATGGCCTATTCGGAGCTGTTGCCTTACGCCACCCCCGGTTTCGTCGCCTTCGGCGCCGGTTCGCTGTTGACCGGCTGGCTCGGGGACCGCTGGAGCCGCCGCCACATGATGGTGATCTTTTTTGCCGGCATCGGCGGCTCGATGATCGCGGTCGGGCTGGTGCAAACGCCGCTGCAGCTCGGCGCGGCGCTGTTGTCGATCGGGCTGTTCGCCTCGATCTACCATCCCGTCGGCACCGCCATGATCGTGTCCTATGCCGACCGGCTCGGCCGCGCGATGGGGCTGAACGGCGTCTGGGGCAATCTCGGCGTGGCCTCGTCGGCGCTGGTTACCGGCGTGGTCGGCCAGTATCTCGGCTGGCGCTGGGCTTTTATCATTCCCGGCATCGTCACGATCCTGATCGGCGTGGCCTTCGCAGCCACGGTGGTTCACGAGGACCGCTCCGGCCTCAGGCAGGCGGCGGCACAGGCGCGGGTGGCGAAGGGCGACATGTGGCGGGTGATAATGGCGCTGTTGATCGTGGTGATCGCGATCTCCACCACCTTCAACGCGGTCACGGTGGCGCTGCCAAAACTGTTCGCGGAACGGCTCGCCGACCTCACCAGAAGCCCGGCGCTATTGGGTGTGATCGCGGCCTGCGTCTATGTGTTCGGTGCGATGACGCAATACACCATCGGCAAACTGATCGACCGCTACTCGCTGAAGACCGTCATGCTGCCGCTGTCGTTCCTGCTGGCGCCGTTTCTGTATTTTGCCGCGACGCTGTCGAACCTGCCGCTGATCATCGCCGCGATCGGCATCGTGATGGGCGCGTTCGGCCAGGTCACCGTCAACGATGCCATGGTCGGCAAATACACCAGCGAGCAATGGCGCTCTCGCGCCTATGCGGTGCGCTATTTCGTGGGCTTCACCGCCGCGGGCGCCTCCGTCGGCCTGGTGGCATGGCTGTACCAGCAGGGCGGCTTCGAGACGATGCTGCACGCCTTCGCGGGACTGTGCCTGCTGGTGATCGCCGCGGCGATCATCCTGCCGGCGGAGATCGAGGTGCCGGCGGTGGGCGCGGAGTGAGATCGTTCAATTGGCCGCGGTGTCGTTGGCGTATTGCCGGCAGTGCTCGAGATAAGCCACCTCATGGCTTCCGATCAGCGCGACCACGCTTGACCAGAGCCAGGACGGCGCATCCAGCGTCTTTGAACGGTAGCGCTCCAGTTCAGCAGACCACGCTTTTCGTTGTTTCTCGTCCATCTGCCGCGCGTGCGCCTTGCCGACCACCCCGGCAAGAAAGCTGGCCGCTTTCATGGCGTCGTCGACCGTAAGCCTTTCGATCTCGATCTTGAGATCCTGGGGCAGCAGTTCGCGGATAAATACCGATCGGCCGTCGAGGCGGCCGGCGACCATTCGCTTGCCCAGATGCGGCGAAAGGTGCCGCGCGCCCTCGACCACGCGTTCGGCGTTGTCCTTCGGCATCTTCCGGCTGGCATATCGGGGTGCCGCGGCGACCACGGCTTCCTTGATATCCATCAGCGCCATATCCCGCTTCTTGCCGGATCCGATCCCGAGCAACACGGCGTAACGCAGCAGGCCGAGCGAGCTGCATCCCTTGATCCAATAGGCCGCATCGAGCACCTCGACGGCTGCGTCATCGTCACGCGATCTCAACGAGGTGACAAGATGATGCATCGCGGGAGTTTGAAACAATTCGGCGATACCGGCTCTTTCCGAACGGGAAAGCGCGAAAAATTTCGTACCAAGCGGAATCGTCGGCCTTTGATCTTCCAGCCGCTCGTTGGCGAGATGCTTCCAGGATCGCGCGACCGATTTCTTCATCACGAACTGAATCGATTTGGGCGCGTCAGCGATCGCATCGGCATCCTGCCGCAACGCGGCCTGATAGCCCTCGGTGATCTGCTCCAGAATCCGTGCCGTGGTCACCCCCGGCAGGTCCGAGCCTCGCGACGCCGTCGCCAGCGACAGCGCAAGACGGATCAGGTCGTGGGCCGGGTTGCCGATTACGGTCTGGTCGAGATCGCGAATTTGAATCGCGACGCGGCCATCAATAGCGGCAACCGGCCCGAGGTTGCCGGCGTGGCAATCCCCGCAGATCCATACCGGCGGTCCTTCCGGCAATGTCCCGCGCCGTTGCGCTTCCAGCCATTGATAAAATTGAACCGTGCTGCCGCGCACGTAAGCGTGGGCGGAACGCGCCATCTTCAGGGTTTGCCGAAGCTTCAGCGCGGGGACGCGGTCCGCCGGTCGCAGTGATTTCCTGGATGACATGACTAGCCGATGACCGGTCCAGGGGTTCGCGCTGCCAGCGATCGTTGCCGGAGGTCGCGGCTATGGGCGAGCGCCTCGCATGCCAGCGCGGCGTCGATTTCCGCATCGCGCTTCGCGCCGGCTTCCAGCAGGCTGGCGTTGCGGCGGGTCAGGGTCGCCAGCTTTTCCCAATCGACTTCGGAAAAGTCGATGTCGTCGCGGATGCGCATTGGATGCCCTAATGATGCATGAATACCGCAAGCAGCAGGATGATCGGCAGGGGGATTCCGATCAGCCACAGCAACATTCCTTTTCCAAAAGACATTTCAGCCTCCAGCGTTTGCATCGGCGAAGTAACACCCTGAGATTCCATTGGTTCCCGAAGGCGGCGTCCGGGCCTGCTCTACGGTTAACGCCGGCCCCGGCGGGCTCACGACATGGCCCAAATCTTGAATGGCAAAACCGCGAGCGGACGATGTGGTCTTGTCGCGAGGTTCACATGGATATGCCATCGAATGCCCCGGTCGGCGGCCTGATCGATCGTTTCGTGACGGATGCCGGTCCCAGTGCACCGCCGGCGCATCTCGATCAGGCCAAATACCACCACCATACGGGGAGTCCCTGGTATCTGGCGCTGACGGCGCTCGGCGTCGTTTATGGCGACATCGGCACCAGCCCGCTCTACGCGTTTCAGGTGGCGCTCACCGGCATCGGCCATCCGGTCCCGACCGCGGCCGACGTGCTCGGCATCGTCTCGCTGATCTTCTGGGCGCTGATGGCGATGGTGTCGCTGAAATACGTCATTTTCGTCCTGCGCGCCGACAACGACGGCGAGGGCGGTATCCTGGCGTTGCTGTCGCTGGTCGGCGCCGATCAGATCGCCAGGGGGGCAAGGCTCCCGATTCTGGTTCTGCTCGGCGTGATCGGCGCCTCGCTGCTTTACGGCGATGGCGTCATCACGCCGGCGATTTCGGTGCTGTCGGCGATGGAAGGGCTCAAGCTGATCGCGCCGGGCTTCGAAAAATTCATCGTGCCGGTCACGCTGGTGATCCTGATCGGGCTGTTCGTGATCCAGCGCCAGGGCACCGAGAGCATCGGCCGGCTGTTCGGTCCGGTCATGGTTCTCTGGTTCATCGTCATCGGGGTGCTCGGCGCCACCAACATCTTTCTGGCACCGGCCATTCTGCAGGCGATCAATCCGGCCGATGCCGCGCGCTTCCTGATGGCCGATCCCCTGATCTCGTTTGCGGTGATCGGCGCGGTGTTCCTGGCGCTGACCGGCGGCGAGGCGCTTTACGCCGACATGGGCCATGTCGGCCCGGGCGCCATTCGCCTCGCCTGGTTCGGACTGGTGCTGCCGGCGCTGGTGCTGAATTATTTCGGCCAGGGCGCGTTGATCCTTGCCGATCCCGGTGCCGCCGACAATCCGTTCTACAAACTGGCACCGGGCTGGGCGCTGATCCCGATGGTGGCGCTGGCCGCGCTCGCCACCATCATCGCGTCGCAATCGCTGATCTCGGGCGTGTTCTCGCTGACCCGGCAGGCGATGCAGATGGGGCTATGCCCGCGTGCCCGGATCGTATCGACTTCGTTCGATGAGGCCGGCCAGATCTACATTCCGGCCGCCAACTGGCTGTTGATGACAGGCACGCTGTTTACGGTCGTACTGTTTCGGTCGTCCGACAGCCTTGCGGCCGCCTATGGCATCGCGGTGTCCGGCACCATGCTGATCACCACCATCCTGCTCTACCGGGTTGCGGTGTCGCGGTGGCAATGGCCGCCCGGCCTCGCGATCCCCGTGATTGCGGTGTTCGGCGCGATCGACGCCACCTTCCTGGTATCGAATTCCATCAAGATCGTCGAAGGCGGCTGGTTTCCGCTCATCGTCGGCGGGCTGATCGCGGCGCTGATGCTGAGCTGGCGCAAGGGCTCCTCGGAGGTCAAGCAACGCCTGCACGAGATGTCGATGCCGTTGCAGGAGTTTCTCGTCTATGCCGACAAGGCCGTGGTCGGCCGGGCGCCGGGCATGGGGGTGTGGCTGACCAAGGTCGATCACGGCGCCTCGCCGATGCTGCTGCGTCACATCGAGCACAACCGGGTCCTGCACGAGACCGTGGTGCTGCTGACGTTCCTGCCCGACCGCCGGCCGCGGGTGCCGTTTCACGAACGCCACTCGGTCCACCGCCTCGGCCACGGCTTCTACCGCATCCAGGTGCGGCTGGGATTCATGCAGACACCGGATATTCCGCTCAGCCTGCTCAACTGCAACCGGCTCGGCTTCGATGCCGATCTCGAGCACAAGAACTACTACATCGCCCACGAGACCATCGTTCGCCGCGAGAGCGGATCGTCCATGGACCCGATCTCGTTTGCGATTTTCTCGTTTCTCAACCGGATCGCCAGCCGCGCGCCGGATTTCTTCAAGATTCCCCAGGACGCCATCATCGAGGTGGGATTCCGCGTGGAAATCTGAAGCCGCGCGCTGCGGCGCCGTGGGTCGTTCATACCCGCCGCAGGCAGATCGGTTCCTTGCGCGCGCCGTGGATCGCGGGTTTGATATTCCGGATCACGGGTTCGGCATGACGAATCCTGCTGCAGGTCGTCATGATCAGCGCCGTTCTGCTGCACTGCCAGTCAGGGCCAAGGCTTGAATTGGGTGACGCCTGCGTCGACCCAAGCGAAAGCCAGGCGGCGGCGCTGGCGAACGCCGCGGTTGCGGCGATGAGAGCGAGCTGTTTGCGGGTCCATGACATGCGATTCACTGCCGTCACCGTTTGCGGTGCGCGGACCATAGGCATGGACCGGATCGCCGTATGTGATTGAAATCACAAATATTGCAATTTTTACGGCATGCCGCCCGGCAGCGGCCGCCGCGGGTCAGGATAAATTTATCGGTTAGTCCAAGAGCAGGCTTTCAACGTTTGCCGCATTCGCCCACAATGACCGGTGAAGGCTCGACCATAACGAGCCGATGGAGGAGCAACTCGATGTCTCGTCAATTTTCGCCGCGGTTTGCCGCTTTCATTCTCGGGCTCTCGGTCATGATGGCCGGTCAGGCCTGCGCCGATCCGCTCAGGGACGAAATCGCGCCGACCGGCAAATTGCGGGTGGCGATCGCGGTCAGCGAGGCCGGCGGCGCGTTCTGGTCCACCAAGAACGAATCCGGAGGCTATGCCGGCGTGCCGGTCGATCTCGGCAAGGAGATGGCGGCGCAACTCGGCGTTCCCGTCGAATATGTCGCCTACCAGAATTCCGGACTGATCACCGACGCCGCGTCAAAGGGCGAGTGGGATGTCACCTTTTTGCCGAAGGATCCCAAGCGGGCGACGGAGATGACGTTCGGACCGACCTACAATGTCTCCGATGCGACCTATATCGTCAAAGCCGGTTCGACGGTGATGAATTTTCGTGATCTCGATCAACCCGCCATCAAGGTCGCCGCGGTCAACAACACCACCACGATGCGCGGGGCGGTCGCGCATTTGAAGAATGCCAAGGTGACCGGCTATCAGACCTATGACGAGATCTTCGGCCTGCTCGGCAATGGCGAGGTCGATGCCTTCGCGCTGGCGCGCGAACAGCTCGACACGATGGCGAAGAAGATCCCGGGGACGCGCGTGCTCGATGAAACCTTCAGGCAGACCACGCGGGCGGTCGCGGTACCCTTGAATCATCCGCTGGCGCTGGCGTTCGCTTCCAAATTCACCACCGACGCCATCTCGAACGGCACGCTGCGCAAGGCCTTCGACAACAACGGCCTGAAGGATTCGCCGATCCGCACCAAGTAAGGCGGGCTTTTCGCGTCCCGCTAATTCGTCATTCCCGGCGCGATCGGGTCGAGGCCACTCTTGACCAGCGCGTCCTTGGCGGCCGGCGAAGCGAGAAACTTGATCAGCGCTTTTCCGGCGTCGGGCTCCTTGGAGACCGTGGCGATCCCGGCGGAGAACACCGTGATCTTCTGCAGATCGTTCGGCAGCGGCCCGACGATATCGATGCCGGATACCGGCCGAAGTTCGGCGATCTGCTGGAAGCCGAGTTCGGCCTCGCCGCGCGCCACGATCTCGCCGACGGGCGTCGCCGGAATCTTCTTGGCCTTGTCCTTCATGGCATCGACGATGCCGAGCTTCTCGAACATCTCGGTCGAGACATAGACGCCGCTGGCGCTGTCGGAATAGGCGACCGATTTCGCCGCCAGCAGCGCCCGCTTGACCGCGTCGGCCGTCGAGATGTCCGGCTTCGGCGCGCCTGCCTTGACCGCGATGCCGATCGGCGATTTCACCAGATCGACGCGGCTGTCGGCCACCACCTTGCCCTGCTTGATGAGGTCGCCGAGCGCGTAGCCGACCATGATCAGCACATCGGCCGGCTCGCCGCGCTGCAGCCGGACCGGGATCGCGTTGACAGTGGTCCCCATCGACGGCCCGAAGGCGGTCAGCAGCTTGTTGCCGGTCGCTTTCTCGAACTCCGGCACCAACGCCTGATAGGCCGCGGTCATTCCGCCCGAGATCATCACCCGGACCTCGGCCGCGCTTGCGGGGCTGGCCAATAACAGCGCCCCGGCGATGCCGAGCGCGAGCTTGCGGAAATGTGCGGATGTTATTTTCATGATCATTGGCTCCCGGGGCGGCTCTTGAGCGGCCGTGTGAATATGCGGGGAAGATCGTATCCGGCAAATCGGAGTTAGCCTAGGGCTGCTTCCACATCACCGTCATTCCGGACGGTCCGCAAGGCGGACCGATCCGGAATCCCGAGGTGACAGGCGACTCCCATCTGCGAGATTCCGGGTTCGCGCCATCGGACGCGCATTCGCGCGACCCGCTGACGCGCCCCGGAATGACGTGCCGTCACGAATTGACGTGGACGAAATCGCGCAGCAGCGGATAGATTTCGTTGTTCCAGCGCCGGCCGGAGAACACGCCGTAATGGCCGACGCCGGCCTGCATGTGGTGCACCTTGCGGTAGGCGCGCACGCCGGTGCAGAGGTCCTGGGCGGCCAGCGTCTGGCCGATCGAGCAGATGTCGTCCTTCTCGCCCTCGACCGTCATCAGGCCCATGCGCTTGATCGAGGCCGGGTTCACCGGCCGGCCGCGATAGGTCAGCTTGCCCTGCGGCAACAAATGCTCCTGAAACACGTCGCGGATGGTTTCGATGTAGAATTCCGCCGGCAGGTCCATGACAGCGAAATATTCGTCATAGAAGGTCTTGATGGTTTCGGCCTTTTCGATCTCGCCCCGCGCCAGATGATCGGCGAGATCGACGTGCTGCTTGATGTGGCGCTCGAGGTTCATCGAGACAAAGGCGGTGAGCTGGATGAAGCCGGGATAGACCTGCCGGAACGCGCCCTTGCATTGGAACGGCACGAAATTGATCAGGTTCTCCTCGAACCATTTCAGCGGCTTGCTCATCGCGAATTCGTTGACCTTGGTCGGCTGGATCCGGGTGTCGATCGGACCGGCCATCAGGGTCAGCGTCGCCGGGCGTGCCGGGTGATCGTCCTCCGACATGATCGCTGCGGCCGCGAGCGCCGACACCGACGGCTGACAGATCGCCACCATGTGCGAGCGCGGCCCCAGTTTGTCGAGAAACCAGATCAGGTGCTCGGTATATTCGTCGAGGCCGAATTTGCCCTGGTCGAGCGGAATGTCGCGGGGGTTGTGCCAGTCGGTGATGTAGACGTCGTGATCCTGCAACAGCGTCTTCACGGTGCCGCGCAACAACGTCGCGAAGTGACCGGACATCGGCGCCACCAGCAACAGCTTCGGCTGCTCCGGCGAATCCTCCTTCTTGAAACGCAACAGCGAACCGAACGGCGTCGCGTAGACGACTTCCTCGGTCACCTTCAACTCCCGGTTGCCCACCATCACGGTGTCGATGGCGTAATCCGGGCGCGTATAGGTGAGCGAAGTACGCGAGATCAGCTCCAGAGCGGCGGCGAGCCGTCCGAACAATTTGTCGGAGATGCCTTGCGGCACCAGGTTGAGATATTTCAGCGCCGATGCTGCACCGGTCCGCCATGGCGCTGTCAGGTCCATGTGGTTCTGGTAGGCTTGATACATCATCGACATCATCCGGACTCGCCCCTGCCTATGCTGCTATGCAATATCGAAGCCAAAGCAGAGTCAATCAGCCTGTCAAACTGGCACGTCGCTTGCTGCATAAAATGCGTAAAGTATAGACAATGGACACGTTTCGGCGGGGCGCTCGGTGACGAGAAGCGGTGCCCGCCAGCCCGGCGGACGTTCAGGCGTTAAGGGATAGGCCAAATGGCGAAAGCGACACTGACCATCAGCAGCAAGAATTATTCATCTTGGTCGCTGCGCGGCTGGCTCTTGACGAAGTTCTCTGGGCTGCCGTTTGACGAGATCGTTACCGCGCCGGATGACGCCTCGGCGCGGGCCGAAATCCTGCTGTTGTCGTCGTCGATCCTGGTGCCGTGTCTGCGCCACGAGGGCGCCGTGGTGTGGGATACGCTGGCGATCGCCGATTATCTCAACGAGGTGATGCCTGATTCAGGCCTGATGCCTCGCGACCGCATCGACAGGGCGCATTGCCGCTCGATCTGCGGCGAGATCCATTCCGGTTTCACCACGCTGCGCGCCTCGCTGCCGGTCAACCTGAAGGGACACTTCCCGGGCTTCAAGATCTGGTCGCGGGCGCAGGCCGATATCGACCGGGTCTGCACCATCTGGCGCGAGTGCCTGGCCAAATCGGGCGGCCCGTTCCTGTTTGGCGAGAAGGGCATGGCGGACGCCATGTACGCGCCGGTGGTCACCCGCTTCGAGACCTATGACGTCAAGCTGGAGCCGCTGCTCGCAGCCTATGCCAGCCGGGTCATGGCACTGCCGGAAATGGTGGAATGGATCGAGGCTGCGAAGGCCGAACCGGCCGAGATCGAAGAGCTCGAGGTCGAATATTAGGCAGCGCGCGCTGCCCTTTGCCTGTTTGCAGGGCTCAAGCGGCGGGCACGGTTTGCTTAAGTTGATGCCAGCCAACGCATTTTCGCGATCGCTCTCGCCGGGCCGCGATCATCTGTGCAAAATCGCTCACCCCGAAATTTCTGTCTCCTTGCAGCGGGTTCTTCGCCTCCGCGGCACGGTGCGGTGAATTTGCCGCGGTGCAGCGCAGCTGGCTTGATTTTCGCATAGCGCAATAAAGCTGTGAAACCGGCGATTCCCGCTGCCAAAAAATTGGACGCTGAGCGTTTGGAGGGTGTCATGAATGTACATGCCGCGGTCGGCCTCAAATGGCCTGGCCTTACTCACCCGAACGGCGATCCGCTCCGCCTGAACAATACCAATTTCGTGGCGATCGATCGCAACCGGGATGCTTCCTACGAGGCGACGTATCGGCCGCAGGCGCTCTATAACCGTGCCAACGAAGGCTTTCATGCCAACAACGAAACCTTCCTGCTGCACGAGGTTGCGACAAATCTGCCGATTTACCGCCCCGATACCGGCCCGACCGATTTCCATCTTCACCTGCCGCCGGGTGGTTTCCAGCTGGTCCTGGTCACGTCGGGCATGTTCACCTTCGATTATGATGGCCGATTTTACGCCGTCGGCCCTGGCGCGGTGATGCTGCAGAGCGCGATCGTTCATCGCCAGTTGTTTTACTCCTGGTCGGGGTTGTCGACCGAGGAGAACCTGAAAACGCCGCAGACGGTGGTGCCGGATCCGATTTCCATGGGCTATTCCGGCAAGTTTCTGGAAGGCTTCATTACCGATCCCACGACCTTTCCCAACCCGACGGTGGTGGGTCCGGATCACATCGACGAAGGCGAAACGCCACGTGTGGCCTGGAGCCACGCCTTGCATGATCGCCCGTCCGATGCCGGCTTCTGGCTTCAGGATCCGCTGGAGCTGGAAGCGCTTTACAGGCCGCTGGCGGCCGGTGCGCCCGTCAAATCCACCGGGCCTGTTTATGTGCGCGATCTCGGAATCGAGCTTCCGAGCGGTCGTCTTACAACCGGACATATCATCGCGACCGACCCGTCTGGCCAGTCGCTGTTGCCGAAGAGCGCTTCGGAAACAGCGGATACTGCCTTTCTCGGGAAAGGCGAGGTCGTTATCTATCGCGTCATTCGCGGCACAGCCGAATTCAGGAACAGTGTCGGCGAGCATTTTGAACTTGCGGCCGGCGATACGGTTACGGCGGGCAGGAACGCGATAAATCTCTTCGGCCTGGGCGAAAATACTCAAATCCTCCGGCTCGGCCTGCTGAAGGGCATGGAGAATCTTCGTAAGTGGACGCCGACGCAGCGTGACGAAATTGACGGCTTGGCTGGTCAGATCATTACCGGCAAGGACCTTCGTCCGCTGCGGACCGAAGGAAAGCCGGTCGGGTATTTGTACGAGTAGGCATCGGCCCGGTGACGCTCGGTAAATGTGACGCCCTGGAAATAGCCGGTATCGCGGTCACGGCGGTCGTTAACCTTTGCAGCCGGGTGTGCGGGACCGCCACGTGACGCCGTGCTGGATATGGTGCGGCGTTCGGTCTGCTCAGTCGACATCTAGCCGTGAACGCGGCGGCGCCGGCGAGAACGGCTGATTCGGGCGCGGTTCGTTCCGCGCGCGTTCCAAACCTTAAAGCCGGTTCGATATCCGTTGCATTATGGCACAGCCACGCTGCTGTGGCGGCGGTTTACATCTTTGTCACGGCCGAAGCTGACGCCAGCCCACGACGGTTGCCTCGACGATGCTGCCGGACTCCTGATTGCGCCATTCGCCGTCGACAAAGCGGCAGGCAAACGGCAATTGGTAGGTCCCGCTGTGGTCCTCGCAAAGTACCTGCACCGGCAGATCCGGCGGCGGTTCGCCTTGGCCATTGAATTCGGCCAGCCGTCGTTCGCGCGTCGCCATCGCCTGGTTCTCCATAAGCCGGCCGCAGTCCCCGTGATCCCGGCGCGCCCCGCCAATGCGCTTTAGCTGGGGTGCAATCCTCGAAACCTCAATGCGCGAATGAGGTTTCAGTGTGTTATCTTCGACGCCTTGATGGTCCGCTCGCGACAATTTGACTACAGCGCGCACCAAATGAACGGGGATGTCGATGATCGGCCGGGTTGCGCGCGCAGTGTCGGTCTTGCTGGCGCTCTGCGTGCTGACATCAGCCGGCAGCCGGGCGCAGGATGTCCCGGGCATCGAAATCTGCACCGTCGAAAAGACCATGGAACGGCGCACCTCCTGCCTGCAGAGCAACGTCGATTTTCTGCAGAAGACGATTACAAAGCTCGCTGCCGATCATGCACAGAAGCTCGATGCCGCCAGCCGTCAGATCGAAACGTTGAAAGCGAGCCTGGTCTCGCTGCAGAAGATCGTCGACGATTTGCAGGCGACGCAGAAGAAGGCCGCCGAGGATCAGAAGAAAACCGACGCGCCCGCGGCGAAGGACGGCGCGCCGAAGTGAGGCCACGATATCTGCGCGATCGGGACCGGCGAGATCGTCATGCCGGGAGCGCTCGCCGTCGATCCGCGACAGATCAGGCCAGCTTCAGAATCCGTGCGGCATTTTTCGAGAGAACGGCGGCGCGCGTTTCCGACGAAATCGCCATGGCATCGATCGAGCGCAGCGTTTCCGAGATGAATATCTGACCGTCCTCGATATCGAACGGCGCGTCGGTTCCGAACAGAACCCGCTCGGAGCCGAAGAAATCGACCGCCAGTTCAAGCGCCTTCGGGGCAAATCCGGACGCCGCCGTATCGCAATAGAATTTCCGGAAGTGCTCGACATAGGGTTTGGAGATTGTCGTCGGCATCGGCAGCCCGACCGGCTCCATCGCCGGCCAGACGTTGCCGAGGCGGGGCGCCAGCAGCGGCACGAAGGCGCCGTGATGGTGGGTGACGATGCGGATGGTCGGGTAGCGATCGAATACGCCGGAAAACACGATTCGAAACATCGCCGAGGTCGTGTCGTAGGGCCAGCCGACCAGTTGCCACTCGTAGTATTGCGACAGTTTCTCATCGGTGAAGTCCGGGAAAAACGGCGGGCGCGACGGATGAAGCCAAAGCGTGGCGTCAAGTTCGACGATGGCCTTGTAGAGATGTTCGTAGTCCGGGTGATCCATTCGCTTGGCGGTCGGGCTGACCGCGACATAGGCGCCGACGAATCCGAGTTCGGTGACGGCACGGTGCAGTTCTCTGAGCATCGCTTCGGGATCGGCGACCGGCAGGATCGCGACGCCGCGAAATCGCGTCGGGTGAGCGGCAACGACCGCCGCCAGTTCGTCGTTCATCAGTCGCGCCGCCTGGGTGGCGAGCACCGGGTCGGCATAAACCTTCGGAAATCCCTCGATCCAGGGCACCGGCACCAGAACGTTGATATCGATATTGTTGCGGTCGAGCAGGTCGATCCGAGGCTGAACTCCGACCAGCGCCGGCCTGCTCCGGAGCAGCGGGCTCAGCCCGAACGGCCGGCCTTCCGCCTTCTCGGCGAAATCGAGAAATTTCAGCGGCATGAAGTGGGTATGGGCGTCGATTCTGGCGACCGGCGAAGGGGCTGCGGCCTGGGCGGCGAACGGCGCAGCCGCATTCAGCCCGATCGTGCTGCCGGCGGCCAGAAGAAGTCCGCGCCGATCGATGGCAAAGCCGCCGCCGCTTGTCTCCTTGAGGCCGCCGGGATCTGGCGCATGGTGGTCATCGGTCATTGTGTTCTCCTGAAGAGGATTTATCCGGTCCGGACGGCGCGATCCAGTCCGTTTGGCGCCATCACGGGTCGTTACCGAAGGCCGCCAATATCGGAAATCGTGTAGGACGTTTGTGTCAGGTTCCGTGGGCTCAATCTCTGTGCCCGTCGGGCAAATCACCGACACCCTGTCAAGCCCTTTTCGAAAAAATATTCTGGTTTTCAGAATAACAAATCGGCCCTATATTCGCCTCGTCCCGTCCCACCGAAGGGGGCGGCTCGCGATCGTCACGAACGCGGGGCGGGATGCGATGGACGCTGAGGGTGCCTTAGGACGTACGGCACCGGAAGCGGACGGCCAAGTCGTATGGTCCTGACGCCTCAAAGGTTGGCGTCAAGCTGGTGGAGCAAATCCGCCAGCGACGGTGTCAACAAAGCCCGATCACCGGGGAGAGTACGAAGCAACCGTAAAACATCGCGTGCGGAGCGCCGGGTGTTCTGGTGTATCTGTGGTGACTGTCGTGGTGTGGCATTTTTTTCTGCCCCACCCGCTGCGGGTGCATCAAGCGCCCGGCGTTCCCACGCCCTGATCTGAGGGCGAGACGTTGAAAAATCAAACCTCGCGCGAAAAATCACGCGGCGAGATCGCGAAGTCG
>Ga0302320_10011919_pt1 | contig 18324 bp, 19 predicted proteins | sample Bog_T0_3_FD_202130 | JGI IMG/M metagenome (GOLD analysis project Ga0302320, IMG submission 202130) | Peat permafrost microbial communities from Stordalen Mire near Abisko, Sweden - Bog_T0_3 | ecosystem: Environmental > Terrestrial > Soil > Wetlands > Peat | place: Sweden: Abisko, Stordalen Mire...
GGAAACGCTGGAAAAGTCTGCTCGGGCACTGATGTTTAGCTGAATTCTTTCGCGGAAGTTCTCTCACAATCGGGGGCTATGACCGCTCATGGCGTGGATTGGTGCTCGCAGCAGACTCCGTTGGCTCAAGCACTCTTCTTTTTCCTACGCTGCTTCTGCCCCTTCACCGACACAGACGGACGTGCTCCAACTTCTGCCATCCGGGAATCGAAACCCTTCAATACCTCTCCCGAAGTCCCGTTATTGAGCGGCTGAATCTGCCAGTTCAACTCTTCCAGGCGCCTTCGCATCTCTTCTCCAGACGTTTCCCCAGTATTGCAATTCTCACAGTCAGGACGATGGATTCTCAGGAGGGACAGCAGGTGGCATTTCAAATTCACAACTGACTCACGGGATTCGGGGTATTCGCTTCATCTGGTGATGCGTCCCATGATGGGAGCCGCTCTTCATGGGAAGCGTGACGTATTATGCCACGCGCTTAGCGTTTGGTTTCAATAAACTTCGGTTAATCCCGATGTGCGAAGGTCCCAAGGAGGGCACCCCGTGAGTCGTGGCTGCTAGGCTTAGTCATCGCGGCGATGCCACCAAATGGCTGATCCGCCATTAAAGGCAACCACCTTCAAAACGATGAAAACGAAAAGACGAAAAATTGGGACATGACATGACATTTTCGTTTGGTTTCCGCTTCCGCTAGAATGAACGGTTGCCGTGAAAGGCGACCAAAGTTAGACATCCTCAGAGCGACACTCTTCCAGACAGCACGGGACGAAGTAAAAGCGAGCAAATGACAATGAAGGTCGCATTGGTAGGATGCGGAAAAACCGCCGACATGCACATTTCAGGTATCAGAACGCTCAACTTCGCCCGAATCGTTGCCGTGTGCGACATTGAGCCAGTGATGGCGGAGCAGTTAGCTGCCCGCAACGGCGTAGTCAATTGTTATAGCGATTTCGATGAATTGCTCGCCGTTGAGAAGCCTGATGTAGTACACATTACTACTCCTCCCCAGTCCCACTTTTCGCTCGGCATGAAAGCCCTAGACGCTGGTTGCCACCTGGTGGTTGAAAAGCCTCTGGCGCTTAATTCCTGTGAAGCAACACAGCTCATAGCGCACGCTGAACGCCATTCAAAAAAGCTAACGATCGCATATACATACTACTTTGATCCCCAGGTCAGAATGCTTCGCCGCCTGCATCGGGACGAAGTGATGGGCGAAGTCGTCCATCTGGAAAGTTTTCTCGGATACAACCTGAACGGGAATTTCGGCCGTCCTATTCTTGCTGATCGCGACCATTGGGTACATAAGCTCCCAGGGAAACTCTTCCAGAATTTGCTTGACCATCTTCTGAACAAGATCACGGAGTTCCTTCCGGATGAAAAACCGCTTGTTCAGGCCTATTCATGGCAAGGCGCTGACCGTCTTCACCAGCTTGACTGCGACCTTCCGGACGAACTCCGGGTAATACTAGTCGGAGAGAAACAATCAGCATACGCAACGTTTTCGTCTCACTCGCGGCCAGTTCAACATTTCCTGACGTTCTACGGAACGAAGAACACCGCACGCTTGGATTTTGAGAACAGCACGATCACGTTAGCCCGGGACTCGGTTCTGCCCGGCGTGCTGGGTCGTCTTGCGTTCCCTTTTGCTCAAGGGTGGCAACACATCCGAGAAGGCGGTAGGAATGTCCTTCGTTTTACTAGATCCGAGTACCATTTCTTCGAGGGCTTCAATTGCCTGTTAGAGAAGTTCTATAACAGCATAGTGCATGATTTACCGGTCCCCATTCCTTACCACGAAATTCTGCGCGTCTCGGTTCTGATGGACCAGATCGCCAACCAGATGCGCGAGAAAGGTGTGAGAAAAGGTTGAAGATACTGATTACGGGAGCATCGGGTTTTCTGGGGCGAGCTGTCGTCGAACGGCTCTTCGCTCGCGGTAATCTCGACCTTGCCTGCTTTGTCCGCTCAAACAGCAATGTTTCGGCCCTGGAGGAGATCCGCAACCGTTATCCTGATGCACGAATTGACTATCGGGTTGGCAATCTCGCTTCGCCGAGCGATGCTCGCCGCGCTGTCGAAGGGGTTGAGACCATCTATCATTTGGCGGCTGGAATGCGAGGCCTGCCCGCCACAATGTTCGCCAACACCGTTGTTGCTTCCAAGTGCCTTCTCGATGCGATTCAAGACAAAAAGCGACGAGTCGTGCTGATTAGTTCTATTGGAGTTTACGGGACCTCTTTTCTGGAAATAGGACGTGCGATTGGCGAGGACACTGAGCTGGATCCCCATCCGGAGAAACGGAATGTCTACTTCCATGCCAAGATCTGGCAAGAGCGGCTTTTTCGTGCGCAAGCCGAAAAGGGTAGAGTGGATTTAGTTGTCCTTCGACCGGGCGTACTTTACGGTAATGGCAACCCGGACCGTGGTTTTCCTTCAAGAATCGGCATTCTGGTCGGGCGCGTCTTGCTGGTATTCGGGGACGGAACTCCTCTGCCGCTATCGCATGTCATCAACTGCGCCGAGGCGGTTGTTATCGCAGGGCAGAAGGCGGAAACATCAGGCCAGAGCTATAACGTGCTCGACGACGATGTGCCCAGTACTATTGAGTACGTGCAGTCATATAAGCATCAGGTTAAGCACATTAGGACTATTCGGTTCCCGTTTCCTGCAACCATGCTGCTCTCGCAGGTTGTCGAGCAGTATCACATGAAGACGCATGGGCAAATCCCAGCTCTCTTGACCCCTTACGAAAGCAGTGCAATGTGGAAGGGACATCAGTTCGACAATCAAAATATCAAGAAGCTAGGCTGGAAGCAGATCGTACCAACGGAGCAAGCCATGCGTGAGACATTTGCCTACCTGCGTGACGTGAATGTTCCTAGGCGGTCAAGCGATCCGTCCAGCGTGGCGACTCTTGTGGGTTAAACCGCTACCACCAGCCGTGTCCGATTCAACGATGGGGCTTCACGATAGGGCAGGAGAAAAAGCCGGGCCAGAGGGTCGCAAACGCCCTTTGCGCATTGCGATCGTAGCACCTCGTATCCAGAACCTAGTTGGGGGGCAAGAGGTTCAGGCTGACCTGCTGCTGCGATTATGGCGCGACGATCCCGAACTTAACATTTCGTACATTGCCACAAATCTGGCACTACCTCGATGGTTGGAGCGCATCCCTTATTTGCGCACTGTAGTGCGCTTCCCCATCTACATGACTAGACTTCTGCGAGGGTTGCGAAAAGTCGACATCGCTCATATTTTCTCCGCAGCTTCCACGTCGTTCCTCATAGCGACCGTCCCTGCCTTTTGCGTCTCGCGCATGTTGGGAAATAGGGTTCTGATTAACTATCGCAGTGGACTCGCCAGGGACCACTTGAGCGCTTCATGGATTGCACGGAATATTCTGCGGAGAGCTGATGGGGTCGTTGTACCGTCAGCGTTTCTTGTTGAGGTGTTTGGTGATTTCCATGTTAGGGCGCAAGCGATCCCCAACGTCGTCGACGTGAACCTTTTCTCGTACCGTGTTCGCGAGCCGCTTCGGCCGTTCTTGTTATGCTCACGCAACCTGGAACCCTGCTATGGAGTCGATCTGGTGGTACGAGCTTTTGCACAGGTCCAAAAAGTGTTCCCTGAAGCGCGGCTTTGGGTATTGGGGGAAGGATCGCAGGAAAACGCAATTCGCCGTCTCATCGCAGAACTAAATCTGACGGGAGTTGAAATGCCGGGGAGAGTTACAAGGGAGAACATCGGTTGGTTCTACGGCCAAGCCGACATCTTGATCAACGCCTCTCGCGTTGATAACATGCCGGTTTCGATCTTGGAAGCGTTCGCATCTGGGTTCCCGGTAGTGACCACTGATGCCGGTGGAATCCCATATATTGTGCGCCACGAACAAACCGGGCTGGTCAGCAACAAAGAGGACTGGGAGCAACTTGCAGTAAATGTGATTCGGCTCCTCCACGACTCGACGCTTGTCCGCCAGCTCACGGATAACGCATACCGCCAGACGTTCACTTATCACTGGAGCACCGTTCGCCAACATTGGCTCCGTCTTTACCAGCAACTCGATCATCGGTAAGCCGTTTGTGAAATCGAGGTGTTTAGAGTGTCAACCACGAATAAGCCGCCCGTGTTTGTGGTGGGTTCGGCGCGGTCGGGGAATACGATGCTGTATCAGATGCTCCGCGCATCGGGGCGCTTTCCGGTCTACCGGACAGAACCGTGCGTCTTTGACGTGCTGGTTCCAAAATTTGGAGACTTTCGCAGCGTTGCCACGCGGCGCAAGTTGATGCGTTGCTGGCTGCGGACGAGACAGTTCCGTCGCTCCAACCTGGATGCAGGCGCAATAACAGAAAAGGTCGTGAGCTCGGTTTCCAATGGCGGCGAATTCCTGCGCGCCGTGATGGAAGAAGTGGCCCGTGCAGGCGGCTTTGAGCGTTGGGCAGTGTCCGGGCCAGACAATCTTCTCCATATTCCGGCCATCAAACGGCAAATTCCGGATGCTCTCTTTATTCATGTGATACGCGACGGACGCGATGTCGCGTGCGCTTTGAATCGAAAACAATTCATCCGTGCCTTCCCTTGGGACCGCAACCACCGCCTGTATGTGTGCGCGCTTCATTGGATGTGGAAGGTCAAGACTGGCCGAGGCTACGGCCAGGCCATCGGACCAGATTACATGGAGCTTCGCTACGAGGATCTGGTGCTCGATCCGGAGGAAGCACTAGCGAAGACCGGTGCGTTTATCGGTGAGAACCTGGATTACGGGAAGATTCGTCAATCGAAAATCGGTACGCTGCGCACACCTAATACGTCGTTCCCCGAGGAATTGGAGTCAGGAGAGTTTTCCCCGGTGGGTCGGTGGAAACGGAAGCTCTCAGACGACGAGGCAACTCAACTGGAGGCGTTGGTCGGAAAGTTTCTGGTGGAACTTGGCTACCCATTATCTCACCTGGAGAGTTCGACGCTCGGCCTCAGGCTACGGGTCATGCGAGCGACGTATCCCGCCTTCTATCAATTGAAGGAATGGCTCAAGACAGCGACTCCGCTGGGACGCTTCGTCAATATGGATCGCTTGCACCTTGACGAGTGCGAAGAATCAGGCGCTTCGGTGAAGTCATGATCGAACGTAAGCAATGTCCTGTTTTCGTGATGGGCTGCCCACGGTCGGGAACGAATCTTCTGTACGATACCCTGCTGTCATCCGGCGAATTCGCCGTATACCGCGGGCGTCTGCCCATCTACCAAGTTCTCATTCCGCGCTTTGGAAGGGTAGATCGGCTCGAAAACCGGAAGAAGATGATGGCCGCATGGCTGCGCAGCAAGGGCTTCCGTAGGTCAGGCCTCGACAGCGCGGACCTGAGCGCAAAAGTGCTGGAGAACTGCCGAAGCGGCGGGGATTTTCTAAGTATTGTCATGGGGGAGATTGCACGAAAGCAACAAGCGACCCGATGGGCACTGTACAGTCCCGATACGGTCTTGCGGGTGGCAACTACCAAGCAGGAGATTCCCGAAGCGCTCTTTGTTCACATCATTCGCGATGGCCGTGACATTGCGTTGTCGCTTCGCAAGTTGGGCGACTTCCATCCGTTTCCGTGGAGTCGGCGACCAAGGAGCCTAGAGGAGACGGCGCTGTACTGGGAATGGATGGTCCAAAAGGGGTGTCGCTCTGGGCGCGAGATCGCAAATGACTACGTAGAAATTCGCTACGAAGACCTAGTTGAAAATCCGCATCGTACACTGAAGGGCCTTGGAGAATTCCTTGACCACGACCTCGATTATGACCGAATCAAAACCGCCGCATTGGGCACTCTCAGCAAAACAAACTCCTCGTTTCGTGAGGAGGCGACTGATGCCGGATTCAACCCTGTCCAGCGCTGGAAACAGAGACTCTCACAAGATCAGGTAGCAGCGTTGGAGTGGCAAATTGGGAAAACGTTGGAAGCAGTTGGTTATCCGCTGAGCATCTCGGAACACGACTGGAAGCCTGGTGTTTGGGACAAATGGCTGCGTACGGTCTATCCGTCATTTCTCGAAAGCAAACTCTGGATGAAAATGAACACTCCGCTGGGCCGGTTTTCAAACCTGGCACAGTTGGAGTGAACACTTGGGCTCGCGGTCAAAACGCAGTCTGGCTTCAAGGTCAGAAAGCAAGGTTTCGGTCGCGACGATGCTTTCGAGTAGGGTTATTCGACGCCGGCGATGGCCGCCTCGACGGCGTCAACGTCGGCTCCCAGGTCGCGGCCATCGGAGGCGGCAGCAACGCCCGGAGACTTCTTGTGACAGCCAGGGCCCTTCTCGTGGCAAAGCCGGGGATCGCTGCTAATGCCATCCTTGAGGTCGTGGACGCCAAGATCCTCTGGAGAGGCAACAATCGTGTTTTCCGGCGGCCAGCCGCCGCTGAGCCGCTCGACGGAAATAAGGTTGTGGTCGAACGTATAGTTGGCAAAACACGCATTCAGCGCGGCTTGTACGCCGGGTTGCTTTTCAGAGCAACTCCCTGGACCGGCAGAGTTGACCGGCGGGCGAACGCCGCCTACGGCAAGGACGCTGTTGACGAGGCTGAAGTTGGGCATCTTGTCCCCGCGACTGAGGATGGCAAGGAGGGGGCCGGGCCCGATGGATGTCACATGGTCGATCTGCACGTCATGAACGGCAACCTTGGCGGAGGCGTACTTGAGGAAAGCGCCTCCGCCCTTGTAATCCTTCTCGTGAACGTTATCGGCAATCAGATCGTGAACACTGATGCGTCCGCCGTCCGCTGCGCTCCCGCCGCCTTTGCTTTCCATTGCCAGAGGGGTGGCGATCACCAAAACCCCAGCCACATTACGGATCCGGATGTAACGCATCGTGATATCGGTGACGCGGCATTTGGGACATTTACTGGCTTGGCTGACCGGGGTGAGGAGAATGGAAAATCCCGTTTGGCTGAAACCACCCCAGGAGTTCTCCAGCAAATTGGCTTCAAACAGGATGCGGACCCCGCTCTTGAGCTCAAGATTGTTCTTGACGATGAATGGGCGCCCCGATGAGCTGGGAGTGTATCCCGGCTCGCCCTCTTTCCAGATCATAGGGCGAAACAGGTGATTGCGGCGGATTTCGATATCGGTGGGACTGTTTTCCGAAGGCCCACCGCCAAAGAGAATGTTCTCGCCGGCGGATTCGAGAAAGTTGTTGTAGATCTTGAAAGTTCCGAAGGGGTCGTCGCTGTGGGCGCCGCCAATCGCGGTTGCGTCGGTGCATTTGCCCGTCCCCGCAATGCAATTGAGGCCGCTAATGTAGGAATTGACGATGCCGACGAAATGGCTGCCTTCGACCATCCCGATGCCGTGCGCGACCTCCGCGTTCTCGCCGGGGTGAATGTAGTTGCGATCGAAGACGATGTGATCGCCATGCTCGGTGCTGATCATGCGGTTGATGGGGGTGTCGGCGCGGGTGGTCCACTCGATGCCGATGAAACGGACATGGTCTCCGACTACTACGCCCGCATTGCGCTTCACCAGAATCGTTGGCATGAGCTTGGCAGCGCCTCCGGCGGGCTGAGCGAATGCCGGTCGGCCGGGAAGGCTCGGGACGCCAGCCCAAGCGGGAGAAATGCGTGTGCCTTCCGGAGGCAGTTTGGAATCGGGTGTATCGGTGCGGATCGTAATGTAGTGACTCGCGTCGCATTTCTTGAAGGGAAGCTCGCCTGCTTCATAGGCAGCGCCGGCTGGAAGAAGCAGAGTATCCCCGCATTTCGCGTGGTCGACCGCGTCGGCGAGATTTTCTTTCGCGCCTACGTGAATCTGTTTTCCCGGCGATGGGGTGGCATCGAGACCGGTGTAGTAACAGGTTTTGGGCAGCTCGGCGGGACCGTCTTTCTCGCCAAACTGGGCCACGTCGCCCTTGCCGCAGTATGCGTTCTCTCCGGTTGGCGGCGTGCTTGCCGTCGCCAATCCTACCGACAAGAACAAAAAGATCAAAAGAGGCGCGAAAGCAAGGATGCCGGGCGATGAAACTGGGCGGGGAAACTGCAAATGAGGCTGAACCATTCTTATTCTCCTGATGCACGCCCCACGCATGCCGCTGAGAAACAATCGAGCTGGAGTCTCCTGTTGACTTCGAAGACAGCACTATTATATGACAACCAAAGGCTCAAGTGCGGCCTCAGTCAGGACCAGAACTGCAAGGACGCCCTGACCCGGTGCACCAAGCTGGCTCTCACTAATCCGTTTCCACCACCTTGGTGGGTGAAGTGGTTAATAGGAATGGGCGGCAAGTAGGAGCGGAGTCTATGCTGCGAAGAATATTGCTGGTTGTGATGGCGGCGGTTACTAGTTTTGCATTGACCGCTTGCAGCGGTTACATTTTGTACACAATTTCAGAGGGGCGGAGCGAAGGGCATCTCTCGCTGATGATTCGCTTCATCTTCAATCCAGCAATCGCGGTGCTGGTCGGAGTTCTTGTCGGCCTCCTGAGCAGAGACCATCCCGTCTTGACGACAATAGTTGGCCTTGCACCGTGGGTTCTAATGTTGCACGGTTCGAGGAGTGGAGGGACGGTCTGGGTCAATCTCGCCTGGATAGGCCCGATTCTTGTTTACCTGATACTTGCAGCGGGTTCGGCAGCGTTGGCTTGGCGACTCCGACACGGGCGTGAGGCTGGCAAGAGCGCGAAGGTAAGCATGGGCGTGACACACTCATGAGGGGTAACTGGGATTGGAATATCATCCCAGAAGACAAGGCCGAATGGGTCATTTTTTGCGTCGCACTTTTGATCGTTTTGGGAGCTGCCCTTTGGATATTCCGGTTGAGTAGAACGTCGCTCGGCTTGTCGAACGGATCGTGTTTGAATGAATTTGCAAGTAAACGCAGCACGTCGAGCAAATCCCATGCACCTTGGTCCAATGCAGGGAGTCGCTTTTCGAGTTCCTTCTTTCGCTTATCGGGTCTTAAGGTCTCAAGACGGACTACTTCCTTCCTATATTCATCACGGGTAATGGGCGATGTAGCTTGAGATCCGGACAGGGCGGCTAGGAGCAGAATTTCCTTTTCAATTTCATGCCACATGAACAACAGCACAAGGAGGTAAAGCTCGTTCGTCAGAGGAGTGTCGTAAAAAGTCGCCTGACAGTCCGCTGCGTCTGGAGACATGGACGAGCGAGCGTTTTCTCTGCTTAGTTCTTCCGTCTTCACGAGTTCGATGAGCGACTTGATTAGCTTCGCGTTCATCAACATTCCTCTTCGGCGACTAACCTACGCAGCGACATTCTTTGTTCTCTATGACATCCCGCAGAGCGTTTGACGCTTGGCGGGCTGCTTCCAAGTCGTCATACGGACCATGCCAGTCTGCGTGACGAGGATCGTACCCGCCAGCACGCCCCCTTCCGCCGTTGCAGTGCCCGCACGAACCGTCGTGGATGACAGCTTTTCGTAGCCCCGCCTGCCAGTTCTCGTAGACGTAGAACATGTCTGGCCTCCGTCGTGTTACGTGTTGAATGACGGGATCATATGGCTCACCGCCTATTTTGTCACCCGAAAGGGACGGCCATGCGGCCATTCGATCCCGTTCGACCAACCACAGTGTGGGCATTGAACGTCAACATGCCCCTCGCCGTGATAAGGCGTTTCATCTTTATCCGTCGCAACGAAAAACTGCTTTGCACATGCGGCGTTTTTACAAGTGAACGCTTTTCGCATCCTGCCTCCGTTCGCAAAATTGTACCAGCCGAAGCAGAGGGGTCATTGAGGCTTGCTCATTTTTGAAAATCTTTCGTCGATCTTCTCCATGATCTTCTCCGCCCACTGAATGCTTGCCGCGATTAGCTTGTCGGTACGAGGGCTGCCTTGTGGAGTTCCGAACAAATCGTCTGCTGTCCGCATGTGCAGGCTCGTCAGAATTGCAGCCATGATCCCTAGCACACGTTTGCGGCCTTCATCCATCCGGGCATCCTACACCCTTTCGCCTTGTATTCGCCACATGAGCCGTGCTACTCTGCATTGATATTGGAGCATCTATGCCGGACAGCAAGACACACAAACTCGTTGGTGCAGGTAGCGGTGCCGTGTACGCAGCTTATCGGGCCAAAGAACAGAGAGTTCCGAACTGGTGGACTGAAGTTGCGGGAGGAGCACTTGGAGGATACGTTGGCGGTCTTTTGCCGGATGTTTTGGAACCTGCGATTTCCTCGTGGCATAGAGACGTGGCCCACAGTTGTGCCGCTGGCGGCGGGATTGTAGCGTTGGGAAATGCCCTTGCCGCAATTGAGGCGGCGTGCCGGGAAAACGCGGAGAAATGCAGAGCAATTCCTATGGCACCGCTGGGCAGCATATTCGTTCCCGTCGCGGGTGAACCGATCTCGCAGTTGCTCTCGCAGCTTTTCGAGTTCCTGTGGCGTCTTGCGGCTGGTTTCGTCAACGGCGTGGCGGCGGGCTACGTCTCGCATCTGGCACTTGATGCTGCCACACCCCGTTCGATTCCCCTGTTGATGACTGGCTTCTAACACGCACGCCCAATACAATCGGCGACAAGGAGATGAAAATGTCTGATGAAGGGTTGAAAGTAACAGGCGGGACCGAGCTTGGAAAGAGCGTATCCAGCGGAAGAGTCGAAGTGCGGGATAGTCAGGGAGTCGCAAAGCCTGCATATTTGCAGCAGCCCGATGTCATTGCAATTCCGCCAGCCCCACCACAAGGGCAAGGAAACTCTCAGGCCGGAGCCACGCAAAGCGTCGTTAACAACGACAGTTCCTCAAAAGGCGAGTAGAAAATAAATGGCGTTGAGCACTGAAACGCTCACGGTGCTGTTTGTTCTCCTGCCGGGATTCGTTTGTGCAAAACTGATTCGCTGGCTTTGTCCACGTCCACAGCAAACTGAGATGGAGAAAGTTGTGGACGCCCTCCTTTACAGCTTCATCGTCTATGCAATCTTCGTGCTGATCTTTGGTATTCCTGAAAAGATCACTCGCAGGCATGTGGCCGTTTGGGCCGTAATTCCTTTCGCTGTCGCTGCCGTGGTCTCATTCTTCCTCACGAACGATTTTGCTGGGGGACTTCTGAGGTGGTTCAGGCTAACCCATCGCACGACGCGGCCCTCGATCTGGCACGATGTCTTTCACAAATATTCGGGGTACGTCTTGGTGGAGCTTGCGGACGGTCGTTTGGTTTTTGGGTGGGTCGAGTTCTATTCAGACTTTCCAAACCCCTCCACTCTTTTCTTGAACGATGCGTGTTGGTTAGATCAGAAAGGAAACCGCACTCAGATAGCGGGGCCGGGAATTCTGATCTCGGGCGAATTCAAGTTCATAAGTTTCCACACTGCCAAAGATACCCGCCAATCCGCTAAGCCCGATGCTGATCTGAAACTAGCGGCCCCCGTTAACTTACAAATTCCGTAGAACGAAATTGTCGTCTGGCCCCTAGCCTACCGAGTGTCCAAGAGCAGGTAGCTTCCATACATCGTCACGCCTGTTATTATCAGCAGTTTAGAACTGACTGCCATGCCAGCAAATCACACTGATCTTGAAAAGCGTCTGTGGGAGGCCGCCGACGAACTTCGGGCCAACTCCAAGCTGAAGTCGTCCGAGTATTCGATCCCGGTTCTTGGGCTGATCTTCCTACGCTACGCCGATCACAAGTTTGCCGAGGCTGAGAAGAAGATGCCCCAGCAAGCCAGCGGACGCCGGAAGATCGGGAAGACCGACTATCAAGCACAGGGAGTCCTGTATCTCCCCGAAAAAGCTCGGTTTGGAACCCTGCTGAACCTGCCAGAGGGCACCGACATCGGCAAGGCCATCAATGAGGCGATGAAGGCGATTGAGGCTGAGAACGAAGACCTCAAGGATGTTCTCCCCAAGACCTACAACAGTCTCGAAAAGAATCTTCTCGTCTCGCTGCTGAAGAATTTCTCGTCGATTCCGATGACGATTGAAGGAGATGCCTTCGGCAAAATCTACGAATACTTTCTCGGCAAGTTTGCCATGTCGGAGGGACAAAAGGGCGGCGAGTTCTTCACGCCCACCAGCATCGTCAAGCTGATCGTGGAAATCATCGAGCCCTTCCACGGGCAGATTCTCGATCCGGCATCTGGAAGCGGCGGCATGTTTGTGCAGTCGGCAGCGTTCGTCGCTCACCACAAGAAGAGCGTTAACGAAATCTCGGTCTATGGGCAGGAGAAGGTTGCCGAGACCATCCGGCTGTGCAAGATGAACCTTGCCGTGCACGGGTTGTCAGGTGACATAAGACAAGCGGTGACCTATTACGAAGACATTCACAAGAGCGTTGGCAAGTTCGACTTCGTGATGGCGAATCCGCCGTTCAATGTGGACAAGGTGGATAAAGAACGGATCAAGGATGATCCGCGTTACCCGTTCGGTTTGCCGAAAGCCGACAACGCGAACTATCTCTGGATTCAGATTTTTTATAGCACTCTGAACGCAATGGGGCGTGCGGGGTTTGTGATGGCAAACTCCGCCACAGATGCCAGAGGGTCGGAACTGGATATTCGGCGGGAACTTCTAAACGCAAATGCAGTGGATGTCATGGTCTCTGTGGGGCCGAACTTCTTCTATACCGTAACCCTGCCTTGCACCCTCTGGTTCTTGGATCGAGGCAAGTCGAAGACGAACCGGAAAGACAAAGTTCTTTTCGTTGATGCCCGTCACATCTTTCGACAGATTGACCGTGCCCACCGAGATTTCACTCCAGAACAGATCGAGTTCTTGGCAAACATCGTCAGGCTTTACCGAGGCGAGGATATTGAGTCCGAGGCGGGAAGTGCTGAGTTGATGAAGCAGAATTTCCCAAAGGCTAAGTACGCTGATGTGCTGGGACTGTGCAAGGTCGCCACGCTTCCCGAGATTGAAGCTCAGGGCTGGAGTCTGAGTCCCGGTCGATACGTGGGCGTTGCAGAAGGGGCTTCTGACGACTTCGAGTTTTTTGCACGGCTGGAACAACTAAATGAGGAACTTGAAGGGTTAAACGCTGAAGCGAGGGAATTCGAAAATAAGATTGCTGAAAACGTACTTCAATTACTTGAGAAGTAGGTGTAGGTGCAATGAGGGATTGGCCGAAAAGCACGCTTGGGGAGATCGTCGGGTTCACCAATGGTGGGGCGTGGAATCAATCCGAATACTCCAAGACGGGAATCCCGGTTGTTAGAGTGAGCGATATTCACGATGAGACCGTTCGTCTGGACGAGTGCAAATTTCTTCCGCCCGCTAGTCTGGAAAAGTATCAGAAACACTTACTTCACGAAGGCGATGTGGTGATTGCAACAGTCGGTTCGCACCCGACTCAGCCGGGATCTGTTGTCGGTCGAATGGCAAGGGTTCCAAGGAGTGCTGACGGGACTCTTCTGAATCAGAATGCTGTCCGACTCGCCCCCGTTGACAGCAGAATGGATCGTGGTTATCTGCGTTACCTAGCCGTAAGTCAGCCTTTCAGAAACTACATAATCGCTCATGCGAGAGGGTCAGCGAATCAGGTTAGGCTAGCGATTTCAGCCTTGAGCAATATGCCAATCGCACTTCCCCCGCTTAACATCCAGCAAACTATCGCTTCCATCCTCTCCGCCTACGACAACTTGATCGAAAACAACACTTCGCGAATGAGGATTTTGGAAACTCTGTCACAAATGATCTACAGGGAGTGGTTTGTCAACTTACGGTTCCCCGGTCACCAAAGCGTGGGCATTGTGGAATCGGAAATGGGGCAGATTCCAGAAGGATGGAAAGCCACTTCGCTAGGCGAGAATGTAAGCCTCGAATCCGGCAAGCGTCCAAAAGGCGGCATCCGCGAGGAGACGGATGGAGTTCCGAGCATCGGTGCGGAGAATATCAACGGCATCGGGAAACACCACTTTGAAAACGAGAAGCTTGTATCACGTGCATTCTACGAAGCGATGCAGCGAGGGGTAGTCCGGGACCGCGATGTTGCCCTCTACAAAGATGGTGCTTACATTGGCAAGTCGTCATATTTCCGCGATGGATTCCCGCACCGAGAATGTTGTGTGAACGAGCATGTTTTCGTCCTCCGTGGAATTGGCACTCGTCTGACCCAGAATTTTCTCTACCTCTGGCTTCAAGAGCCCGATACGGTTCAGGCGATTCGTGCGACGAATGCTAACGCGGCACAACCCGGAATTAACCAGCAATCGGTTAATGGGCTAGACATTCTTCTGCCAGACGAGGAGATCGCCGCAAGGTTCGACCGGACAGTCGAGCCCTTGCTGGCGGAACTCGTAAATCTCGCGAAGCAAAACGTAAATCTCCGCGAGACGCGAGACCTATTGCTTCCGAAGCTGATTTCTGGTGAGGTCAGCGTGGAACATGTTGAAACTGAATCCGTCCTCGAAAGCGTATGACCTTCATCGACCCAGATTCGGAAGGAGCATTGGAAGCGAATACTATTCGCCTTTTTGAATCACTCGGATGGGAGGCTGCCAACTGCTACCACGAGATTTGTGGCGAGAACTCCACATTGGGCCGGGAAACGACCGAGCAGGTTGTGCTGGAGTGGCGGCTCAAGGCCGCTCTCGAAAAGCTGAATCCCGATGTCCCGCCGTTAGCCCTCGATCTCGCTCTTGATGAACTCACCAAAGACCGAAGTGTGCTAAGTCCAGTCCGTGCCAATCAGGAAGTCAACAATTTGCTGAGGGACGGTATCAGGGTCACCTATCGAACTTCGGACGACAACGAAGCTGTCGAGACGGTGAAGGTCGTTGACTGGGAACACCCCGCCAACAACGATTTCTTTCTCGCCTCCCAGTTCTGGATTTCTGGTGAGTACGGCAGAAAGAGGGCCGATCTAATCGGCTTCGTGAACGGAATTCCTCTGCTCTTCGTTGAACTGAAGGCGTCCCACAAGCATCTGGAGAACGCCTACAAACTCAACCTCTCTGACTATCGCACCACGATCCCACAGGTCTTCTGGTACAACGGCGTCATCATTCTGTCGAACGGCTCGAAGAGCAGGATTGGCAGCATCACTGCTGGGTGGGAACACTTCTCCGAGTGGAAGAAGATCAATGACGAGGGCGAAGAGGGCAGGGTCAGTCTGGAAACCATGATTCGGGGTGTTTGCGATCCAGTTCGCCTGCTCGATCTAGTCGAAAACTTCACGCTGTTTGAAGCTAAGGGTGAAACCAACAAACTGTTGGCGAAGAACCATCAGTTTCTCGGCGTGAACAAGGCGATCACGGCTGCCCAGCAGATCAAGGCGAACCAAGGGAAGCTCGGCGTCTTCTGGCACACGCAGGGCTCGGGCAAGAGCTATTCGATGGTTTTCTTTTCTCAGAAGGTTCTGCGGAAAGTCCCCGGCAACTGGACGTTCCTCATCGTCACGGATCGCGAAGACTTGGACGGCCAGATATATCGCAATTTCGCATCAACGGGTGCAGTGATTGAGGAGGAACAAAGAGTTCGGGCACAAAGTGCAGATCATTTGAAGCAGCTTCTCAACGCAGAAGATCACCGCTACATTTTCACTCTGATCCAGAAGTTTCGGACAGAGGAGGGTGAGAAGCAATATCCGAAGTTGTCCGATAGGTCTGACATCGTCGTGATCACGGATGAAGCCCACCGCAGCCAGTACGACGTTTTCGCCTTGAACATGCGGAACGCCCTGCCCAACGCTGCTTTCATCGGCTTCACGGGTACGCCCCTGATCGCTGGAGAAGAACGCACGAAGGAAGTCTTTGGCGACTACATCTCGATCTACAACTTCAAGCAGTCGATTGATGACGGCAATACGGTTCCGCTCTACTACGAAAACAGAATCCCCGAGCTTCAGCTAACGAACGAGAATTTGACGAGCGAGATTGCCACCATCATCGACGAAGCCGAACTGGATGAGGATCAAGAGGCAAAACTTGAGCGGGAGTTTGCCCGAGAGTATCACCTAATCACGAGAGAAGAACGCATCGACAAGGTCGCGGAAGACCTCGTGGCTCATTACATGGGACGAGGCGTGTTGGCGAAAGCGATGGTCATATCCATCGACAAAGCCACGACGGTGCGGATGTACGACAAGGTTCAGAAGTATTGGAAGACGGCACTGGCGAAGCTGGAGCAGGAACTCGCCAAGGCGGACCCTGCCGACAGAGCGGAACTGGAAGAACGGCTCCGCTTCTTCCAATCGACCGATATGGCGGTTGTGGTCTCTCCCTCCCAAAACGAGATCGAAGAGTTCAAGAAAAGGGGATTGGACATCGCCAAGCACCGAAAACGCATGGTTAAGGAAGACCTTGAGACCAAGTTCAAGAAACCTGACGACCCATTGCGAATCGTGTTTGTCTGTGCGATGTGGATCACAGGCTTCGATGTGCCGTCCTGCTCGACGATGTATCTCGACAAGCCGATGAAGAACCACACGCTCATGCAGACCATCGCACGGGCGAATCGGGTTTGGAAAAATAAGCAGAATGCCTTGATCGTTGACTACGTTGGCATCTTCCGAAATCTTCAAAAGGCTCTGGCGATATACGGCACGACTCCGGGAGGAACGGGCGAGTCGCCGATTCAGGAGAAAAGCGAACTCTTCCACCGACTTCTCGACGCAATCGCCGAACTAAAGACGTTCAGCAATGAGCGAGGGGTTGATCCCGCCGCGATTCAGGAAGCGACTGGCTTTGATCGAGAGAAGCTGAAGGACGATGCCGTCGCCGCCTTCGTTGTCAACGACGAGGTCAGGCGGCGATCCCTCCACTTGGCGGGGAACGTAGATCGGTTGTTCAAGTCTCTTCTGCCAGACGTTGCCGCCAGCCAGTTCAGTGCGATCTGCAAGGTTTTCTCGGTCATAGCGGCGAAAATTCGGTCGGACCTCCCCGCAGCGGATATCTCCGATGTGATGGACGAGGTTTCCACCCTGCTCGACTATTCGATCTCCACGCAGGGTTACGTCATCAAACCGTCCGCAACCACTGCGAACTACATCGACTTGAGCCGGATCGACTTTGAAACGCTGCGGGCGAAGTTTGAGAAGGGTCGGAAGGCGACCGAGGCCCAGAAGTTGCGTGGAACGATTGCTCAGAAACTCGTCCGCATGGTGCGTCTGAACCGCACCCGCATTGATTTCTTGCAAGAGTTCCAGAAGATGATTGACGAGTACAACTCGGGTGCCGCGAACATCGAGACGTGGTTCGCAAAGTTGACTGCATTTGCCCAGAAGCTATCCGAGGAGGAGAAACGTGGGATCGCGGAACAACTGAGTGAAGAGGAATTGACGATCTTCGACCTGTTGACCAAGCCCGAGATCAAGCTGACACAGGCGGAAGAGCGGGAGGTCAAGAAAGTCGCCAAGCGACTGCTGGAAACGTTGAAGCGGGAAAAGCTAGTTCTCGACTGGAAAAAACACCAGAGCACACGAGCGGGAGTTCGCTACACCATCGAAACGGTACTGGATGAACTGCCAAGAACCTATACGCCCGATCTTTATCAGCAGAAGTGCGAGCGAGTCTACCAGCACGTGTTTGATTCGTACTCCGGCCAAGGCAGGAGTCTTTATGCCTCTCCAGACATCATTCAATGAGCACTCTAGGTCGCCTGTGGAAGAAAACGTATGAGAAAAACAATCGCAATCATGGTCTTCACTATGGCTGGTGTCGCCGTCGGCCAACAGGCACCGGGAATCTATCTAGAACAGGATGGCAAACTGTCCGAACTCAGCCCTGCGGCATATTCAGGCACGCAATCGTCCAACAGCATCGTTAAGGCGAATATCTTCTGGACATTTCGAGGTAGTCATTCCCCGGTTCAACTGTCAACGAATCAGCCCCATTTTCGTCTCGTTTGCGGGCATGGAAACTTGAATCTTCTTATGCTCTGTGGGACTGGAATCAAGCCCAGCGACTTGATAATCGTGCGACTGGATGAGAAGTCGGATCATAGAGAGGCCCGAACGATCTCTGGAAGTATGTTCGGTGGCCATAGCGGATTCGACCCAAAGAAAACCACGACAGCGACTCTAGCGAAGCGGGATGATGGAAGCTGGGAGGTCTCGCCCGACAAAGACCTGAAGTCGGGGGAATACCTAATTACGACCGGCATCCAGCCTCAGGGATTTGATTTCGGTATTCAGGCGGGATCGAAGTAATAGTGCCCGAGATTGTGGACAGATCAGTTCGACCGAAGCCTTTCAAGAAGGCTGAGGAGTGCCAACGTGTCTTTGCCGCAGTAATCCAGCAACGCCTTCCGAGTCTTGTCGCGTTCGACCTGATCCAAATTCCCTCTCACCAGCGATTCCCAAGCCAGCCCAGCATCCTGCCCGTTTGCGACGGCCATTCCTTCATAGGTCAACTCTGGCACGAGAGCAGGCAGAACGGCTTTCAGCGAGTACGACCCCGCGAACGCGGGAT
>Ga0302320_10011920_pt1 | contig 18324 bp, 18 predicted proteins | sample Bog_T0_3_FD_202130 | JGI IMG/M metagenome (GOLD analysis project Ga0302320, IMG submission 202130) | Peat permafrost microbial communities from Stordalen Mire near Abisko, Sweden - Bog_T0_3 | ecosystem: Environmental > Terrestrial > Soil > Wetlands > Peat | place: Sweden: Abisko, Stordalen Mire...
CAAGCACATTCAGGCTGATCAGCCACATCGCCAGATCCTTCTGGAAGAAGTTGGGGAAGAACGGGATGCTCTTGCGGGCAGCCAGCGGCTTGGCCTCCTCGCTGGGCGGGACCGCGTTGCCGTGCTTCTGCACCAGGTACAGGTGCAGGCCGAGCAGCGGAATAAAGAGCAGCGGCAGGATCACGACGTGCAGGGCGAAGAAGCGCTGCACCGTAAAGTCGCTGACGTCGGGCCCGCCGCGAAGAATGGTCGTGGTGAACGGCCCCATGAGGGGGATCGAGGCGGGAATCTGCAGGCCCACTTTGGTGGCGTAGTAGCTCAGTTCGTCCATGGGCAGCAGGTAGCCGCTGAAGCCGAACAGCGCCGCGAAAAAGAGCAGCGCGATGCCGGTCAGCCAGCCCACTTCGCGCGGCCTGCGGTAAGCCTTCATGAAGTAGACGGAAAACATGTGTACCAGAATGGTGAAGATAAAAAGGTTGGCGCACCACGAGTGAGCGGAGCGAATCAGCCAGCCAAAGTGCATGACGTAGGTGATCTGACGGACGCTCTCGAAGGCTTCCGCGCCAGGCCGGTAGTACACCAGCAGCAGAATGCCGGTGAAGATCTGAATCAGGAACAGGAACAGCGAGATTCCGCCCCAGTAGTACCAGAAGGATTGGGAGTTCGCCGGGACGCGCTTGTGGCGCGCCACAGCGACGATCTCGGAGAGGCCGAGGCGCTCATCCAGCCATGTGTAGACCGATCCAGACATGCTTGGTTCCTTTCTGAGTCTTCAGGCTCGCGAGACTACGATGTTGGTGGTGCCGACGTTGACCTTGTATGCCTTCAGCGGCTTAGGCGGAGGGCCGCTGACGTTCTTGCCGGTATGCGGGTCATAAACTCCGCCGTGGCAGGAACAGTGGATCCGGTTCAACTCCGGCTCGAACTTGACCGTGCATCCCAGGTGGGTGCAGACCGCGCTGAATGCGACCCAGGAGCCATCCGCGCCATGGATGAGCATGGCCGGGGAGGCGCCGAACTTGAACATCAGGGCGGAGGCGAGGGGAAGGTCCTGCGCCTTGTCCAGCGTGACCTCGCGGACCGCGCTCTCGCTCTCAGCCATCTCGGCCGGCGACGCGAGATAGCGGTAGATGGGATAGCCGATGGCTCCGGCATAGCATAGCCCGGCCGCTGCGGCCGCTCCCAGGAAGAGACGCCGCGTGGGCGTGCTTTCCGTCTCGACGAACGTGGGTTCGGGTAAAGCTTCGGGTTGCAGGATGGGTTCGCTCATGGCTATGCGGCACTCTCCATAACTCGTGTGGCTCGGGCGACGACGGAAATCAGCCAGCCTACAACCACCAGGCCAGCGACAAAGACGACCAGAAAGATCCCGACGACGTTCCAGTTGGTCACGACGACGCGGTTCCACACGTCGTAGCCCTTGCTGAGCAGCGTGAGGTCGCGGATGCCATCGCGGTAGAGGGTCATCAGCACAATGGGAAGGGCGCCGGCCAGGACCGCGAGCCAGCTGGCGACGGCATTGGTTGGCTTGGAAAAGGCAGCAAACGCGGCAAACAGCAGGACCACCGCCGTCAGCACAAGCCAGCCCAAGCCGGCAACCTTGTAAAGCAGATGGCTATTCAGTCCGGCCTGCACAATGGCTGGCTGGCTGCGGTAGACGGCCAACGCCGCAACCACCTGGACGATTGCGGCCACCGCGGCGATGCGCCCGCCCAGCCCGGCGAGAAACTTGCCATCGGTCGCCGAGAATGTCTTACGCCCGCCCAGATAAACCATCCAGAGACCGGCAGCGACGAATCCGCTGACCAGCATGAAGACAAAGCGCGTGATCGTAGTAGGGTCGCCCGTGGGCAGGTGGGCGCCCAGTGACGAGGCGGAGTACATGCCCGGCCACACCTCCGGCCGCAGCATCAGGGTCATGTTGGTGGAATAAACGTGGGCGATCGCACCGATTACGACCCAGGCGATCAGACCGATCCACCAGACCTTCCTGCCCGTCTCCACGCCGGCTGCGAAACGGTAGAGCAGCCAGTAAGCGAGCATCAGAGCCGGAATGACTGCGATCCAGCGCGCGCCGATCATCACGCTGCTGGTGTAGATGGCGCGACCATACAGCACCTGGGCGAAGAGCAGCGGGGGAACGCCCAGGTTGATCACAAAGGTCATCACGATCGTCAGGCGCCGGGAAATCGCGGAAGCTGCGGTCCCCGCCGCCTCCGAACGGCCGAGCAGGTTCAGCAGGACGGCAATCAACAGGCTGCCAACCAATATCTGCATGGCCACGAAGTGCAGCGAGAGGGTGACGATGTGGAGCAGCTTGAAGAGCCAGATGGGGGCTGGCAAGGGGATGGGATCAACGTTCGGAAAACCATTCATAGTGTGAAACCCTCTTCAGGCACAAAGCAATTTCAACGAACTCCGGCCGTGCTGGCGCCAAGCCGCAGAAAACATCTGGGCGCGCAAACCAAATGCCATGCGGCCCATCGGGGCACAGCTTTCCGTCTCCACCGCGGTTTCCAAGAGCACCGCGGGTTCCCGGAGCACGGATCAGTCCAATTTCATCCAAACGCAGCTAGGGTATCGGCGCAAAAATCGAGCGTCTGTGACAGGGATCACGCGCGACCGGAACGAACAATGGTAGCGCCGCCAGGTCAAGGGGGAGACGACGAAGTGATTCCGATCACAGACAGAAATCCGCGCGGTCTGACAGGATGAATCCAGAAGATGGCAGGGTATGCCATTTACGATTGGTTCCTCCGAGCCGGGAATAGCGAACGCTCGGAGCACTGACATTGCAGCAGCAAACGCTGGGGCTACGACGCGCTTCTGCTGCAAGAAGCCCGGGCAGTGGATTGCGGCGGGGCCAACACCGCGTCCACTCGCTTGGTGAAGTCGAGGCCTGGCTGGTCGAGGAGTCGATGGGGGCCAACCAGCCCTCCGCTGGCCAGCGCCTCATAGCTTAAGAAGGTCGGCGCGCTCCGGCAAGGCTGACAATTGCCGGGGAGGGGTGGAGTGTGCGCGTGGCGACCGGACTTCGCGCTTAGCGGCTGCGGTGTGATCAAATGAAACCAGCGCTATGGTTCCGCAGAATCCACCTACCCGCCGTCCGAAGAACGTCACCCGCCGCTTGAAGGCGGTAACCCGCAAACTGCGCGAGCTAGGCTCCATCGGGTCGGCGCTGCTGGACACCGGGCATCCCTATATGGCGCACATTGTGCCCATGCGGCGATGCAACCTGGCCTGCACCTACTGCAACGAGTTCGACGACGTCTCCGACCCCGTTCCCATCGAAGAGATGGAGCGGCGGATCGACGAACTGGGCCGGCTGGGGACCTCGGTCATCACCATCTCGGGCGGCGAGCCACTGCTGCACCCCGAGCTCGACCGCGTCATCGCGCGCATTCGCAAGACCGGCGCCCTCGCCGGGATGATCACCAATGGCTATCTGCTGATGCCGGAGCGGATCGAGCGGCTGAACCGGGCCGGACTGGACCACCTGCAGATCTCAATCGACAACGTGATGCCGGACGCGGTCTCCAAGAAGAGCCTGAAGGTGCTGGACGCCAAGCTGAAGATGCTGGCTGAGTACGCCGACTTCCACGTGAATATCAACTCGGTGGTAGGCGGCGGCATTCCCAACCCGACCGATGCGCTGACGGTGAGCGAACGCGCGCTGGCGCTGGGATTCTCCTCGACCATCGGAATCATTCACGACGGCAGCGGCCAGTTGAAGCCGCTGGGCGAGGCCGAGCGCAGCGTGTGGGACAAGGTGCGGCGGCTCACCCGGCGCAGCTACTCGCGCTTCAACCACTTTCAGGAGGCGATCGCCAACGGCCAGCCCAACGATTGGCGATGCCGCGCCGGCGGACGCTATCTATATATCTGCGAGTTCGGGCTGGTGCACTACTGCTCCCAGCAGCGTGGCTACCCCGGCGTTCCGCTGGCCGAGTACAAACGCGCCGACGTGCAGCGCGAGTTCCTCACCGAGAAGAGCTGCGCGCCCAACTGCACCATCAGTTGCGTGCATCAGGTCAGCTACATCGACCACTGGCGCGCGCCGCAGACCACGCAGATTACCCCCGGCGGCGCCCATGGGGCCGGTGCGGGGGCGAACGCCGATCTGGTCCAGATCCGGTAGGGCTACCGGCGCTGCGCGGATGCTGCTTTAGCCCTTGCTCTGACTCTGCAGGCTGCGCGCAATGTCCTTCAGGCTGGCATCAATGCTCTTGACGGTCTTGCTGACGATCCAGAGAATCCAGAGCACAAAGATCCAAAACGCGGCGACGAACGGCCAAATAATCGTGGGAATCATTAATATCTTTACCTCGCAGTCAAGGTACACCCTGCGCGCGCTGGGGGCTATTCCTCAGATGGGTACTCCCGCCGAACCAAAGCCGGACGGCGAAAATTCGCAACCCACAGAGCGCCGGGAGACTCTAAACTGAGAGTGATCGTGGCAAATCTCCTCCAGGGTAACGATTCAGGCGCGGGCGCGCGGATGCGGCGGCGCTGTTCTTGCGGCATTGCGGCGCTGGCGCTGTCCTGCTGCGCAATCACAGGCTGGGCAAGCGCGCAGGAGATCGCCGAGTTGCCCCTGGCCCCGCTGCCCCAGATCGATGCGGCACACGGCGCCCCAGTTCAGCTACAAAGTTCTATCCCGGCGCTGCGGTTTGCCGGCGGCGTCACCGTGGAACAAGCCACGCCGGGCGCGTTGGCGCTCGGGATCGACGACGCCATCGATCGCGGCTTGAAACGGAATCTCCAGGTCCTGCTCGCGAACGAGAACGAGCGGTCGGTGCGCGGGCAGATCTCTACGGTGTTTTTCGAGCTTCTGCCCAACATGCGCGCCAGCGGCTACACCCAGGCGCAGGAGATCGATCTCGCCGCGATGGGCTTCAAGCCTGCGTCGCTGGCATCGTTTGGATTCGCTCCGGGAACGATCCACGAGATTGTGAAGGTGAATACCACCAGCGCGCAGTTCAGCGCGGACCAGGTGCTGTTCAACCTGACCGATTTTTATCTCTATGCGGCCGCGAAGAAAGCCGCCAACGTGGTCGCGCTGAATGTGCTGAATGTGCGCGGGGGCGTGGTGCAGGCGGTAGGCACGCAGTATCTGGCGGCGCTGGCGGACCAGGCGCAGATCGCCAACGCCCAGGCGCTGCTGACCGCCGATGAAGAGGTGCTGCGACAGGCGACACTGGCGCACGATGCGGGCGTTGGGACCAACCTGGACGTGCTGCGCGCCCGGGTGCAGTTGCAGAGCGAGCAGCAGGCGCTGGTGCGTGCGCAGAATGCATTTGCCAAGGACAAGATCGCATTGAACCGGCTGATCGGGCTGCCCGCCGACCAGGAGCTGACGCTCACCGACACCGTGCCCTACGCGGACCTGGTAGAGATGCCGCTGGATCAAACCAAGGCGCTGGCGTATCAGCGGCGCAAGGACCTGCTGGAGTTGGAGGCGCAGCTCGAGGTGGCCCAGCGAGCCAGCAAGGCGGTGAAGTACGAACGCATGCCGTCGCTCGCCTTCAGCGGATACTACGGCGTCTTGGGCCAGACCGAGGGCAGCTACCACGGCGTGTTTTCGGCGCAGGGGACGCTGAAGATTCCCATCTTCGAGGAGGGCCGGTTCCGCGGCGAGGCCCAGATCACCGCCTCCGAGGAGATCGCGCTGCGCCACGAGATCGATGCGCTGAAGGTCACCATCGACGCGCAGATCCGCGCCAGCAGGCTCGACGTGGAGTCCTCCGCCGAACTGGTGAAGGTGGCGCGCAGCAACGTGGATCTGGCGGCTCAGGCGCTCTCCGACACGCGCGACCGCTTTGCCGCCGGCGTGGACGACAATCTGCCCGTGGTGCAGGCCCAGGCGACGCTGGCCGGTGCGCAGAGCCAGTTGATTGCGACCGAGTTCCAGTTCAACATGGCCAAGCTGGCGCTGGCACGCAACACCGGCGTCGTGGAAACCCAGTACAAGCAGTATCTGGGACGCTAGACGGAACGGCTTGTGCATGGGGCTGCCCAAGGTTACGATTCAAGCATGGACGCGCCCAATCAGTCTTCGCCGATGAAGCTGGCTCTGAGGTGCACGACGGGCCTGTCAATCATGGTCGGGAGCATGTTTACGGTGATGCTGCTGCCGGCCAAGGTGCTGCGCCCATCGGGAACGGCTCCTTGCTCGGACTCTGCCTGCGTCTGCACCGCGCTCTTCTCGTCCATGCTGCTGACCTGGCTTGCCCTGCTGATTGGCGGCGCCGTAATTGCGACGCGTGCGGAGGGCCGCCTCAAGCGCGGTGTACGCGATGAGATTTGGCAAGAAGATCAGTTGGCACCCATGCGCGCATGGGTCGATCGCCCCCTCGCCAAGGCGGTTGCGTTTCTGCCCATCCTGGGCTGGGGAGGATGTCTCATCGCCGATCACCGCTCGGCGCTGTTTGGAATGTTGCTCCTCTTCCTGCAACCCACGTTGACGCTCTCGCGGTGGAGCGCGCTGCTGACACCCGTACAGCGGGGACTGGTGCAGGACTGGCACACATGGAAGCCGTTCCAGTCCGAGCACTGGGGCGAGCGGCACGCGCCCGGCGAAAACATCATGCGCTGACAGCTCCGTCTTCGGGCGGCGGCTGGAACTGTGAAACCATAGACGAATGGCAGAGGGTGGGAACGAAGTCGAGGCCGATTGTAGCCAGGCTGGCGCGGGCAGCGCATTCCTCTCGCGCGACTTCCGGCTGTACCAGACGGCGCGGCTGCTGGTGATCCTGGGTGCGGAAGCGCAGTCGGTCGCGGTGGCCTGGCAGGTCTACCAGATCACCCACTCACCGCTCGACCTGGGCCTGAGCCAGCTGGCGCTGTTTGCTCCTGGAATTTTTTTCATACTGGCGGCGGGGCACGTGGCCGACCGCTACGACCGGCGTGCGGTGATCCTCACCTGCTATTCGTTCCAGGCCCTCTGCACCCTTGCGCTGCTATGGTTTGCGCTGCATCCGACCGGACACGTATGGCCGATCTACGCGGTGCTGCTGGGCGTGGGAATGGGCCGCGCGTTCAGCGGGCCGGCGTCGGCGGCGCTGCTGCCCAGTCTGGTGCCCGGGCACCACTTCGTCAACGCCGTCACCTGGGGCTCGATCGTCTTCGAGATTGCGAATATCGCGGGACCGGCTGTGGGCGGGCTGCTGTTCACCTTGCCCCTCACTGGTCTGCTTGCGCGCTGGCACGGAGCGGCGGCGGTATTTGCGTTCACGCTGATGACGCTGCTGGCGTATCTGGTGCTGGTTGGCGCAATGCGCACCCGGCCAGTGAGGGTGGTGAAAGAGGCATTCAGCCTGCAGACCATGCTGGCCGGCTTCCGGCACGTGTGGCAAACCAAGCTGCTGCTGGGGTCGGTCACGGTGGACCTGTTTGCCGTACTGCTGGGCGGCGCCACCGCGCTGATGCCGATCTTTGCCACCGACATTCTGCACGCCGGGCCGCAGGGACTGGGATTGCTGCGCGCCATGCCGGCTGCAGGCGCGCTCATCGTTTCGCTGGCGATGACGGTGCGGCCGATCAAACACAACGCCGGCAAGCTGATGCTGTTCTGTGTCGGCGTGTACGGCGTGGCGACGGTGGTCTTCGGGCTCTCGCGGACGATGTGGGTCAGCCTGCTGGCGCTGGTGATCGTGGGCGCCAGCGACATGGTCAGCGTGGTGGTGCGCGGCAGCATCCTGCAACTGGCGACGCCGCCTGAGATGCGCGGCCGGGTCAGCGCCGTCAACTGGCTCTTTGTGGGCGCGTCGAACGAGTTTGGCGGCTTTGAGAGCGGCTTGACCGCCCAATGGTGGGGCGCGGTGCGGGCGGTGGTCGTCGGCGGCATCGGGTCGCTGGTGGTGACCGGACTGGCCGGCACGCTGTTCCCCGCGCTGCGCCATGCCGACGCACTCTCAGCAGAGTCGCTGATGCAGTCTAATATGCAAAAGAGCATTGCCGAGCCGGTGGACTGAGTCCAGGGCGCAGGTCAGGCCGGGAAAGGAACGAGAAACATGACTACGGGGCAGAAGGTGGCGATCGGCGGGACCCTGGCCATGGTGCTGGCGGTGGGGATTGAGTTGCTGTGGCTGCACCATGAACGGACGACTGGATGGAAGCAGCCGGTCGCGCAGGACTACGGGCCGACCGATCCCGACGACCTGGTCTTCCTGAAGAAGAAGCGGCCGTTCACGCTGCCGGACATCAAGCAGTTGGACGGGACTACGGTCTGGGTATCCGCGGGCGGGCAACCCGACTACTACCCCTACGCGGCGCACCGGGCGGAGTATGCCAAGAGCGCCGGAACGCTGCTGGGGGCCGAGCCGCTGGTGATCAAGGACGCGTTTGAGCAGGTGGCGCCGAAGGAGGCCACCTTCCGCATCCCGGGCGGCGATCGGCAGGTGCTGGTGGCGTTTACCATGCCCAGGTCGGCGGACCCGGCAAAGCAGTACGCGGTACCAGTGGGATACCGGCAGGGCCACGACTACACGTTCTATACCGACGAGATCTTATTCTACGACGACCCGCATCAGCTCTATAGCTTCTGGGGACCGCAGATCTGGCAGGCCGTGGATGCCCACCAGGTGGTGCTGGGAATGACCGAGCACGAGGTGGAGCTATCGCTGGGCCAGGTGTCCAAGAGCGACAGCAAGGATTACGGCAACCGGCTGGTGGTGTTCTCAAATGTCGGCCATCCCATGGCGGTGACGTTCGTCAAGAACCATGTGACCGCGTTCCGGCCGGATTCGGGGGACTGAGGACGACCGGAGCCCGCCTACGCCGGCACAGTACCCGCAGTCAGCTTGCCGCTCTTCATGCGAATACCATGCGGTCTTGCTCTATACTCTAAGTCCCATGCAGCCAACCCAGGCAAAGCAGTTCGAGCACGCGGTACTGAGAAACTACCGGTTGGATCATGCCTACGACGAGATGTTCGCCGGGCCGGATGAGTTGCACCCCCACTACGAGCCGCTGTTTGAGCGCTTCTCTTCCCTGCCCGCCAACGAACTGCAGCAGCGCAAGCACTCCGCCGAGCTGAGCTTTCTGAACCAGGGCATCACCTTCACCGTCTACGGCCGCGACGACGGCCGCGCCGAGCACATCTTCCCTTATGATCTCGTCCCACGCATCATTACCGCGGCCGAGTGGGCGACGGTCGAGCTTGGCCTGACCCAGCGCATCACCGCGCTCAACCTCTTCCTGAAAGATATCTACAACGAGGGCCGGATTCTGGCGGACGGCATCGTGCCGCGCGAGCTGGTGTATAGCTGCAAACACTTCCGCCGTCAGATGGTCGGCCTGCAGGTGCCGCGCAACGTGTATGTCGCCATCTGCGGAACTGACCTGATCCGCATGGAAAACGGCGAGTTCGTGGTGCTGGAGGACAATCTGCGCGTGCCCTCGGGGGTTAGCTACATGCTGACCAACCGGCGCGTGATGAAGCGGATCTTCCCCCAGCTCTTCCGCAGCTACAACGTGCGGCCAATCGAGCAGTACACCCAGCTTCTGCTGGGAACGCTGCGCTCGCTGGCGCCCGAGGGCAGGCCGGAGCCGAACATCGTTCTGCTCTCGCCCGGCGTCTTCAACTCAGCCTACTTCGAGCACGCCTACCTGGCCCGCCAGATGGGCATCGAGCTGGTGGAAGGCCGCGACCTGGTGACCCACGACAATATCATCTATATGCGCACCACCAGCGGTCTGCGCCGGGTGGACGTGATCTACCGCCGCGTGGATGACGACTTCATCGACCCGCTGGCCTTCCGCGGCGACTCCATCCTGGGCGTAGCCGGCCTGTTCAACGCCTACCGCGCGGGCAACGTGACGCTGGCAAATGCGTTCGGCACCGGCGTGGCCGACGACAAGGCGATGTACGCGTATGTGCCGAGCATCATCAAGTACTATCTCTCCGAAGAGCCCATCCTGCAGAACGTCAAGACCTACATCCTGACCGAGCCGAAGTCGCGCCAGCATGTGCTGCAGAATCTCGACAAGCTGGTGGTCAAGGCGGTGGGCGAGAGCGGCGGCTACGGCATGTTGATCGGCCCGCAGTCCACCGCCGCCCAACGCGAGGAGTTTGCGCGCAAGATCGAGGCTGAACCGCGCAACTACATCGCCCAGCCAACCATCTCGTTCTCCCGCGCGCCCTGCCTGATCGGTGACGAGTTGGAGCCGCGCCACGTCGACCTGCGGCCCTACATCCTCTACGGCGACAAGGTGACGATTGTGCCCGGCGGTCTGACCCGCGTCGCGCTCAAACGCGGCTCGCTGGTGGTGAATTCCTCACAGGGAGGCGGCAGCAAGGACACCTGGGTGCTGAGCCAATAATGCCGATTGCTTGCCGGAGGGGGCCAAATGCTGAGCCGCGTCGCCGATAGTCTTTACTGGATGAGCCGCTACATCGAGCGCGCCGAGCACACCACGCGCCTGCTCGACGTGAACCTGAACCTGATGCTGGACGAGAGTGCGACTAGCGCCGACCGCCGCTGGCAGCGCCTGCTGCAGACCCTGGGCAGCCCGAAGGACCTGAAGTGGACCGGTGACCCGTATGCGCTCACCCAGACCCTCTCCTTCGATACCGAGGCCAAAGGTTCCATCCTCTCCTGCATCATCTCGGCGCGGGAGAACGCGCGCCACGTGCGCGAACAGATCTCCACCGAGCAGTGGCACCGGCTCAACAGCCTGTATCTGCAGGTGACGCGCCCGGAGATGCAACCGGCGACGGAGACGCTGGCGGCGATGGCCGGCTTGGAACAGCCCGCCGAGTTCCTGCAGCAGGTCATGGAGGCGGTGCACCAGTTTCAGGGCGTCAGCGATTCCACCATGAGCCACGGCGAGGGCTGGCAGTTTATCCAGGTGGGCCGTTACATCGAGCGCGCCTCGGCGACCGCGCTGCTGCTGGAGGCGTACCACGAAGACCTGTGGCGCCATACCGACCCCATCCCCGACGGCAACGAGTACCTGGAGTGGATGGGCCTGCTGCGCTCCGCGACCGCCTTTGAGGCCTACTGCAAGGTCTATACGGCGGACGTCACCCCCGACCGCATCGTCGAGTTTCTGTTGCTCGACGAAGAGTTCCCCCACTCGGTGCGCTTCTCCATCGACACCCTGGACCACGCCCTCGGAGCCATCCACGGCGAGGGCGGCAAGAGTCGCGCCGAACCCTTGCGCCGGCTGGCCGGACGGCTACAGGGCTCGCTGCGCTTCTCCAGCGTGGAGGAGATTCTGAATGGCGACATCGTGGCCTACCTGCGCGGCATCCAGTACCAGTGCGCCGCCATCCACAAGATGATCTACGAGCTTTACATCGACTACAGCATCCAGGCCGCGCTGGCGGGATAAGGACAGCCTTTAGCTCTTAGCTTCTAGCTAACGGCTAATAGCTAGTAGCTAGTAGCTAGCTTCAAAGGAGTTGCATGTATTATTCGATCCGCCATCTGACCAAGTTCCTCTACTCCAATCCGGTGAGCGAAAGCATGATGGAGACCCGCATGCACCCGCGCTCGGACCAGAACCAGCGCTGCCTCACCTTCCATCTCTCCGTCAGCCCGCGCTGCCGCGTCTTCAGCTATCGCGACCATCTGGCCAACCAGGTCCATCACTTCGACATCCCCGGCCAGCACGGCCAGTTGGTGATCGTCGCCGAGTCGCTGGTGGAGGCGCAGCCCGCGGCGCCGGTCCCCGCCTTCCTCGCGCCCGATGCGTGGGCCGAACTGGACAGCATGATCGAGCAGGGCGACTACTGGGAGATGCTGCTGCCCAGCGAATTCGCCACGGCTACGCCGGCGCTGGACTCGCTTGCCGAGGAGCTGGACGTGCGCCGCCGCGACGACCCGCTGACCGTGCTCCACCAGATCAACGAGCAGATGTTCCACCACTTCGAATATGTGCCCAAGTCAACCAAGGTGGACTCGCCCATCGACCTCGCCCTGCTGACCCACGCTGGCGTCTGCCAGGACTTCGCGCACATCATGATCACGCTGGTCAGATCGAAGCTGCGCATCCCCTGCCGCTACGTCAGCGGCTACCTCTTCCACGGCAGCAGCGACCACGACCGCTCAGTGAACTCGGCAACCCACGCCTGGGTGGAGGCGCTGCTGCCCCAACTGGGCTGGGTTGGCTTCGATCCCACCAACTGGCTGGTCGCGGGCGATCGCCACATCCGCACCGCCATCGGCCGCGACTACGCCGACGTGCCGCCCACCCACGGCATCTTCCGCGGCCGCGCCAACAGCGAGCTCACCGTCGCCGTGCGCGTCACCCCCAGCGAAGGCACACCCTCGCTCGACCAGGAGATGCCAGTGCCGGAGGACTGGTCGATCCTGGTAGAAAAGGCGACCGCCGTGCCCGAGCCACCGCCCACCCCCACCCGCCAGCAGCAGATGGCGCAGCAGCAGTAACTGGAAGGTTCAAGGATGTGGTGGGATCATCAGAATCTGAATGCGCCGCATTTAGATAGGACCGGCAAACGGTGGAACTTCCGGGTATGGCATGGCTTCATTGAATCCAGACACGTGGAAACTGTGTTTTTTTGGGACGACGACCAGGAGCAGACCGGAATGGTACTGGTCACCCCAGGCATCCATGTAAAGAAGCTTCATGAACTCATCAAGAAACTGGTCGCCGAACCGGACCGGCGAGCCAAATACATTCGGAAGATTAAGTTTCCTCTCGAACGGCACTACAGTGACGATGGAGGATTTTTCGAAAATTGACGCTCTATAAATTCAGCTTCTTGAAGATGCGGTCGGGGATGTTGCGGATCACGAACATGATGGGCTGCCACTGGAACGGAACGTAGAGATTGTCGGCGCGCTTGTCGATCGTCGAGACGATCGTCGCAGCAACCTTATTCACGTCGGCGAACTTCTCCGAGCCCTTCATGCTGGCGGTCATGGCCGTCTTCACCGGGCCGGGCTTGATGGTCAGCACGGTGACGCCTTCGCGGTCCACTCGATTTCTTAACCCGCCCAGAAACGCGGTCAGGCCAGCCTTCGACGCGCCATAAACATAGTTCGACTTGCGCCCGCGCTCGCCCGCCACCGAGGAGATCACCGCGAGCACGCCCGCGTGGCGCTGCACGCAGTAGTTCGCCAGCCATGTGAGCAGCGAGACCGGGGCCATGAAGTTGGTGAACAGGATCTGCGCGGCGTGTTCGAAGTCCTGCTCCGCGCTCGCCTGGTCGCCCAGCACCCCGTGCGCCAGATACGCGACGTCCATGCCGGTGAGCGAGTTGATGGCGTGCGCCAGCAGCTCGGGATGCTTGTCGGTGTCGTCGAGGTCGGCGACAGCCGTCCCCACGTACGCCGCACCGCGCAACTTCAGGTCGGCCGCTACGACGGCAAGCTTGTCCGCATTGCGCGCGACAAGAAATAGCTGTGCGCCCTGCGCCGCCCAGATGCGGCAGGTGGCCTCGGCAATGCCGGAGGTCGCCCCCAGCACCAGAATCTTCTTCGTGACCTTTGCGTTGGGGGATGCGGTAGAGACGCCCGCAGGCGGCGGTGCAAGGGTACTCATAGGGTCGATTTTTCTCCCGTAACACGCTCCCAGAAGCTGGAGGTCAGCAGTGGATCGCGGAAGCGCGCAAAGCGCTGCCACTCAGGATAGAAGGTCTGGAACTGCGCCGCGGTCATGGCTGCGTCCTTGGCCGGGTACAGCCGTCCGCCATACTCCAGCGTCATGTCGCCTAGGCGCTGCATCAGCGGGAAGGTGATGCCCGGCTTGATGGGGAAGTCGAGCGCAAACATGATGCCGGCCTGCGGAAAGCTCATCAGGCCCAGCGATGGAACGTCGCCGAACGCCTTCAGCACGGCAAGGAAGCTGGCCAGCCCGGACTTGGCGACCTCACGCAGAATCGCGATGGTTCCCTCCTTGGCGTGCTCCCACGGAATGGCGTACTGGAACTGCACCAGCCCGCGCCGCCCGTACAGGCGGTTCCAGTGCAGCACCTTGTCCAGCGGGTAGAAGAACGGCTCGTAATCTTGCGGCGCCTTCACATGCGGCTTCATCTGCTTATGGAAGAAGACGGTGTTGAACAGGCTCACCGTGGTACGGTTCAGCGCGAAGGCCGGCGCATCGAAGGGAAAGACCAGCTTCGGCTCGGGCGACGGCTTCAGCTCCCCCGGCGCCTTGGAGTGTTCGCCCATCATAAAGATGCCGCGCGCGAAGTTCTTGCCGGTGGAGACGCAATCGACCCAGCTGACCGTGTACTCGACGTTCTGATACTGCTGCTTGAGCTCCAGGAACTCGTCGATGCCGTGGAACTGGATGTGTTCGCAGTCCAGCGCGCGTGAGACGATGGGCCGCAGCCGCAGCTGCGCCCAGCTGATGACGCCGGTCAATCCCATGCCACCGATGGTGGCTGCGAACCAGTCGGGATTCTCCGTGGGCGAGCACAGCCGGCGCGTGCCGTCGGACCGCACCAGCTCAAAGCAGGGAACGTGGTTGCCAAAGGAGCCGGCGGTCTCGTGGTTCTTGCCGTGGATGTCGTTGGCGATGGCACCACCCAGGGTGACGTACTTCGTGCCCGGCGTCACCGGCAGGAAGAACCCGCGCGGCACCGCGAAGTCCAGGATCTGCGCCAGCGAGATGCCGGCCTCGGCGGTCAGCACGCCCGTCTCCGGGTTGAAGTCGATCAGCCGGCTCATCCCCGTGGTCTGCAGCAAGGTGCCATCCTTCAGCAGGCAGACGTCGCCATAGCTGCGGCCCAGGCCCACCGGCAGCGCGCTCTCATGCGATCCGGCGAGGACACCCGGGAAGTCGCCCTGCCAGTTCAGCGGGACCACCTTCGCGCCATATTTGGGATAGCGTCCCCAGGACTCAAACTGGGGTGGGCCGGACGGAGGTTGCGGTGCGGCCGAGGTAGGGGAGGTGAGCGCTTCAGGTTCGGCAGTCAACGAAGACATACCTATAGGATAGCCTTTCGCCGCTTAAGGTGGTTACAAGGTGAGGAATCCGCGCCCGCAAAGGAAACAGGGCACAACCGAATACCGGCCATGCCCTATGTCTTTCCGCAGACGGATTTCAGCAAAACGGACGAGTTACGCCGCAACCTTCTCCCGTGCCGCCTTGGCGCTGGCCAGCGCGGACTTCGCGATCCCCGTGAGCGCGGCAAACCCGGCCGCGTCGTGGACGGCAATCTCGGCCAGAATCTTGCGGTCCAGCGGGTTCCCGGCCAGCTTCAGCCCATTGATGAAGGTCGAGTAGCTCAGGCCGTTGGCATGGCAGGCCGCGTTGATGCGCACGATCCACAGCGCGCGATACTGCCGCTTCTTCTGCTTGCGCCCGGTGTAGGCGAACATCAGGCCGCGCTCGACGGCCTCCTGCGCTGCCTGGTAGAGCTTGGATTTGGTGAGGAAGTAGCCGCTGGCGCGTTTCAGAATCTTCTTGCGGCGGTCGGTGCGCTTGGTACTCCGTTTGACACGGGGCATGGTGGTTCTCCTTTTGCGTATGGCGGTTAAGTGGCTGGAGGTAAGGTGGGCCTCTTCACTCACTATGCAACTTCAAGTCTCGGTGGGCTTTGCTCTAGCAACTCCCAGGGGCCGTAACGCATTGCTGGCCCTTTGCTGCCCAATTCTCTGAATTTCAGATTGCCGAATTTCAGATTGCGGGACAGCGGCTCGACTTGAAAAACTCTGGTGCTCCCAGCCCGTACTCAGGCGTAGGGAAGCATCCGGGCGATCTTCGGGGTATCCGCCTTGGAGATCAGGCCCTGCTTGCCGAGATGGCGCTTGGACTTGGTGACCTTCGAGGTAAGGATGTGGCGCATCTTCGAGTGGCCGCGCTTGAACTTGCCCGTGGCGGTCTTGTGGAAGCGCTTGGCTGCGCCCGAGTGGGTCTTCAACTTTGGCATGGTAATTCCTGACGAAAAGCTACAGTAGACAGCATCTCCGAGTGTACCAGAGGTCCGCCCGCGACTCCAAGGATCTACAGACGGAGGTAGTGGGTCAGTCTGTGTCGTCTTATTCAGGGGCGCGGCTTTCAGCCTCGCCGTAAGCTGCTTATTCCTCGTCAAGGCCATACTGCCCCTAAGGGGCTTGTTCAGACCTTCCCTAATCCAATCCCCCTCGCCGCGGCCTCAATAAATTGTTACGCAGCCAACCACCGCAGTCCGCATCTAATTCATATTGCAGGAACCTTTCGCCAAATCGCCTGCCGCACCCCTCCGCGGGCGGCTATACTTAATGTTTGTGCCCATGAGGATTAAGCAGGCCTTCGCCACGGGATTACTCGCGCTGACTCCGGCTCTCACCGGATGCCTCACGCATACCCACAGCGTGATGAAGACCCGCCTTCCCGATGTAGTCCTGAACGGGACCCTCGACCAGCTCCTGAAGCAGACCACCGATCGCTACGATGCAATTCAGAGCATGACCGCCACCATCAAGGTGTCCGTCAAAACCGGCGGCAACATGCAGGGCGCGGTGAAGGAGACGATCGACTACCCCGGCTACATTATCCTCAGCAAGCCCGAGCAGATCCGCATGATCGTCCTGCTTCCCTTCGGCGCCGGCAAGCTCCTCGACATGGTCTCCGACGGCAAGACCTTCAAGATGGAGATCCCCCACTACGACTGCTCCATCGTCGGCTCCGACCAGTCCCAACCCTCGCAGAAGGGGCTGTACAGCCTGCGCCCCGCCGTCATTCTCGATCCCCTCCTCATCCAGGGCCTCAAACCCGACGAGGTTGTCTCCATGACCCAGGACAGCTGGACACCGGACCAACCCAAGAATCGTAAGGGCATCATCGAGGACCCCGACTACGATATCGAGTTCCTCTCCCAGCCCCAGGGCCAGAGCGCCCGCGCCCTCCGCGTCGTCCATATCGACCGGGTGAACCTGCTGCCCTGGCGCCAGGACGTCTACAACGACGAGGGCAAGGTCGCCACCCAGGCCTTCTATAGCAACTACCAGAAGTTCGCCGACGTCAACTTCCCCACCAAAATCGTCATCCAGCGCCCGCTCGACGAGCTCGGCCTCACCATCACCGTCACCAAGGCCACCTTCAATCAGCCGCTCCCGGACGACCAGTTCAAACTCGATATCCCCGACGGCTACTACGTGCAGAACATGGACGACCCAACCAGCGCCTCGGCTACAATCCCGTGCGCCTCGCATGGGACGCAATCGCCGAATTGATCTCCATGGCCAGGGCCAGCGCCGCCCGGCCATCCTCCACCGTTACCACCGGTGCCTGACGCGTCCGCACCGCCTCCAGAAACGACGCAATCTCCAGCCGCAGCGGCTCGCCCGGCTCCACCTCCACCTTGCGGATGGTCATTCCCGGCGAAGCGTGAAGTCCTCCGCCCGATCCCGCGCTTGCAGCCAGCAGCGCCGCCAGCTGCGCCGCATCCATCCCCGCCACCGCCGTCACGTCGATCAGCAGCAGATCCTGGCGCGCAAAGTCCAGCGAAAGATACTGGTGCGGCTGGAAGAACCGCATCTTCCGCACCCGCTCCGTGCTCACCCGGCTGGCCGTGAAGTTGGCCACGCAGCCATTCTCAAACTCCAGCCGCACATTCGCTATGTCCACCTTCTTCGACAGCACCGGCAGCCCCACCGCCCGCACCTCGCGTACTGGCTGCCCCACCAGCTTCATCACAATATCCAGGTCGTGGATCATCAGGTCCAGCACCACATCCACATCCAGCGATCGCGGCGTGAACACGCTCAGCCGATGCACCTCAAAAAACATCGGCCGGTTCAGCAGCCCCATCACCGCCCGCACCGCCGGGTTGAACCGCTCCAGATGACCCACTTGCACCACCCGGCCCAGCACCCGCGCCAAGCGCACCAACTCATCTGCCTCGGTCAGGCTCGCCGCCAGCGGCTTCTCAATCAGCAGGTCTACCCCCGCCGCCATCAGCTCCCGCGCACACGCCGCATGCTGCACCGTAGGCACACACACGCTCGCCGCATCCAACCGCTTGTCATTCTGAGCGGAGCGAAGAATCCCCGCATTTGCCTTTACGCTGGGTGCCCCATTCAACCGGGGTCCCCGGCGATCTTCGATCGCAGGGGTGGTCATGACAGTCCCATCGTCATGAGTGGGATTCAAACACTCCGCAATGGTCGCAAACCCGCGCACCCCAAAGTCCGCCGCCGCCCGGCCCCGCGCCGCCTCATCCGGATCGACCACCGCCGCCAACTCAACCGGAAACCCCGCCCGCTCCAGCTCCCGATACACCCTCAGATGGTTCCGCCCGAACGCCCCCGCGCCCACCACCCCCACCCGCACCGGGGAGCTGTTCCCTGTTCTCTGTTCCCTGTCCCCCGCCTCCGGCACCTACTTCACCGGACCCTCGACCGCCTGCCGGCACCGCGCATACAG
>Ga0302320_10011922_pt1 | contig 18323 bp, 12 predicted proteins | sample Bog_T0_3_FD_202130 | JGI IMG/M metagenome (GOLD analysis project Ga0302320, IMG submission 202130) | Peat permafrost microbial communities from Stordalen Mire near Abisko, Sweden - Bog_T0_3 | ecosystem: Environmental > Terrestrial > Soil > Wetlands > Peat | place: Sweden: Abisko, Stordalen Mire...
CGAGTAGCTGCTCGCTTGCCTTCTTGTGCTTCTTGAAAAGCCGCCGAATCTCTTCCCCGATCAAATCACAGATTGCCTCAGGAATTGTTTTCTGGCCGTCGAGGGGAACCTTCGACATATCTAACTCTTCGCCGCTCAAATCCGTAAGCAAGAAGGACAGGAAGTGCGCCGATATCTGCACGCCGAGGATACAACCTCGTTCCGACTTGAAGCGAATCATGTCAGGTGGGCGCCCGCCGCTCGACTCCCCTTCGCCGAGGGGCTTGATCAGGTTGGCGGCAAGCAGATCGCTCACCACGTTGGTCACGGTGGGCGCACTCATGCCCGATGCGCGAACGAGGTCGGCTCTTGAACACGAACCCGCCTCGCGCAGAAGCTTCAAAATCGTGAGCGCATTCGTTCGCCGGAGCAGCGACGGTCTGCCTACCGCTATGGGTTCTTTCTTCACGGTAACTCGTTCAAGATCTGTGCGATCAATGGTCTTTCTTCACAAAGTATAGCAAGCCAGGAGAAAGGAGAGCGCGCGAGCCGCTGGCATTGGCAGATAGCTTCGCGCAGGATTCCAGAGCGATTCCATCGCATCATACGAAGGCTCAAGGCAAAAGAGAAGCGAATTCTTGGCATTGAAAGCTTTCTAAATAAACTTACCAAAGAATTGATGACTTCTCTACACTAATTGTGAACTCAGGCCGCAGGCTTGTTATCTCTGACCCTTAAAGGTGAGTCTTCAATGGGAAACCAAAACTGTAACAGATATCTCTTCAGACTTTTGCTCGCCGCCGGCGGCATTATTATTGGCGCGCCCGCATGTTTCGGCCAGGTCCGGATACTTGTCGACCAGGTCGGCTACGAGACGCTGGCAGGCAAGCAGGCATTTGTGGAAGGCTCCGATCAGGACCATCCACAGAAGTTCGCTCTGATTGACGCTGACTCAGGAAAAACTGTCTTTGAGGCGGATCTTCAACCTTCCGGCAAGGTCTTCGCATGGGACGGGCGGATCTTTTGGACGGCGGATTTCTCCTCGTGGCGGAGGGCCGGGCGCTATGCTGTCAAGGTCGGTTCCGCCCAGGGCGACATTGACTCCTGCGCCTTCGACATAAGCGATGACATTCTTGAGCGCGATACGCTTTCTAACGTTGTGTTCTATTTCAAAGGCCAGCGAGCCAGTGGATTGATGGATCAGGCGGACCGTCATCTGCGAGTTCCGGGCGAACAGGGATTTGTAGACGTGCACGGCGGCTGGTACGATGCAACCGGCGATTATGGCATTCATCTTTCGCACCAGAATCCAACATCCTATTTCAATCCGCAGCAGGTGCCGCTGGCAGCGTGGAGCCTGCTGAAGAGTTACACGGAGCTTGCAGCGCGGAAGGACGACAACTTCAGCGAATACGAGCGCCGCATGCTCGACGAGGGGCTTTACGGAGCGGACTACCTGGTGCGGATCAAGCGGCCCAACGGATCGTTTTTCGAAACGATCAACGCGCCGGGCAAGGAGAAACTCGCGCAGGACCGGGCGATCGGAAATCCTAATTGGAGGACGCAGATCAAGTTGAAAGCGTCCGATTCCACTGAGAATATTGCCAAGGCGGAAGGACCGCACGCATACGAAGCGAGCTTTCGTGCAGGCGGTGGCATGGCCATTGCAGCGTTGGCGCTGGCAAGCACCATGCCGGTCGATAGCGAGTTTGCGCGCAAGGAGTATTTGCGCACAGCGGAAGACGCCTTCCAATTTTTGAGCGCACACAACCGCGAGTTGCTGAACGACGGCGTGGAAAATATTCTGGACGACTATTGCGCATTAATCGCCGCAACCGAGCTTTACAGCGCAACGCGGAACGAGACCTACCGGAGCGCGGCAGATGAACGCGCGGCAAAGCTGATGGCACGACTGACTACCTCTGGAAACTGGCAGAACTATTGGAGGGCCGACGATGGAACCCGGCCTTTTTTTCATCCCGCGGATGCAGGCCTGCCAGTCATCGGCCTGCTCGAATATTTCAAGATTGCGTCACCCGTGGCGCGGACGAAGGTGCTTGAAACGGTGGAGCGCTCCCTTCAATTCGAATTGGCTGTAACATCGGAGGTCAACAATCCCTTCGGCTACGCGCGCCAGTTAGTTCGAACAGAAGGAAAGATGCGGACTGCATTTTTCTTTCCGCACGATACGGAGGCCGCGCCGTGGTGGCAGGGAGAGAATGCACGGCTCGCATCCATGGCGGCTGCCGCGCGCATGGCGATCCCTCTGTATCCTGACAAGCCGGAGTTCCAATCGAAACTGCGTGCATATGCCTGGAATCAGCTTCATTGGATTCTTGGCCGCAATCCCTTCGATGCCACAATGCTGATGGGCAGTGGGCACGGCTATGCGCCGTACATGTTTTTTCGCTCGTATAAGTACACGGGTGCGCCGGGTGGGATTATGAACGGAATTACCGCAGGGCTCGATAACGAAGACGGAATCGCCTTCAATCTAGGGTATGCGGTGACCGGCAAGGACGAAGACTGGCGATGGACGGAACAATGGTTGCCACATGCGGCCTGGTATCTGTATGCAGTGAGCCTTCCTCACTAAAGAGGGTCAGATCTTTTCGGGCAAAGGGCAAAAAAGAGGCGCCGCTACCAAGCTTCCTGGCGGCGGCGCTGAGAAGGTGAAGCAACCGTTGAGGCTCTTTCGTTTTCGACTATGCGATTAGAAAGCGTATTTCAGGGAAAGCTGAGTGGAGCGGCTGTTACTGACTGTGCCGCCAATCTGCCCAAAATTGCCGTCGGTCATACCACTGTCCGGGGCAGCATAGTCGGCAATGTTGAAAGCATTGAAAAAGTCGGCACGGAACTCCACCCGATGCTCATGCCAAACCGGGAAGCTCTTGAAAACCGCCATGTCAATGTTTTGGAAGCTTGGACCGCGAAGGGATCCTGGCCGCACTGTCCCGAACGAGCTATTGGACTGTTCCTGGAAAATACACTTCCCATCATCCGTATCTGGAGAGCAGGATGTTCCTTGCACCTCGGTTCCCCAATAGGCATTGATGGAACGGTTGACCATGTTCAGCGGACGAAGCTGATTGGGCCGCGCTGCGCCGCCAAATGCGTTAACGATGCTCGAGTAGTGCGAAGGCGACGAGACCGTGACTGGAAATCCAGAGTAGTAGACCTGCGCCCCGCTGAGTCTCCATCCGCCCAGAGCCGAATTAACGACCTGGTTCCAGTTGGAGCCGAAGGTCTTTCCGGTCCCGAAGGGAAGGTCATAAACTCCTGTGACGGAGATGTTGTGGCGCGTGTCCGACCCTGCCGGGCCCCATTCCCCCTTGGGGTCGTATGCGTTTTGCTGATAGTACTGGCCACTCCAGATGTTGTAGACGCCGTAGAAGCCGATGTTGTCGGTCATAGAGTGGGAATAGGTATAGTTGGCTGTCAATTCAAGGCCCGCAGTCAAGCGCTGCCGAAAGACCGCCTGTAGCGCGTTGTAGTTGCTTGCCGACTCTGTCTGAGTAATCTTCGCAACCCCGCCCTGCCCAACAATACTGGCGAAGGGAGCGGTCGCCGTTGGTGAGGTCCACTGGTTGCCCCAGTAGGGATCTGTAAGGTGGTGACCCAAAATCCCGACATAACCGACCTGGACAGTGGATGCATGAGCGATCTGATATTCGGTGGTGAGACTGAACTCCTGCGTCATGGCCGGCTTGAGATCCTTTGGCCATATGTAGAAAGTTGTAGTGGGAACCTGGGTGGTCGGGAATCCATTCGATGCCTGGTAAAAAACACCTGGAGAGTACGGGGAGCTTGCCGTCGCGGGTGTGGGACTAATTCCGGTCTCTTCAAAATCCTTGTGAAAAGGCGGATTCTGTGTGAGGCGAAGATTGGCGCCAGTGCCTTCAAGATAGCTTGAGATGCCGTACCCGCCGCGGACAACAAAGCGGGACGTCGCCTGATAGGCGAACCCCACGCGAGGTTGGAATTGCGTGTAATCAGCATCGTAAAGTGCCCGGCTATTGCCGTCGACTCCGGCGTACTCGATTTGCAAAGACTGCAAGTTGACATTGGCCATCTTGTTATTGACTTCGAAGATGGGCTGGTCGAACTGCCAGCGGACGCCGATGTTCAGGGTAAGCCGTGTGTTGAGTTTGTAGTCGTCCTGAGCGAAGATGCCATCGCGCCACTGGCGCTGCCCGGTTCTTCCGCCTACCGCACCGATCTGCACATCCTGGACTCGGTCCAGCAGAAAGTCGGCGAATGGGTAAGGCGTGCCCGATTCAGACGAAGGCGGGGCGGGGTTGGCGCTATATTCTCCGTTGTAATTGAAAGCTCCAAGTTCCCCATCGTTTCCGGGATAGAAGCTATTTTGCTGATAACGGACAAACTCTGCGCCGAACTTCATTAGGTGTCGGCCCTTTTGCCAAGTGAAGTTATCGGAGTAACCAAATACGTTGTCGATGAAGATTTCAGGGGATGGATTGGTTCCAAAGCCACTCGGATATCCGGCGTTGCTGGTTCCATTGAAGTTCTGAGAACTGAAACCCGCTGTCTGCTGAGGATTTCCCGGAATGCCGACAAGTTGGTTGCCAGTGAGTCCGAAGATTCCGGATGGGTCGGTGCTGACGCCGTTGATGAAGCGAATCCTTCCATAGTTCGTAGTGAAGGAGTTCACCATGGATGACGAAATCGTTCGCACCCAATTAGCGTCAAAGAAATGGTCCGGGTAGGTGTTCGCGATTGGAAAGTTCACCGGGAGCGGGTCGGCAGTTGTGCCGTCTGTTGCATATCCCTGGGAGTAACGGAAAGAAAGCTTGTCGCTTGTATGAAACTGCCAATCGATTTTGGCGTCGCCCTGGTCGTTGCGCGTGAAATTGGCGCTTGGCCCCACGAAGTTGCCTTGGATTCCGAGCGGATCGTCTGAATTGGCTGGGTGATTCGGCAGCGGATAAGCCTTCGGATTGCTGAATAAGTAGAGCGCCACCGGGTTGGTGATCGGGATCTGATTATTTGCATATGCTTTGGGTAGACCTGTTGCCGGGTCGATCGTCTGTGTGTCGTAGAGTTGAGTTGGCATGGAGCCTGGTCCTAGACTACCCGGCGCTAACAGAGCCGAAAGGTCACCGGTGCGAAAGGCCGCAGGAGCAACGCTCGAAGATGTGCCGCCTGCTGTGTGGTAGCGCAACGCTTCATAGTCCATGAAGAAGAAGAGCTTGTCCTTGAGTATCGGACCTCCAAGAGTCCCGCCATACTGAGAAGTTGTGTAGACGCTCTTCGCGATGTCATTCTGATCGTTGCTCCAGCTATTGGCATCGAGATTGTCGTTTTTCAGGAACCAAAAAGCACTTCCATGGAGCGTGTTGCCACCGCTCTTCATGTTGGCGAGAACTGTGCCGCCATTCACGTTGCCGAATTCCGCATTGGCGTTTGATTCAATGACTCTAATCTCAGCCAACGCGTCGGGGCTCGGTGTATAGCCGATTGTGTTGTTGATGTTTTCGTTGATCTCCTGGCCGTCAAGCAAATAGTTGTTCGACTGTTGGCGGTTGCCGTCGACCGACACCTGGTTGCCGGCATCGATGTTGCGCTCGGTCGAGTCGCTTCCACCAAACTGGCTGAATCCGGGCGCCACCGCTCCAGGCGTGTAAACCGTCAATTGCGAAAAATCACGACCATTCAACGGAACGCTGTTAATCGTGTTTTCAGTGAATGACTCGCCGAGGGTTGCGCTTTCCGTGTTGATAATGGGCTGCATCTGGGCGGACACATCCACCTTGGTTGTGGCAACCCCGATGCTCAGCGGAATATCGATCTTGGCCGTCTGGTCAATCTCGAGCGTGAATGGGCCGTAGTTGGTAGTCGCGAATCCCGATGCGGAAACGGTGATCTTATATTCCCCGATTTGAAGAAAACGGATGGAGTATTCTCCCGTTCCGTTGGTTTTGGTTACCGATTCGACAGCGGATGCGGTATTGGTCGCAACAACAGTGGCGCCGGACACGATTGCACCGCTGGGGTCGGTGATCGTTCCGCGAATTGTTCCGGTAACTGTCTGAGCCATTCCTTGCAGGATGGGCAGACAGAGGGAAAGCAGGATCATGGGCAATCCAAAGCGCTTCATTGAGGCCTCCCTTTCTTACTTACGATTGTAAAGAAAGTCTTCGCAAGCCAAGGTCGAGCTGGCTTGGCACCGATTCCCTGACATCTGGGATGGACGAAGGCTACACGCTGAAACAAAATAATGCAAGATCAAATTCGCATCAAATGATCACGAATTTCTGACCTGATGGAGATCGAGGGACTTGGATCAGTCCGGATGAAGGGCATAGGCACGGACGCGATTCCAATTTAAAACGCTTATTGTAAATACCTTACGAGAATTTTACGGCCATGAGTCCCGGCGCGTTCGGTTCCCTCCCGTTCCCAATGAAGTCAGACCGAACGGAGAACCAAGTGTGCCGGCAAGTGGCGGTCTTCCTTGAAAGGTGCTCAAAAGGTCTTCGCAGCTTCAGGACCTTTCCCGCAGAGAGAAATCCAATGTAAATCTTCGCGGCCTCCGTACCGAAGTTTCCGGTGAATTGCTCAGTTCAATGGAATTGTGGTTATATTATGGCAAAATGATCAGTCTTCTTCTGCAACTCAAAAACGGATTTCTGCCAGGGCCAAGAAGATAAGCGGAATTAGCAAATCGGAGGCGACGAATCTGTTATGAACCTTAAGAAAGAATCAACACCGAGGCGTTGCAAACCTAAATGCTGAACTCCGCGAATTCAAGCAACGTTGTGCGGTATGCGCTCGCTTTGCTCGTGATGGCGCTGCTCTTGGGTCAGGAGGCGCGCCCCGAGAAAGCTGTCCAATCGAAGCGTCTCATCGCCTACTACCTCTATCAGGACCAAACCCGGATCCCAGCGTATACGGCGAGACAGATCCCTTTCAAGAAACTCACGCACCTGATCCATGTCGCCCTTGTCGTGGACCCATCGGGCGATGGCTCGATCCAGATTTCGCCCCATGCCATCGAGGCCAGCCTGATCCCCAAGGCCCATGCGGCTGGAGTACGCGTCCTGGTATGCGTTCAGGGACCGGCTAGCGGATTCAGCAAAGTCGCAGCCAGCCCGGAGGCCCGCTCCCGCTTCGCGCAGAACGTGAAGGACTTCATCCTTAAATACTCCTACGACGGCGTAGATATCGATTGGGAAGTGCCGGAGAGCCAGGCGGAGGTGGCCAATAATGTCTTGCTCATGCAAGCTCTTCGCGATGCGCTTCCCTTCCCGCGCTATCTGGTATCGATGGCGACGCCGTCTGAACCGGGACACTGGGGCGAATTTGATTTCGCACACCTGACGCCGATTCTGGACTTCTACAATGTGATGACCTACGACTTCCATGGACCGTGGACCAACCACGCAGGCCACAATTCCCCACTGTTTTCGAACGAGAGCGACCCTGGACACGACGGCAGCATTGACGACAGCATGAACCTCTACCTGAATAAACTTGGTGTACCTCCGGAAAAGATCAACCTGGGCACGGCGTTCTATGGATATGAATTTCTCGCGGGACAATTGCACGCCCCATGCAGCAATTGCGAGAAAACGACCGCGAGCCGCGATTACGGCACTTACATCAAGCCGCGCATAGAAAAGGAGGGGTGGGTGCAATCGGTGGACCCCGTCGCAATGGCCCCGTACCTTGTCCATGGCAATGCGGCGCCCGGCTTCATCACGTACGACGATGCAGATTCGACTGCTAGAAAAGTTGTCTACGCACTGGATGTGAGGAACCTCGGCGGCGTCTTCATGTGGGAATTATCAGAGGACTACGACGGCCGGAAGCAGGACCTGCTGGACAGCATGTGTAAAACGTTCAAGCGGATTAAAGAGCATGGGCATTGAGGAAGGGCCTCAACCGATGCCCATCTATTGGTTCTGCTTTTGAATCCCGGCAAGATCGACGACTGTGGATGCATGGTCATCGGCCTCATTGGCCACGTAAAGACGGTTTGATCCGGGAACCACGGCAAGCGCATATGGGTTCTTCCCAGCAACTAGCGTTGCGACGACGCCGAGTCTCGCTGCGTCGATTACCGTCACAGTTCCATCGCCGGTGTTTGCCACATACACCAGATTGAGATTCGCATCGAAGGCAATAGCCTTGGGGTGGTGGCCAACCGGGACGGTCCCTGTCTTGCGGCCAGTCGCGGCATTGATGACCGAGACGGTGTCGTCTCCATAATTCGCCACATACAGCGTGTTTGTTTTCGAATCTACCGCAATCGCGCATGGAATCGCGCCAGCGGAAAGAGCGATCGGATTGGAAGAATCGGGGCTGATGGCGGCCAGGTCGGCATTTTCGATTCTTGTCACGTAAACTGCACCTGTGACCTCGTTCATGGTCAGGCCCCAGGCATGCTTTCCCACCTGCCGCTCGGTGAGTTTTTTGCTGGCGTCGTCAAGAACTTTCACCGCGCCGCCATATCCGAGCAGGTAGATCGTTCCTGTTCGAGAATCGATTGCAATCAGGTCAGACGAGCCTGTCCGCAGGTCCGTGGCAGTGTTGGTTGCGCCGTCAAGGATGCTGAGTTGATCGCCGAAAGTGTGCGTGACATAGACCTTGCCGGTGACGCTGTTGACCGCTATCGAATAGGGGTGACTGCCAATGGGCACTGTGGCCACAACCGCGTCCGAATTGCCATCGAGAACGGTCACTGTGCCGTCTCCTGCGTTTGCAATATAGGCCTTGCCGTTGACCGTGTTCACAGCAATCGAAACTGGCGCCGATCCAACCTGTACTGGATGCATTTGCATGCTTGAGCCGGAGTAGATTTGAACTGCACCGTGGTCGGTGTCAACTGCGTAGACTTTCTTCGTTGCCGGACTGAATACGATGGCGCGGGGATTGATGAGGCCGCTGCTAGGAGCGTCCGGGCGAGCCTGCGCCGACACCGGCAAACCCGCGATTGCAATGGTCACAACACTCGACGCCAAAGCAAGAATGGAAGAAATGCTGCGAGTGGCCGCACAGAAGCGAGAATCCATGAGATACTTCACCTTGATTAATAAGTATGCTCACTACAGTCGCGTTGCGCAAGGGGCATTCCATTCTTCCACCCGGCGGGACCGCTTCTTACTCAGCATGCTTGGTAGCGAGGAGTATTGGAAGGCCGGGTTTCCTTATGTCGCTGAACAGCATTACGAGGTTGAGCATCCTCCCCTTCTTTCTGCTGATTTCGACGGCTATCGCCATCGGGAATCTGGCCGGCTTTGCTTTTGGCCAGCAGGCGCAGCCAAAGTTCAAGGTGATCGCGATCGCCGAGAAGGGCGGTATTCACAAGCCGTTTGTGGATGCGGCCAAGGTATGGCTGGCGCATGAGGCTGTCGTGGATGGATTCACTGTCGACTACATTGAGAACACGGACAAGATCGACGACCCATTTCTGTCCCAATACAAGCTATTCATCCAGCTGAATTACCCACCGTATGCGTGGACTCCGACGGCGATGGCGGCCTTCCAGCGATATATCGAGGAAGGGCGAGGCGGATGGATCGGCTTCCACCACGCAACCCTGCTCGGTGAGTTCGATGGCTACCCAATGTGGCCATGGTTTTCCAACTTCATGGGCGGCATTCGATTCACGAAGTATATCCCTACGTTTGTGACCGGTACCGTTACTGTCGAAGCCCCGGAACATCCGGTGATGCAGAATCTGCCTGGCCATTTCGTCATTGAGAATGAAGAGTGGTATACCTACGACAAGTCGCCCCGGCCTAACGTGCATGTGCTGGCAAGCGTCGATGAGAAATCGTATGCGCCCTCCAGCGACATCAAGATGGGCGACCATCCGGTGGTATGGACCAATGAGCATATGAAGGCAAGAAACGTGTATATCTTTATGGGCCATCACGGGGAGCTATTTCAGAACAGCGCCTTCACAACACTCTTTCACAACTCGATTCTGTGGACGGCCCATCAATGACCAAGCGCATTTACTTAGTTTTCGCAGTCTTCGCGCTCATGGCGGCTCCGGCAATGGTACTTGCGGAGCCGCCTACGCTCCACGTTCTTGCGTTTTACTCCACCAATGTCGAACGCGACCACGTTGACTTTGCCCAGCAGGCACTGGCGTTCTTTGCGGATGCGGCAAAGAGAGACAACTTTCAATTCGAGTCGACCACGAATTGGGACGATCTGAATCCGCAGCGTCTCCAGGGGGTTCAGGTTGTCGTGTGGCTCAACGACTCGGCGCACACCGCGCAGCAGCGGGCTGCCTTTGAGCAATACATGGAGCATGGGGGCGGCTGGTTTGGATTTCATTTTGCCGCCTACAACGACAGCGGCACACACTGGCCCTGGTTCGTCCAGTTCCTAGGCGGCGCGGTGTTCTATGGGAATAGCTGGCCACCACTGCCGGCGATGTTGGACGTCGATGATACAACGAGCCCTGTGACGAAGCATCTCCCGGCGCACTTTCTATCGCCTGCCAACGAGTGGTATAGCTGGCAGCCCAATCCGCGAACGAATAAGGAAGTAAAAGTATTGTTGACTCTTTCCCCCTCGAATTTTCCATTGGGATTCAAGGATACGCTTACGGGCGGCGATATCCCCGTCGTCTGGACGAACACAAAGTACCGAATGATCTATATGAACATGGGTCATGGCGACAGGATTTTCTCTGACGCGCTTCAGAACCAGTTTTTCGAAGATGCGCTGCAATGGGTTGGAGCAGGCACTAAGAGCGCGACGGGAGTTACTGCTCCATAACACTGTATTCGAAGCGCGGTGGCAGACGGCATCCGGTTCTCTCGACCATTGCCAGTGTGAGTGCCTGCGGAACCAGAACGGACGTAATTCCCTCCCACGGCTCCGGCACGGAATCAACCCGAACGGGAAAAAGCCTTTCTGCCGATTCGCGATCTAGATCGGAAACGAGCACAACCTTGCCGCCGCGCTTGTTGCATTCCTGAGCAAGTTTGACGCCGAGTTCGGCGACACGGCCGAGGGCAAAGATGATTGCCAGGTGAGATGAATCGACATCAAGATTGGGGCCATGGCGAAAACCCGCGCCCGTGTGAGCAGCAGCTCGGTGACCGGTCATTTCGCGGATGCATAGCGCGCTCATGATGGCGCCTCCGTAGGCTGCGCCACGGCCGATAATCTCAGTGTTCGCTGCGCCGCGGCAGAACTCCTCAAGCCCGGCCCGCAATGCGAAGATGCGATCGAGATTCGTGGAGAAGATTTCCGCTGCCAATTCAGCATCTTTCTGCCAGGCGACGCTCAGAATCTCCGAGGCCGCAATGATCGCTGCAGCCGTGGCGTTGGTGTAGGTCTTGGTCGCGTTTCCATACTCCGGCCCTGCCAGGATCGGCAGTTTGTTTTCAGCCAGGCTCCAGCAGGTGCTGGCGGAATTGTTGCAGATAAGGGCCAACTCCCCTCGGCTCCCACGCTTGAATAATTCAACCAGTTCCGCGCTCTCTCCTGACGTCGTAAGCAAAATCGAGAGTGCGGCATCGGCCCAGACTGAAGCCCCGTAGTGCAACCACTCGCCCGCATCTACTGAGAAGGCTGGCCTGCCGTGGGTTTGGAGAAGGACGGACCCACTTATGGACGAGCACAAGGATGCCCCCATGCCGATAAACAGCACAGGACCTTTGTTCGCGGCGGCGTCGCGCAGCTTCCACAGCGCAGCGCGAATCTCCGCATCGGCAGCATAAGCTCGAATCAGGTCGCAGAGTTTCCGCGGCTGCTCGCGACACTCAATCTCGAGAATTTGCGTTCCGGTGGCAGAAAGCATTTCCGGGGACGGCTCAATCCCTGAAATCCAACGGCGTGTGCGGTTGCTTGTTGAGTTCATCCTGCCTCCCGTCGGTCCGAAAATACTTTCGAGGTATTTTGTAATGATTGCTTAAAAAGTGTTTTAATTGTAGCAAAGACTGCTTGAACCGTGTTGCCATTCAATTCAGGGGGCCCTTGACGGACGTGATTTCAACTTCCCGACCCAGCGTTAACAGCGTCTTCATCTGGAAAGTGTCCCTGATCGCCGGTCTGGGAGGCATTCTCTACGGATTCGATATGGGGATTATCGCGGCGGCGCTGATCTTCGTTCGAACCACGTTTTCGCTTTCCACCCGGATGGAAGAGGTCGTGGTCAGCGTTGTTCTTGTCGGGTCCATGGTCGGTGCGGTCGTTGGCGGAGTGTTTGCCGACCGTGCCGGCAGACGCGCCACCCTGGTTTGGGGCGGCGTGCTCTTCATCGCCGGATCGATTCTTGCACCCATATCCCCGAACGTTCTCTCGTTGATCCTCTCTCGAACGCTGCTTGGAGTTGCTATAGGACTGACTTCAGTCACGGCGCCAGTCTATGTCTCTGAACTTGCGCCGCCTCAATCCCGGGGGATGCTGATCGGCCTCTATCAGTTTGCCCTCACCGGCGGCATTGCCCTTGCCGACCTGGTTGGCTACTGGCTCGCGGGTGAACATGCGTGGCGGTTGATGTTCGGCCTTGGAGCGATCCCGGCGCTTTTCTTTTTATTGCTTGTGCTGACCGTTCCAGAAAGCCCGCGCTGGCTGGTTGCGCACGGCAGATCAAGCGAGGCGGAGGCTGTTTTGAGATCGTACTCCGACGAGGCGGCCACGCGATTGCTGCTGACGGATATTCGCGCAAGCCTGATCATCGCGGCGGAGAGACGCTGGAGCGCTCTGTGGACGCCAACAGTGCGCAAGGCGCTCTTTGTTGCGGTCGGCTTCACAGTGCTGCAACAGGTGACCGGCATCAACACGATCATTTACTACGGTCCGCAGATTTTTGCGCTAGCCGGCATCGGCTCGGATAAGAACGCCATTTTCGCCACGCTTCTTGTAGCCATCGTGAATGTGCTCGCGACGATTATCGCACTGGTCCTAGTGGACCGCTTAGGCAGAAAGCCCCTTCTGTATTGGGGTGTTGGAGGCATGACGCTCTCCCTTCTAGTTCTCGCGTACGCTTTTCACAACCAGGCACAACTTGGACCTTCACTCGGCATGATTGCCACCGCATGTTTGATGGTGTACATCAGCTGCTTTGCATTCAGCATGGGGCCAATTGCCTGGATCATTGTTGCGGAGGTGTTTCCTCTGCGCCTGCGAGGCCGCGGCGTGGCTGCCGCCACACTGGGCTCCGGAATTTCCAACACAATTGTTTCGCTCACTTTTCTTTCGCTCATCAAGGCGGCCGGGAACACTGCCACCTTTTGCATTTATGGGGCATTCTGCGTCGTGACCTTGTTCTTTGTGCGCTTTGTGATGCCTGAAACCAAGGGTCGCGAGTTGGAAAGTATCAGCGCAGACCCCTCAACCCAAGCTTCATGAACAACATTGTTCCCGCAGGCTACAAGGCATGAAAACGATCGTCGAGGCATCACAAACAATGCGGCAGAAACGCACCTCAGCACTACTTTCTTCACCCACAGACGTTCAGAAACTTGCCTCCTCCTATGTGATTGGCGCTGACATCGGGGGCACCAACCTGCGCCTTGCTCTTGCGAATGGTAGGGGCGAAATCCTTCGACGTTGGTCTAGCTCGACAACCGGCCTGGTGGATGCCTCGATGGTTCTACTCCTCATTCGCGAAGGCGTTGATGCGCTGCTGCGCGAAGCATCGCTACCTCCAGGTTCAGTGAACGCAATTGCGGCCGGCGCGCCCGGAGTTACAGATGTCGATCAAGGCGTCGTGATTGCGACATCCTATCTGATGGGTTGGCGCGATGTCCCCTTCCGCTCGATGCTGGAAGATGAATTCGGAGTTCCGACCTTCGTGGACAATGATGTCAACCTGGCCGCCATCGGGGAGCAGCGTGCCGGCTCGGCACAAGGTGAAAGCGACTTTGTCTTCCTGGCAATCGGCACAGGAATTGGCGCAGGCATAGTGCTGAACGGAGAAGTTCACCGTGGCACCAATTGGACCGCTGGAGAGATTGGTTACATGCTCGTTCCCGGCACGTCTGCCGCTCCCGTCGAGCGCGGCAGGCCTGGCGCCTTTGAAGCCATGGTTGGCGGCGAAGGAATCAAGGCTCAGTGGCGACAGCGGTGGAACCGGGATGCCACTGCGCTTCCGATGAATGCGATAGCAACCGAGATTTTCGATCATGCGCTGCAAGGCGATTCGCTCGCACAGGAAGTTCTTGAACTTGCCGCTCGCACTTTGGCATATGCCATTTACAACACGTCGCTGATCCTGAATACACCTTTGTTCGTGCTCGGCGGAAGCGTCGGAATTCACCCGGCGCTCGTCGATGCCACGCGCCAGGTGCTTGCAGAGCGGGGTGAGCGCGTGCAACCCAGATTGATCCGCAGCGCATTGGGCGCGGACGCGCAGTTGATTGGTGCGATCTTCATGGCACTGCAGACGGCCAATAGAGAAACGGCTCAAACTGCAGGCTGAGCCTCCACACGTTCGACGAATTCCATGACCGTGAGGGATGCAGGAAGCCGCTCTGGTGAATCAGTTACCCTTCCAGTATTCGTTGAATCCGGCATATTCCGCAGCAACATTCGCCAGGATCGTTCGCCGAAGTTCAAGTATATCGACGGATCCCAGTTGCTTGTAGAGGACCTTTCCGTCGGCTGAAAGCAGAATGGTATACGGGACAGCTGAGTCCCATGCAGGATCGAATGCCTGTTGAAGTGCGACAGTATCCGTCGAGGAGAAGAGAAGATTGCGGCTCGTGGCGTGTTTCTTCTGCAGAAATCGCAGAACGCTCGCTTGCTCATCCGGCATATTAACGGAGACCGTTACGAGCGACAGGTCACGATCGCTGTACATACGGAAAGTGTCCTGAATATCCGCAAATTCAGCAATGCAGGAACCGCACCAGGTCGCCCAGAAATCCACCAGCATCATCTGATGGGAAGGATTAGTGCGTAGTTTGGCCAGATCGGCCTTCGATACCAATTCAACAGTGACCGGCTGTTCTTCGATTTTGTGAAGCGTGGCTAGTCTGTCCGCGGATTTCTCGCTCCATTTGGTCGAACAGCCCATGGCGCCGGTATGTGTGACAGGAACTTCTTTGTGGGCGAGCAGCGCATCAATGGCATTGCGCGCATCTTGTGTCTTTACCAACTCAGTACGATAACTGTCGTCGATGCGGCCCTCATAGCGAAGATGCCGTTGCTCGTCGAATATGAATACGTGCGGAGTCGCCTGCGGCCCATAAGCGCGCGCCACCTGCTGCGTATCCCCGTCGTACAGGTACGGGTACGTGAGGTGTTTGTAGCTGGCTCGAATCTTCATCTCGTCAAGAGTGTCGCTGGTGTCGGATGAATCGAGCTCATCAATTCGCAGCGCCTTCGGATCGTTCGGCTGGATGGCTACAAGGGCCACTCCGCGGTCTTTGTAATCCGCAGACAGACGCTCGATCCGCTGTTCGTACATCTGCGCAATCGGGCAGTGATTGCATGTGAAGACAACCACAAGGATCGGGTTGGCGGCATAGTCACTCAAACGATGCATATTGCCGTCCGTTCCAGGCAATGCGAAGTCTGGAGCCGGCGATCCGATCGGCAGAATCGGATGGGTTTCAGCTGCCAATGAGACCGCTGCAACGATGAACAAAAAAGCGACTCTCAACATCCCTCTCATTCTTGCCGCCCTCCATTGCCGCACATATCGGGACTTCCTAAACTACATTAATAATGCACACCAGGCACCGGTTTGGCAACAGATGAAGAGGTTTTCATCGAGCGAAACTTCAACTATCGCATTTGCCGAAGCCTTAAGAATGTACACCGCTCGTTGACGAGCATGTCGAGTTGAACGAGGTGATTTCGAGACATCCCTGCGCTGGCCTCAATTAGAACCAGTAGATCCGACCGGCAACCGCAGGCTGAGGAGGCGGTCAGCTGCAAACTTCTCAAAGCTCGGCCCACGAAGGAACAAGTCCGAGGAATTCCTCGCGCAGGCTCGCCACGAAAGGCTAATATTTAGCTCGGGAGAATGAGCTTGACTCTTTGGAATTCGTTTCTCATCTCGTTCAGCGTACTTCTTCCGCTGATCAATCCACTCGGGTCTGCCTTGGTCTTTCTTGGCTTGGCCTCCGATGCGCCCCCACGCCTCTATCGCTCTTTGGCGGGCAGAATCGCAATCAATAACATCATCTTCCTGGCAATCATTGAATTGCTCGGCGCGACCATTCTCAAATTCTTTGGCATTTCTCTGCCCATCGTTCAATTGGCCGGCGGCATCGTCATCGCAACTATGGGCTGGTCCGTCTTGAATGAAAGAGACGCGAGCGCCACTTCCAGGAAGAAGCGGGAAGAAAGCGATGTAAGGGACGAGGAGCACGCAGAAAACCTCAAACTGAAGGTCTTCTATCCGTTCACGTTTCCCATAACCTCAGGTCCCGGAACACTTGTCGGGTTGTTAACCCTCACAGCTCATATTTCCGAACCAAAGATTTCGAGGAATATTCTGGCGCATCTGGGCGTGTTTTTAGCAGTGGTCGTCCTCAGCGTGCTGGTCTATTTCTGCTATGCGTACGCGCCAAAGATCACCAAGGTAGTTCCGCCATCCACGGCTCACGGCATCCTGCGTGTAATTGCCTTCATCCTGCTTTGTATTGGCGTCCAGATCGCGTGGAATGGCCTTTCCGCGTTGCTTGCCCAGATCATCAGGCCGTGATCAGCTCACGCAGCGCCGCAAGTCGCCGACAGGCAGCCGATGACCGCGCCCGATTCGGCTCAATTGCACCGGCCACGGCGCACGAGCTTCCGGCGCGAACCACCTCGCCCCCGAGTGAAGCCTTCGAAGTTCAGCAAAGCCAAAATGCACGTTGCACGCTAATAGGAGGAAATCCATCTAAGTTATTGATTCCGATATGGGGCGGCTAGTGGGGATCGAACCCACGACATCCTGAGCCACAGTCAGGCGTTCTGCCGCTGAACTATAGCCGCCATGTACCCTATCGATTGTAGCATCGAATAAGGCCGGAAGAGCCGCTCGGCCACAGCCGGTCCACGAGACAGTCTCCAATCCTCTAAGGGAGTTTGCCGTCCAATTCGCCAAAACGAGCACGATCGATTCATGACCTCCAAAGCGCCCGAAATCCGTCGGATTCCTCTGATCCCTTCATTCAATCTGCCTACTTCGTTACAAAATTCTGCTGTTTTCATTTCATGTACCTGAAAACAATAACGTTACATTGATAATGGCGAAAAGTAGCTATCTAAACAAACAACTTAAATTCCGACGGCCGTCCGAAAGCGCCCATCTTGCACCGAAAATGCAGCGGTTTTGACCAACCCAAGACGTCATTCGCGATGACAACTTGCACGGAGCAGTGCACAATCCCGGAAAAGCGCCCAACCGAACGTGCCCACCCCGTAAGAGCAGAATCAGCGGACACCAAGCCATCGGCCGTTCATCCGATTCCCCTTACTTCCAGTCCTCTCTCCGCATTCACCCATTCGGATTCGCGATACAATCGATAGAGGTCGTCGGGGCGTAGCGCAGCCTGGTAGCGCATCTGCTTTGGGAGCAGAGGGCCGGGGGTTCGAATCCCTCCGCCCCGACCATCGTAAACTATTGATAAATAAAGCTATATTGACCATTCCGGCCACGCATCTGCTTTTTACCGCTACACCACTGGTGTCGATTTTGTAGCGGTCGCCACCGCCGAGGAAAATTTAGAGTTAACCCAACAAATTTTTGTCAGGCATTCCGCCTCGATCGCTCGTGGTGCTGTTAGAGTTTTCCGTCAACTTGCCATCAAACAGGGCAACCAAGGAATAATGCAGGGACTCGTCTCCGGCGCATCTCCTCTAGTTCCAGCGGAGCGGTCGGCAGGGCTGCCTCCTGACGCGGGGTTCGGTCTGGTGGACGAATTCGCAAGAAATAGCGAGTCGGTACGCTGTAACGTTCAACAATTCGGTTTCCTCGGATACGAGGACGTCTTCGGGCCGCATGGAGAGCCCTACTTTGTTGAGTGCTTTCCCGATCTGCTTACGGAGTCGCTGGATGTAGATTTTGATTGTCCTGCGAGTGAGTCTGATTTTCTGCTTTTCCACCGACAGACCATTTGCGCCCAGATGCAAATAAAAGGCGTCTGCGGCGAGGATGCGCTCGATATGTGCGGCGGTCAGAGGTTGCGGCTTCTTCCGCGCAAGGACATCCAGAAGAACTAGGCCATTGCCGGAAAGTCGCAAAGGAACCGCCTTTGAATGGACAGAAAACCAGGCTCTTTCAATAGTCTCGCCTGGAAGGCAATCTTTAACTGCCTTGTGGTGGCCATGCGACACAATAAGACGCGGTCGAGCTTCGGACCTCCACGCCCGCTTTGCGCTGAGATACTCGATCTCTTCGACTATCCGACGGATGC
>Ga0302320_10011926_pt1 | contig 18319 bp, 16 predicted proteins | sample Bog_T0_3_FD_202130 | JGI IMG/M metagenome (GOLD analysis project Ga0302320, IMG submission 202130) | Peat permafrost microbial communities from Stordalen Mire near Abisko, Sweden - Bog_T0_3 | ecosystem: Environmental > Terrestrial > Soil > Wetlands > Peat | place: Sweden: Abisko, Stordalen Mire...
AATGTTGATGTCGGTCAAACAGTTGCTGCAGCGTTTCAGGCACCAGTTCTCTTCACCATTGCTGAAGACTTACGCAAGATGCAAGTGGACACCAACATCGGAGAATCAGATGTCGGCAGGTTGAAGGCTGGAATGGCCGTTAGCTTTACTGTCGACGCATTTCCGGACCGACGATTCAGCGGAACCGTTCGGCAGATCCGTAACTCCGCACAAACGGTACAAAACGTCGTAACGTATGACGCGGTGATCGACATGGATAACTCTCAGCTTCAACTCAAGCCGGGAATGACCGCAAACGTTGATTTTCCTACAGCGGAACATATGAACGTAATTCGGATTCCGAATATCGCTCTTCTCTTCCGCCCCGACATGAACATCCTAAAAAAGCTACACCTCGAAGTTCCGAATTCGGGATCAACATCGAAGATAATTTGGGTTCTTCGTAATGGAATACCAGCACCCATTTCCATACGGACAGGTATCTCGGATGGATCGTTTACCGAGATCACAGGCGGAGACATCGTCGCTGGCGACAGTCTAATCACTGACATTGCGGCTAGCACACGAGGCGCTCTGTTTTAGGGGAGAACCATGGAAACAAAATCCTGTCTGATTAGGCTTGAGCGAGTGAGCAAACTATACAGAATGAACGACATTGTTGTTCCCGCATTGCGCGATTTGTCGCTCACAATTGTTCAAGGTCAACTTGTCGCAATTATGGGTTCCTCTGGTTCCGGGAAATCTACGCTGATGAACATAATCGGATGTCTCGACCGACCGACGACAGGACGCTACCTCTTGGCAGGAAACCAAGTTTCCAATCTTGAGCGGAATGCTCTTGCAGTCATTCGCAACCGATTTCTCGGATTCGTATTTCAAAGCTTCAATTTGCTTCCCAGGGCAAGCGTCATTGAAAACGTCCAGTTGCCGATGCTATACGCGGGTGTCTCGGCACGTGAACGCCTTCGACGAGCAGGTGATGCTCTGATTCGCGTTGGACTCACAGATCGATTCGAGCACCGCCCGAACCAACTGTCTGGCGGTCAGCAGCAGCGCGTAGCTATTGCGCGTGCCATCGTCATGAACCCGAAGCTAGTTCTCGCCGACGAGCCAACCGGAAATCTCGACTCTAAAACGAGCGGTGAGATCATGACTCTCATTCAGAACCTAAGCTTATCGGGTATCACCGTCGTGCTGGTTACCCACGAGCCGAACGTGGCTAAGTATGCTTCTCGCAGAATCGTGCTCCAGGATGGTCAACTTCATTCCGATACCTGTCCCGGGAGCGGGGTATTCTCCGCTCTCACCAGCCGGTCGGCCGATACTCAGGAGGCATCTTGAATCTATCGCATACATTACGAATTGCATTCGAGACACTGATGAGGAACAAGCTACGCTCATTCCTCACACTCCTCGGAGTGGTGATCGGCGTTTTCGCGGTAATTGCCATGGTAGCAGCCGGTGACGGTGCTCGAGAGCGTGTCCAGCAGTTGTTCGCATCAATGGGATCGAACATTTTGGTGATTGTCCCAGGCTCCGCGGTGCAAGGAGGGGTTACAGAGGGGGTTGGCACTCTGCCGACCCTCACATGGGAAGACTTGAAATCCATCCGTACCGACATACCGACCGTGAAATTGGCGGCCGCACTTCTACAGGTCCCCGCACACGTTCAAAGCGTGGGCCACAACTGGGCTACCAGCATAAATGGCACGTCGTCTTCTTACTTCACAATTCGAAACTGGCCAATCGCTAAAGGTACATACTTTACGGAATCGGACTTGAGCGGTCGATCTAAAGTTGCTCTTTTAGGGGAAACGGTCGCAAGGCAACTGTTTGGGCCTGAACGTACTCCGATTGGTGAGATCGTCCGCATCAACAATGTCTCCTTTCGTGTGATCGGTATTCTGTCTGCGAAGGGGCAGTCAGCACGAGGACAGGACAACGACGATGCACTATTCGTCCCAGAGACGACCTTTCAATCATTCATCCAAGGCGGGACGGAAAAGCACATTCAAGGCACGATCCTCGTGAGCGCTACATCGGGCGAAGCCACCGGCCGCGCACAACGTCAGATAACTGAAGTGCTCCGCGCAAGGCATCATTTAAGAAACAACAAGGAAGACGATTTCTCCATTCGTAATCTGAAAGATATTGCACAGACGGTTTCTGCTGCGGTGACCGCGTTATCGCTTCTGCTCGCCGCCATTGCCGCAATCTCACTTCTGGTCGGTGGCATCGGAATCATGAACATCATGCTCGTCAGCGTAACTGAGCGCACTCGAGAAGTTGGAATTCGGATGGCTGTGGGCGCAAAAACGACCCACATCCTTGCGCAGTTTCTTGTCGAGTCTTCAGTGCTCTCTGCCATGGGCGGAATTGTGGGCACGATCCTAGGCGTCGCTACGACTCAGTTGCTCGCCCACCATCTTGGCTGGTCTATTCCGATTCGGCTTGACGTCATTGCCGTCGCCGTAGCATTCAGTGCTCTTGTGGGAGTGGGATTTGGACTCTATCCAGCGCGAAAGGCGTCGCTGCTTGACCCCATTGAGGCTCTGAGATATGAGTAACACCAAAATTACCGCAAGGGCGGCTATAGACATCATACTGCGGTCAGTGGTGTCCAGGGAAATTTTCTGAACCCGACCGTAACGTATAGATAAATCGACGGATAAGAGGCATTTTCCGTGGGAACGATTTGAATTTCATGCAGATGGCGCGTGGAGACTACGCATAACCCGCTGCGCTTGTGAAAATGCGGCATGAATTCTGGGCGCACGGTGTTTGCGCAACTGATTGAGCATCTGTCCCACAAAGAATTTCAGAAATGCGTGGTTCGCTATGACGGCGACCGGTACGCCAAGAAATTCAGTTGCTGGGAACAGTTCCTTGCCATGTCCTTCGCGCAGCTTACTTATCGCGAGAGCCTGCGCGATATTGAAGCCTGCCTGGGCGCGGTGGGCGGCAAGCTTTATCACATGGGCTTCGCTTCCGCCGTGGCGCGATCCACGCTGGCCGATGCCAACGAGAACCGCGATTGGCGCATCTTTGCTGACTTCACGCTGGTGCTGATCGATATCGCCCGTCCACTTTATGTCAGCGAATGTGTATGTGCGAGCAGAACAGAATCGGTTTTCTCAGGCAGAAATGCTCTCTCGCTCAAATCACTGGGGATTGGCTGGCATGAAACAGAGAGCACAACAATGTTCAGCTAACTTGACTATCGAGACCGCACCAGGCAAGGTGACCTGCTCTCGAGTGAGTGCCCCGTTGTCACTGAGAGCATGATCTTATGAGGAACGATAACCCAATTCGAGTCATCTGTATTGACGATCACCCACTCATCCTAGCCGGTGTCAGATCGATGCTTCAGGCTGAGACCGATATGCTCTACATTGGAGAGGCTGCCAACGGAGAAGAAGGAGTCGCAATGTTTCGAGAAAACTTGCCGGACGTCACCTTAGTGGAACGTCGATTGGAAGGGACCTCTGGCACCGAGGCCATCGCAACAATCAGAAGATAGTTTCAGAGGCCCGCACCATTGCCATGACTACATGCAATGGCGATGATGATGTTCATCGTGCCTTGGCTGCAGGAGCAAATGGATATATCCTCAAGGACCTCATGCACAAGGATTTTGTCCACGCCATTCATGGAATTCACAAAGGTGGTCGCTGGATCGTCCCCGAACCAGCAGAACAACTGGCTGAGAATTCGCCGCGCATCGAACTCACATTGCGAGAACTGGAAGTTTTGCTGCTACTTGAAGACAGAAATCGCAACAAGGAAACTGCAGACGTCCTGTTTTTCACCGAGGACGCTATCAAGTTCCACGTCAAAAGCTTCCTCGGCAAGCTAGGCGTGAATGACCGCACCCGCCCAGTCACCGTCGCCATCAGGCGCGGGATGTTGCACATGGACTGAGGTAGCCCTTTTAGCACTCGGCCAAGGACATCTCATCTGCACTTTTGTTGCTCGCTCTCGATCAAGTCTCCGGTATCAACTTGTCCGGCAGGGATCCCCAGCGTTCGGCTACCAAGAACCCAATCAAAGTTCTTGAAGTATGAGGGAACTCCTTGAGATGGATACATAGCCCCACGCGTCACGTTGTAATGCAGATGCGGAAACAGTGAATCGCCTGAAAAGCCAACGCGCCCAAGAAATTGCCCTGCTCTAACTCTGTCTCCCTTTTTGACTGCAACGGAACCCGGTTGCATATGCAACAACCAACTCACTCGCCCATCGCCATGCAGAATCGTTACGTAATTGCCGAATCCCTGCGGATCCATCGACTCTGCACTCGACGGAATTTCCACCGCTCCTTGGAGGTCGAAAGTGTTCTCGGGAATATCGGCGACCGATTCCGCTACAAATCCAGAAGCCGGTGCGAAGATAGCTGCTCCGTAGGTGAGCCAATTTTCCTTCTGAAAGGGATCGCCGCGAAACAGCGCGCCGGCGGCGGTGGTCCTCATGAAGTCGTACGCATACAGATTCGCGGAGACTGCAGACGTCGGATCGGCTCTAAACCGCTCGACCAGATTGAAGCGCCGATGGTGCGAATTGAAATCATGGCCATCATGAACCAGAACCAGACCATGCAGTGGGAGGCAGAATGGATCCGGATTATAAGCTTCCGGGCGAGCATCGGCTAAGACAGCCTCGTCTGCGCTGATTGCCACAGGAGATGCGGAATGCCCCTCTTTCATGAACAGGAGTTCGAAATGCATCCTGTCAATTTCGACTTCTGAGCTGAAAGAGTAGAAGGGCTGATAGATGTCGATCGCGTCGCCCGGTTTCACTACCCGCTGCCGGATCGAATCTAAAGCCGGCGGTTTTCCGTTCTCGTTAAGCTCGCGTTCAACTTCGAGTTTTGCGTGCCGGTCATATAGCTGCAACCTGATACATACCAACCGATACGTGTCCGGCCCGGTATTCCTCACTAGCAAATCAAAATTGACGGTCTGCTGATCATGACCCTTTTCGATAAGCGGCCGATTCGGCAGAACACTGACTTGAAGCGCACCAAGTCCATCCGAATTGGCAGGTCGCGGTAAGACTACCGAGTTGCTCTTTTGAAGTCTCGGAAGACCGTACGCGGAAAAGAAGATGGTCGCAAACACCAAGGCCGCGCATTCTGATTTGCTGATCACTCTCACCATGACAGTTTACAACGGGTAACAGCGAACGGATACTACCACTCTCGTCCAATACAAGATGAGTCATTCATGACCGTGCCGGTCACAAGGGGGATGAAAATGGCGGCGGGCTGGAGTACCGTAGATTCGGACTGCCTCTGGGCCGAAGGCCGTATCAGGCAGTGGTGCCGAAAAGCCCGCAGATGAGTCTGGCCTGGAAGCCTGGAGGAACGAGGAATTGTCGCCGCTGCAGAGGCAGTGAGCACGCAAAGGAGACTCTCAAGAGAGAAGGCTTCCTCCAGAGGTGGTCCGGGAGGTAGAGCCATGCAAGTAGTGCTTACTTGCAATAAAGATCCATATCACTTAAAGTGTTTGGTCAGAGGAAGAACCTTTGCCCAAGATCGCGCCTACGCCAGTGTGTTCGCAGAGTGAACGTCAGATATTGGAAGATTGGTCTCGCAGCCGGACTTTGGAGGCACGACTTGTCGAGCGAGCGCGAATCGTGCTGGGGTGTCTTGATGGCAAACCGGTCGGCACAGTGGCGGCGAGTTTGCAGGTGCGACCGAATACCGTCATCGATTGGCGACGGCGATTTGAGACCGAAGGCATAGCCGGACTTGAGGATCGCCCGCGTTCGGGCAAGCCACGGCGCTATACGGAGGAGTTTCGCAAGCAGGTGCTTTCGACCCTGGAAGAAGCGCCGCCCAAGGGACAAGCGGTGTGGGATGGACCTGCAGTGGCGCGGCATTTGAATGCTTCGGTGCATGCGGTTTGGCGGGTACTGCGCAAAGAGGGTATTTGTCTGGCGAGACAGCGCAGTTGGTGCGTGAGTACCGACCCGGAGTTCACCGCCAAGGCCGTCGACATCGTGGGTTTCTACTTGAATCCGCCCGAAAATGCGCTGGTTCTTTCCGTCGATGAAAAGCCCAGCATTCGAGCCTTGGAGCGAAAGACGGGATACGTGGAAACCGACAATGGAAAGATCGTTCGCGGTTTCAAGAACACTTATAAGCGGCATGGCACCTTGAATTTGTTTGCCGCCCTTGAAGTGGCTACCGGTGCCGTTCATACGCAGACGACGGCGAAGAAGCGGCGCATCGAGTTTCTTGAGTTCATGGATCGCGTGGTCGCCGATCTGCCGCCGGGTAAAGAGATCCACGCCATCCTGGACAATTACTGTATTCACAAGAAAAACGACGCGTGGCTGGCAGCTCATCCCAACGTATCGTTTCACTTCACGCCCACCTCGGCCAGTTGGCTCAATCAGGTGGAAGTATGGTTTGGCATTCTGAGCCGCAAAGCACTGCGTGGCGCATCGTTTCACGACATCGAGCAGTTGCGTCGCGCGATTGAAGACTTCGTCGCAGCGTATGGTCCGGAGGCGAAACCTTTCGTCTGGCGCAAACGAGAAGTCAAAGGCTCTCAGCTGCGAAACACTATCGTTAATTTACGCAAGTGAGCACTAGTTGAGTACGCGGGTTCGGATCTGAAGCAGGAGACGTGCTCCGCGCTGACTCCACCCCATCTGCTGGCGTTTTGCCATTCGCTTGCTAACAATTTGATGGACTGCTGACTGGACAAAGCCAGACGCTATCCTTTCCCCGTTTCGGTAGTGCTCCCCGTAATTGGGAATGAACTGGCGGTTTCGCTCCACCTAGATACGCAACTCCTCCACGCCCTTCAGCAGCTTTCTGGTCGCTTTGTTCTTCGTCTCGAATGCTGCGGCGTCCAGATCCATTTCCAGGCCTTGCAACTCATCCAAGGCTTTGAATACGTTGCCATGCCACAAATACCACTTGATGGATTCCAGGTCCTTGAGCGCCGGTTCGCGCAACTCACATTGATCGTCAGCTTGGCGGAACTTCTCCGGCAGCCCCTTGGCAATCTGTTTCAGCTCGGTCAGGCGCATGGTGACGTGAAACCAGTCGAGCAAGTGCTCGGCTTCCGGATGAAGGTATATCTGTACGCCGCGCACGTCCTCACCGCCGTCTGAGATAAATGCGACCCGCTGGTTTGGTTGCAGACCGTGAGATTGCAACAACTCAAACACGCGGCGTTTGGGCCTTTGATCGTAGGTTTGAACGAAGGCGAAGCAACTACCGGAAAGCTCTAGCTTTTCTTCTGGCTACCGTCTAAATGCCAGGATGCTCTTGCCGGCAATCACCTCGAAATTTCCTTGCTTGCGGTGGCCGCGCACATACGCGAGACATTCAGGTGACAATTCCGTGGCAACCTCCCTCCGAATAGGGGGGTATGTTGGACATGTGTCGGGGGAACGCAAATTGCGTAAATCAAGGAAGGTCGTCTTTTTCTTTCCATCGTTTGCTAGTTCCGAAGCAACTGCGCCACTCGGAATTCTCGCCGTTGCGACCCCATTGAAGCGCGCGGGATTCGAAGTTGTCTTGATCGATTCGACCATTACTCCGAATTTCAAGCAACGGGTTTTGGAGGAGGTGAAAGACGCACTTTGCCTCTGTATCTCTCTCGTGACGGGCCCGATGATCCGGGAAACCGTAGATATCGCACGCTCCGTCAAAAAGTGGGATCCGGAATTCCCCATCATCCTTGGCGGATGGCATCCATCTCTGCTTCCGAAGCAGACTCTGGAAGCTCCGTATCTCGACTACATCGTGCGCGGTCAGGGAGAGGATTCGCTCCTCGAACTGGTCCAGCACATCCGCGCCGACGCGGCCCCTGATCTCATCGCCGGCATCGGCTTCAAGCGCGACGGCCGCCTCATCATGACACCGGAGCGTCCCCTGCGGCCTTTAGTCGAGATGCCCCCAAAGGCGTATGAGCTAGCCGACTTCGATGCTTATGAGCGTTCATGTGGCCGGCGATGGGCCATGTATACCTCAAGCCTGGCGTGCCCATTCAACTGCGGGTATTGCACCAACTCAGGGGTTTACGGACGGAAGTGGAACGCGCTGCCACCCGAACAATTTGTGGAGGAGACCACCGATCTCACCCGCCGTTATGCGCTCGAAATGCTGTGGATCGTCGACGACAATTTTCTTGTCGATCTCGATCGCGCGCGGGGCATCGCCGAAGGCCTCGTTCGGGAGAACTCGCACTACCAGTGGAGTATCCAGGCCACTACTAACCTGACGTCGCGTCTGTCGTCGGAAGATCTGAAGCTGCTTCGCCGCGCTGGCCTGCACCAGATCTGCCAGGGCGTCGATTCAGGCTCCCACGCCGTCCTCCAGCAAATGGGCAAAGACTGGCAGGACTTCGAGCAGATCTACGAAAGCGCCGCGCGTTGCATCGAGGCCGGCATCCGCCCTTCGTTCAACATCATTTTCGCGTTTCCAGGCGAGGGAAAAGCCGAGCGCCGCGAAACTATTCAATTCATGATGGACGTCTGCCGCCGGTTTCCCGGAGCCGAGTTCTGGACCAACATCTTTACGCCATACCCCGGATCGCCAATCTTCGCGCGTACAAAGGAACTGGGCATCGAAGTCCCATCCACGCTTGAGGGGTGGGCAGACTTCTTCCCAAGGTACACGCGGCTGCCATGGCTCAAGGGATCGGAGCACAAGCGCCTCCAGGTAACACGCGATTATCTTCGCATCGCCTTCGATCGCATTCCGATTGGAGCTGATCGTCGAGGAAGATTCGCAAGGCTTGTACAGAAGACAATCTCGTTCCCCGCACGTTGGAGGCTCGATCACGATATGTACCGCGCGCCGATGGAATTGTGGATCAACTCCAAAGTCAAGAAGTTTGTCGCATCCAAGCCCGCGGTCGACGCAAAAAGGCTCGCCAACACGCCCGCAGAGGCGGCGTGCTGACGCGGAAACGGCATTTGGTTCTCTGACGCGCGACAAGCGTGAGGTGACTCTTGGTCGATGTACTGCTGACTCACTCCTATCATCTTCCCTACGACTCGAAGCAGCTTCGCAAGATGCAGCCGTACCCGCCTCTGGGTACGCTCTACGCAGCCTCCGCATTGCGCGCCAGGGGCATCTCTCTCGCTGTGTTCGACCCGATGCTCATTGACCCGGCCGCCCAATTTGCAGAGGCGCTCGAAATACATCGCCCGCGGATCGTGGCGGTTTATGAAGACGATTTCAACTTTCTGTCGAAGATGTGCCTGACGCGCATGCGAGAGGTCGCCGCGCAGATTGCGCAGTCCGCGCGATCCGTCGGGGCAACCACCATCGTGCATGGATCTGACGCTACAGATAATCCGGGCCAGTTTCTTGCCAACGGCTTTCAATATGTGCTCTCCGGAGAATCGGAAGAAACTCTCGCGCACCTGTGTGGCGCTCTGCTGCGCTTTGAAGATATAGGCGAAGTGGATGGGCTGGCGCGGATGGGCAATCACGGAAGTCCCATCTTCAGCGCGCGCCGCCTCGCGAGCAATCCGGGATGGCAGACCCTCCCGGCGCCCTCTCGCGACTTGGTCGACCTTGAGCCGTATCGGTCCGCCTGGTCCGCGGCGCACGGCTACTTCTCCACCAACATGGTTTCCAGCCGTGGTTGTCCTTTCCGCTGCAACTGGTGCGCCAAGCCAATTTCTGGAAGCAAATTCCATCTGCGTGACGCGGCGGATGTGGCCAGCGAGATGCTCGCGCTGAAGACGATCGCAGGTGTGCAGCACATCTGGTTTGGCGATGATGTTTTCGCGCTCAATGCTGCCTGGGTGCAAGAGTTTGCCGCAGAGGTTGATGCGAGGAATGCCGCTATTCCCTTCAAGATTCAATCCCGTGCAGATCTCCTCAGCGAGGACACCGTGCGCGCGCTCAAAAAGGCGGGTTGCGCTGAAGTCTGGATGGGCGTCGAGTCTGGGTCACAGGCGATTCTCGACGCAATGGACAAAGGATTGAAGCTGCAGACCGTGATTGCAGCGCGCGCGAGGATGAAGCGGGCCGGCATTCGTGCATGTTACTTTCTGCAGTTCGGCTATCCAGGTGAGTCATGGGAAGAACTGCAGCAGACAATCGCATTTGTCCTCAAGACCCGTCCCGACGATATAGGAATCTCATTTTCGTATCCGCTCCCAGGCACCGTCTTTTATGAACGGGTGCGGGCAGAACTCGGGTTGAAGCGCAACTGGATTGATAGCGACGATCTCTCCGTCATGTTCAAGGCAAGTCATACCACTGAGTTTTATCGAGCGGTCCGGGAGGCGCTTCATGCCGAAGTCCACTCATGGTCCGCGCCCTCCAACGTCAATGCACTTCGCAATCAAGAGCTTTGGCAAAAGGTCGATGCAATGGAGCCAGGCTGCAGAAACCCGGCTGCGCACGATGTCCCGAGCCGTCTTTGCGATCCTTCATCGTTCGTTTCCATTCAACAGCTGGCTCCGGCACTGGAGGTCTGAATGCGAGAATTGCTGCTTGCGCACGGCTATTTTCTCTTTGAGGACCCCAAGGAACGGCAGATCATGAAACCGTATGCCCCGCTCGGAATTCTCTATCTCTGCTCGCACCTGCGCAACAAGGGATTCGACGTTGATGTCTTCGATACAACTTTCTCGAATCCTGAAGAGTTATTTCGTTTTCTCCGCACCGAGACGCCTTCCGTTCTCGGACTCTATGCCAATCTCATGACGCGCGGCAAGATCATCGAAATACTTCATGTGGCTCGCGAAGCAGGATGGAAAACCGTCGTCGGTGGTCCGGAACCTGGCGCTTACACGGCAGAGTATCTGCAGGAGGGCGCAGATTTCGTCGTATCCGGAGAAGGCGAACTGACCATGGAAGAGCTTCTTCTCGCGCTCAGATCGCGGACTTCCGATCTGACCGGGATCGCCGGTCTCTCTTTTATGTTGGACGGCAAGGTGCATCAGGGCGCGCCGCGGCAACAAATTGCCAACCTTGATCTTCAACCCTGGCCGGCGCGAGATGCAATCGACATTCAGCGCTATGTCGACACCTGGCGTCAGCATCACAAGGCGGGATCGGTCAACCTGATTACAGCGCGAGGTTGCCCATTCCACTGCAATTGGTGCAGCCATCAGGTCTTTGGGCAATCGCACCGCAGGCGTGATCCAAGCCTCGTGGTGGATGAAGTCGAATGGCTGCTGGGCAGGTACCAGCCGGACATGATCTGGGTCTCCGACGACGTCTTCACCATCAACCACGCCTGGTTTCGCGCCTACGCCGCGGAAATGAAGCGGCGTGGCCTGCGCATTCCCTTCGAATGCATCTCTCGTGCCGACCGGCTCAACAGCGAGATGTTGGATCTTCTGGCAGAACTCGGCTGCTTCCGGCTTTGGATTGGATCGGAGAGCGGATCGCAGCGCATCCTCGACTCCATGGAGCGCGGCGTCAAGATTGACCAGGTGCAGAAGGCAGTGCACATGTGCCGTGAACGCGGAATTCAAAGCGGTATGTTTCTCATGTGGGGCTATGAAGGCGAAGAGCTGGAAGACATTGAAGCCACAATTCAACACGTCAGCGTGTCCAAGCCGGACCTCTTCTTCACCACCGTTTCCTATCCCATCAAGGGAACGCCCTATTACAAGAAAATCTCAGAGCGTCTTGTACAACTCGGTCCCTGGAGCAAGACATCTGATCGCGAGATCAAGATCAAGGGAAGACATACTGGACGCTTCTATTCCCATGTCGACAAGTTGCTGCGCGATGAGGTTGCGAAGTCGCGCCTGCTCGCGGACCCGCTCAAGAAATCGGAACAATTAGACATGCTCAACAACAGTATCCGCGAAGCCCGCGAGGGCATGAGAGTCACATTTGCGGAGGTGGAGCAATGAGCACCCTGGGCGAATGCAGCTTCGCGGCCGGTCGCGCCTTCGATTCAATCGCAGAGGCCTACGACCAACTGTTTACCAATTCAAAAGTTGGCCGGACGCAGCGGGACGTAGTCTGGCAGCGAGCCGCAAATCTGTTTCCCGCTGGTGGCCACATCCTGGAACTGAACTGCGGCACCGGTGAAGACGCAGTGTTCTTTGCCGAACGGGGAATCGAAGTGACGGCTTGCGACGCCTCTGTGCTGATGATTCATCAGGCGAGGACGAGACAGCGCCGCGATGGCTCGCGTCCGATACAGTTCCATGTGCTCCCCTCCGAACGTATCAATGAGTTGTCATCCCCGGAGATGTTCGACGGTGCCTTCTCAAATTTCTCCGGGCTCAACTGCATTGCGGACCTTGCGCTGATCGCACGCAAATTGGCGCGGCGTATGAAGTCTGGTGCACCGGTGCTGCTCTGTCTGTCGACGCGTTTCTGTGTTTGGGAGATGCTCCACTATACCTTTCGTGGCGATCTGCATCGCGCGTTCCGTCGCTGCGCCGGCAATTCGCAAGTGAGCATCGGGTCAGAGTCGTTTCCGGTGTACTATCCGACGCTACGTTCGGTAGCGCGGTCGTTTCATCCATTCTTCAGGTTTCGATCCGCGACCGGCGTAGGAGTTGTCGTTCCTCCTTCTTACATGGAAGCCTGGGTTGCAAATAACCCGCATCTCTTCGGTTTCTGTAGTGCGATCGACCGTCTGATTCGCGGCCTGCCTGGAATCAGGGTATTGGGCGACCACATGTTGTTGCACTTGGAGAGAGTTTAGAAATGGAAGCCTTGCTGAACGACGCCATGGTCGCCGAGAGTCTAGATCCCGCACTACGGTTGCAGTGTCCGCGTTGCCAGGCCTCGATGCGAACTGCATTCTGCAGGCAATGCGACTTTGTGTTGCGCGAAGAGAATGGCATCTGGAAGGCGATGCCCGAAGAGCGGCTCGCTTACTTCGCGAGGTTCATCGGGGACTACGAGCAAATACGTAAAGCGGAAGGCAGAGGTGGCCATGCTGCCGACTTCTATCTCAATCTTCCCTATATGGATGTTTCCGGCAGAAATCCGCAACAGTGGGCCATTCGAGCCCACAGCTTCGATTATCTGATGCGGAACGTTCTCAACCCGTCTCCCCCCAACGCGCCCCTCCGTGTATTGGATATCGGCGCCGGGAATGGATGGTTGAGCTTCCGATTGTCTCTGGCCAATTTCGAGCCTGTCGCGGTTGACTTGTTGACAAACGCTCTTGACGGACTTGGCGCCGCCATTCATTTTCGGTCCCTCATGGCCAGGCCTTTTCCACGATTCCAGGCAGAGAGCACTCATCTTCCTTTCGCAAACGGCCAGTTTGATGTTGCCATCTTCAACGCATCGTTCCACTACTCCGAGGATTATCGGGCAACCCTCGCCGAGGCACTGCGTTGCATAAGAACCGGCGGAATGATTGCGGTCTGCGATACTCCGTGGTACGCGGCCGACGCGAGCGGCAAGCGGATGGTGGAGGAGCGGCATCGGCAATTTCTTTCCAGGTTCGGAACTGCCTCCGACTCCATCCACAGCCTCGAATACCTCACCGACGAACGTCTCGAAGACCTGAAGCGCCACCTCGCCATTCGATGGCAGGTCCACACTCCCTGGTACGGACTTCGCTGGGCTGCGCGGCCACTCATTGCAAAGCTTCGTGGCAGGCGCGAACCGTCACGTTTCCGTATCTATACTACCAGGAAGGTCGCATGATTATCCTCTTCCACCCCCGCGCCACCAGACCGCGCAACTGTCGCTTGCCTCTCGCTGTGCTCGCGCTCGCAGCCGTTCTCGAAGGGCGCGAGGAGTTCGAGATTGTCGACGGCAATCTCGAAGATCGCCCCGCTGAGGCCATCCTCCGCATCATCGATAGCCATTCCGTTGAACTCCTTGGAGTCTCTGCAATGCCTGGCCCCCAGATGGTCGCGGCGATGGAGACATCTCGTGAAATTCGCCGGCTTCGCCCGCATGTCAAGATTGCCTGGGGTGGTTACTTCGCCTCCATCTATCCCGATGCTGCCCTGAATGCAAAATACATCGACTTCGTTGTGCGCGGCCAGGGCGAGGACACGCTGCTGGAGTTGATTGATGCGCTGCGGGGCAATCGATCTTTCGACTCCATCGCCGGGCTCTCGTACAAGGATCCATTTGGCCTCCATCGCAGCAATCACGAACGTCCCTTGAGAGGTCCGGACAAGTTCCCCTGGTCCCCCTTCCATCGTCTGCCAGTCGAGCGCTATTTGCGGCCTTCATTTTTCGGCAATCGCACCGCGGTACATCACGCGAGCATCGGCTGCCCATTCAATTGCAGTTTCTGCGGAGTACATGCGGCCTATGGTCGCGACGAGAAAATGGAATCTCCGGAGCGCACCGTCGCAATTCTCCAGCACTTGGTGACGAAATACGGCGCGGATTCCGTGCAGTTTTACGACATGAATTTCTTCCTTCGCGAAGACCACACCGTGGAACTGATGGAGCGTCTCGCTCCGCTGAATCTGCGTTGGTGGTGCGAGGCGCGCGTCGACATCATGTCCCGCTATTCCAACGCGACCATGGGGGCCATCAAGCGGGCCGGCTGCGCCATGATCTTCTTTGGCGCGGAATCCGGGTCCGACTGGGCGCTCGAGGAGATGCAGAAGGGAATCACAACGGAGCAAACGCGCATCATGGCGCGTCGAACAAGAGAATTCGGTATCATCCCGGAGTTCTCGTTCGTTGTTGGCAACCCCAAAGACCCGGAACGCGATACACGGGAGACACTGAGCTTCATACGTGTCCTCAAGCGCATCAATCCGGAGTCGGAAATTATCGTGCAGCACTACACGCCCACTCCGCAGCCCGGCACTATGTATGGAGACGTGGATAGCAAAATATCGTTTCCCGATACCCCCGCCGAATGGGCCTCCAAAAAATGGATGGACTTCACGTTGCGCATTGACACCAGTGCGCCGTGGATGAAACGCCGGACCAAGACGCTGATTGATAACTTCGAGCTCGTTGTCGCTTCGCGCTGGCCCACCGTACAGGATATTCGCGCTCCGCGCTGGAGCCGTGTCTTGCTGAAGACGCTTAGTTCCTGGCGTTATGCCCTGGGCCTCTATGCATTCCCATACGAACTGCAGCTCGCAAACCGCTTCATCAGCCTGCGCAAGCCGAAGCGTGAAAGTCTATGAAACCGAGTTCGGACAGCAGTGCGGGCGCTCCCGAAGCTGCGTCCTGCAATCGGCGGGCGTTTGACGCATGGGCGCCGGTCTACGATGCGCAGGCCAACCCTCTGCTCACCGTGGAAGAACGCTACCTCAAACGGCTTCTCCCGGCAATAGCTGGGCGAAGAGTGCTGGATGTGGGCTGCGGGTCCGGAAGGTGGTTGCGTTACCTCGCCGGTCACAAACCGGCTAGCCTCGCTGGAATCGATCCCTCAAGCGAGATGCTTCGCGCCGCAGCAGGCAAGGAAACTTCTGCTCAACTCTTTGTTGCATCCTGCCACAAGATGCCGTTCTCTTTTGAATCATTCGACCTGATTCTCTCTTCATTCGTTCTTTCCTACATTGACGATTTATCGCGATGCGCAAAGGAACTGCATCGGGTGGCGCGGCCAGGATGCGATTTGTTTCTCACCGACATGCATCCTGAAACGATGCGCACGCTCGGCTGGAAGCGTTCGTTCGCGGTTGGGAGCCAGACGGTCGAGCTGGATGCCAATTGCTTCGCCCTGCATGAAATCATCACGGCATTCGGGCAGGCTGGATGGACACTTCGCGCGGCACTTGGCCCGGAGTTTGGGGTTCCCGAGAAGGTGTTGTTTGAAACTTCAGGCAGGTTGCAGAAATATCATGCGGCTCAAGGTCATCCGGCAATCTACATTCTTCAGTTCCATAGGCCCGAGTGTGCAGAGACATCTGCATCGGGGCAAGCTTGTGTCTCCGAATCGCCAGAATCCGTTATTCTACGCGATGCAGCCTGGGCCATTGGGCCTGCAGAGCGGCAAGCCGCATCTTCTTTTGTCGCTCGCTCGCGCATTGTGTCCGCCACCGATGACCAACTGCGGATCCGTATGGCCACGGAGCCCGGTGATGTTGATATCGACCTGACAGGATTTCTTCTCCTCCCCGGACTGATCAATGCCCACGACCACCTGGAATTTGCCCTGTTTCCGCGGCTTGGATCAAGGCTTTATAACAACGCCACCGAATGGGCAGACGACATTCATAAGAGCTTTGCCGGCGTGATCGCATTGCACCGCAGAATTCCCATACGCACGCGTCTCTTATGGGGTGGTCTGCGGAACCTTCTTTGCGGTGCAACCACCGTCTGCCATCACAATCCCTTATCGCCCGGACTCGAGAGCGACGAATTCCCGGTCCAGGTAGTCCGCCGTTATGGATGGGGCCATTCCCTCAGATTCTCGAGAAATCTCAAGGCGGAGCATGATGCAACACCCATGAATGTTCCCTTCCTTGTCCACGCCTGTGAAGGAATTGACGCGGTCGCCCGCAACGAACTCGCGCGGCTCGATGAACTGGGCATCCTGAACGACCGGACGATCTTGATTCACGGTCTTGCGCTCGATCGAAGAGGAGCCGAATTGTTACGCGTCCGCGGCGTTTCGTTGATCGTATGCCCATCATCGAATCAGTTCCTCTTTGGAGAAGTTCCCTCCGATGAACTTCTTGACACGTTCGTCCCGATAGCCCTGGGAAGCGATTCTTCCCTCACCGCGTGTGGCGACCTGTTGGATGAAATCCGCTTTGCTGCGCAACGCTGCAGGCTCTCATCGCGCCGCGTCTACTCCATGGTCTCCGAATTGCCCGCCACGATGCTTCGTCTCCCGCATCACACCGCTTCTCTCCGCATTTCCAGTCTCTGCGATGCGATCGCAGTCCGCGATCGAGGCCTCCCGCCCGATGAGACGCTCTGCTCGCTGTCCTCGTCCGATATCGAGCTTGTCCTCCGCCACGGTCGCGTGTTTCTGGCTTCAGAAGAAATCTTCCGCAGGCTGCCGCGCCGCGCGCGCCACGGACTCGAGCCACTCTCTATCGCCGGAAGCATTCGCTGGCTTCGCGCGCCCATCAGTGAAATGCTCCGGGAAACGGAAGCGGTACTCGGAAAAGATCAAGTCAGACTGGGCGGGAAGCAAGTGCACGCGGTCGATCCGAACTCCGAGCACGTCCGTACAACGGCCACCAAGGAGCTGGTCAATGCCCGATAACAACGAAACAGCGGTGCAAGATCCGAGCATTCGGGCCGGAGAGGCGCACGACCGTCCAAACCGGCTGTCGAGTATCCCCATCCTTCTTTTTCACGTGCACGAGAACTGCAACTGCCGATGCGTCATGTGTGATATTTGGCGGCGGGATGGGGGGCGGGAGATCGACCTGCAGTGGCTTGAGCGACAGCGGCCATCGATTGAGAGGCTGGGCGTCAAGCAGGTCGTGCTCACCGGTGGCGAACCTCTTCTGCATGGCAGATTCAAGGACCTCTGTGTGCTGCTGAAGGATTGCGGCGTCCGGATCACCCTTTTGACAACTGGATTGCTGCTTGCAAAACGTGCGGAATCCGTCGCCGAATGGATCGATGAGATAATCGTGTCGCTCGACGGCCCTGCGGAGGTTCATGATCAGATTCGCCGCGTCAAAGGTGCCTTCAGCCTGATGCGCGATGGAATCCGTGCGGTGCGCCAATATCGCCCTACAATGCCAGCCCATGCCCGCACGACAATTCAAAAGATAAATCATCGGCTTCTTCGACAGACGGTGAAGGCTGCCCACGTTCTCTCCTTCGACTCGATCTCGTTTCTCGCGGCCGATGTCACCTCGACAGCGTTTAATCGTGACTTGGTCTGGCCTGGCGAACAGCTGCGTCAGGTCGTGCTGACCCGCGCCGAGGTGGAGGAATTGGAAGAGGAGATAGAGGCCCTCGTTAGAGAAAACGGAGTCGACTTTGCGACGTGCTTCATTCTCGAATCTCGCAAAAAGCTCCGCGGCATCCCTCGCCGCTTTCGCGAGCAACTCGGCGATTTGGCTCCTCGAGCACCACTGTGCAATGCCCCTTGGGTCTCGGCAGTCATCGAAGTTGATGGGGGAATTCGCCCTTGCTTCTTTCACCCCAAGGTTGGAGACGCCTCCGCAATGCCTCTCGAGATGGCAATCAACAGTGCAACAGCAATAGAATTTCGCAGCTCTTTGGACGTCCAAGGCAATCCCACATGCAAGAACTGCGTCTGCTCGCTCAATTACAAGGGATAATTCAACTCATGTCTTGAAACGCGAGCTTGTATTTCGACCTCACGCACTAGTGTAGTCCGCCACACGGATGGTCATTTATTGAGGGTGGCTCGAGCGCGAGTGACTTTTTCCAGGATGTCTGTGGCTTTTGCGGTCCAGATGAAGGGCTTTGGGTTCTGGTTGTGTCCGTCGA
>Ga0302320_10011928_pt1 | contig 18319 bp, 15 predicted proteins | sample Bog_T0_3_FD_202130 | JGI IMG/M metagenome (GOLD analysis project Ga0302320, IMG submission 202130) | Peat permafrost microbial communities from Stordalen Mire near Abisko, Sweden - Bog_T0_3 | ecosystem: Environmental > Terrestrial > Soil > Wetlands > Peat | place: Sweden: Abisko, Stordalen Mire...
TCGTAGTACACAGGCGAACACGCCGTCTCAAATTATTGCTGATCTGACCTCAGTTGAGGGAGACTTTGATCTGGGGGTATTGTATGTTTCACCGGGAAGCTCTTATGACCCCCTGGAATTATCTCAAGCGATCAGACAAAAAATGTCCATCCGTCATTTGATCGGGTGCACGTGTGCCGGTATTATTGGCGCAGGCAGGGAGATCGAAGGAACTCCGTCGGCTGCTTTGATGCTGGTCCGTATGGGGCAAGTCAAGATCACTCCGTTTATTTTAACCCAACCGGTCCTGGAAAATATAAAAACTAAAGAAGATTGGTATAATTTCCTGGAAGTTTATCCTAATGAAAATCCGTGTTTTATGGTTTTTGCCGACGCATTTTCCATCGATAGTAACAGACTTCTGGCCGGGATCAATCAGGCTTATCCGGGAATGCCTCTCGTAGGGGGGTTGGCCAGCGCTGCTTCCGGGGCTGGGGGTAACGTATTGATGATGGACGGGGATGTCTATCAGGAAGGTCTTATTGGGATTTGTTTGACGGGGAATGTCAGGGTTGAAACCATAGTCTCTCAGGGATGCCGGCCTATCGGGGAGACCTATATCGTGACTAAAGCCCAGCGCAATATTATCTATGAATTGGCCGGCCGGCCTTTTTATCAAGTGATGGAAGAAATGTTGAAAAAGTGTACGGAGCATGACCGCAACCTCGCCCGCGAAGCTATTTTTATCGGGATCGCCATGAATGAATACCGGGATGAATTTAAACGGGGAGATTTCTTGATCCGCGGGGTGCTTGGTGTCGAGCCCAAAAGCGGAGCCGGGGTGGTCGGCGATCATATGCATGTCGGTCAGACCGTGCAATTCCAGTTGCGTGATGCCAAAACGGCGCATGAAGATCTACATGAACTATTGAAATTATATAAAGCTCAACAACAGGCGATACCGGCACAGGGGGCTTTGGTTTTTTCCTGTAACGGACGCGGGATCAATTTATTTAAAGAGCCTGACCATGATATCAAGATCATCCGGTATCATTTAGGCCCTTTGCCGGCGGCAGGATTTTTTTGTGCCGGAGAATTCGGCCCGGTAAGCGGGATAAACTTTTTGCACGGTTTTACCAATAGCATAGCGGTTTTCTATCCCCGAGAGTAAGGACGCAAAATGTTGCGTCCGTAAGGGGTAATCGGTTTGTAATTTTGGACCGTTTCTAATGGAGCCTTAGAAAAATATGGACTTATGATAGAAGTGTCCCTATGATCAAGAAATTGGTTAGGGGACACTTCTATCATAAGTAATTGAAATACAATAGGATATTTAGAAACGGTCCAAGAATATGATGATTTCTTCTGATATTTATATTGAACGCATGTTTTCTTTTGTCCGCGAGGCTGGGAGAATTGCTTTGGATCTTATTGAGCATAGCGACCCTGGGCTAAAAAAAGACCTGTCGGTGATCACTTTAGCGGATAAGGCGATCTCGAAATTGGCCCGTGAACGGTTAGCGGAGTTTTTACAAAAACCCGGCCATATTCTTATTGATGAGGAAGATCCTAATATCATCAAGTATCAGGATCAAAAAAGCATTGATGGTTCTTCGTTCATCTGGGCGTTGGACCCCATCGACGGAACACGCCTGTATGCCAACCGGATGCCGTTATTCGGCATCTCTCTGGGACTTATCAAGGATCTTAAACCGTGGCTGGGGGTAGTTTATTTTCCAATGCTTAACGAACTTTTTTATTGTGACGGCACTGAGGCCTATTTTGTACAGGACGCTTTTTCTTCTCAGGAAAGAAAGACCCGCATCGTTCCGGTAGATGAGGAATTATCTGCACGGTCGATATTTTTCTGTAATGACACGTTCTTTAATAAATTTTATTGGAAGGACAAAGATTTCCATATCATGATCCATGCTTGCGCCGTGGTCAATCTATGCTGGCCGACTGTCGGACGTGGGGTTGGCTGTTTTGCACGCTGTCATCTTTGGGATTTTGCCGGAAGCTGGCCTATTTTTCGCAAGGCGGGGATCGACCTGCGCCGGGTTTCAGACGGTAAAGTCTTGGAAAGCCTTGAGGTCGAGCTCTTCGGCCACGATCCTGTTGCCTGGCACATGAAAGAATATTATCTGGCGTCCTCAGCACGTAATTATTCGCTGATACGCTCCAAGATAGGCACGTTGAAATAGCATTAAAAAAAGTAAAAAAAGGTGTTCTGCCTCTTGCATTAATAATATTTTGGTGGTATAAATGAATTAGAACCGACTTCGGATCATCCTTTGCGATAGGCCCGCTGGATTTTCTCCGGGGCACGCCAGATAAAAATAAATAGATGATCCGGTCGGTTTTTTATTATAATACCTGTTATGTCTGAACGTTTCCTGCGGATTTATAAGAAATTCTACCTTGATGAAGTCAAAACCCATCTGATGACCTACGGGGCTTTATCCGGCACGTGTGCTAATTGTAAAAGGATGGACTTAAAAATAGACATGCTTCACTGTCCGGAGTGCGGCAGCGAGTTTAAATTCATTGCATTTCAGAATATCCGGGAACATCTTCCCAAAATGCTTAAAGTAAGTCACGAAAGGCCGCAGATCATTTTTGTCGATTATGATGATTTTAAGCGTTTGGAAGGCGAAGAAAAAGCCAAGGAGATACTGGGATGAAACATCAAAGACGTTTAGCGATCGTTTGCGTTTTAATGTGTTTTGTCAGTCTTTCTTCTGTCAGGGGAGAAAGCTCTTCTTGCGAGAAACCTCCTCATGATCTTAGCGTGTGGAGACAATGTGATGTGGCTTTAGACTGTGCCGTTATTGATAGCGGTTGTGGATGGGGCACGGTTAATAAAAAATTTGTTCAGGAAGCAGAAAAGTATTTTTCATGTATGAAGCCTATGCTGGATTGTATGGGACCTGCTACTCTAGATAAGAGTGAAGTCAAAGTAGATTGTATAAAGAATAAATGTGTCGTTGTTTCAACTAAATACTAGGTTCGGACCATAAGATGATCAATAAAGACAGACTGGTGAAGTTAACGCAACAATTGCTAAGGATCGATTCTGTTAATCCACCTGGCAATGAAACGGCGGTGGCGGATCTTGTGGCCCGCGATCTTAAGTCCATTGGTATGGATATTAAAATATACGCATTCGCCAAGAACCGTCCTAATGTGGTGGCGACACTTAAAGGCACTTGGCCCCGTGCTAAGGCGGCTCGTGAAGCGCTGCTGCTTACCCCTCACTATGATACAGTTCCTTTTGGCGAAGGATGGAAATTTGACCCGCTGGGGGCTGTTATCCGTGGCGGGCGTATTTATGGTCGGGGTGCTAGCGATGATAAAGGAAATTGTGCGGTCGGGATGGAAGCGCTGCATAGTTTGGTAGAAGATGGGGTGCGCCTGCAAAGGGACATTGTGTTTGCCGCCACGGCCGATGAAGAGACCGGAAGTAAGCTGGGTGTGCTGCCGTTGTTAAAAAAAGGTATTTTACGTCCTAAGGCGGCCCTGATCCTGGATTCCGAGGAGTTCGACGCCATCATTGCGCAAAAAGGGCTTTTTCATTGCCGGGTGCAGATCTTCGGGAAAAAGGCGCACGGGGCATATAATTGGCTGGGGGTCAATGCCATTGAGATCGCCGCGCGGGTGATCAACCGTTTAAAAAAGCATCAATTCAAGTATAATAAACATCCGCTTTTGGTGCCGCCGACAAAGAATATCGGAACGATCAAGGGTGGGGATAAAGTCAATATGGTGGCGGATTTTTGTGAATTCTCGGTGGATATCCGTTTTATGCCGGGCATGAAGGCGGATAGTATTTTAAAGGAGATCAAAGGCATTATTGCAAAAGAAACCAAAGCTTTTAAGGTCATCCTTGATGACGCCCAGAAGCCCTATGAGATCGAGGCTAAGCATCTTTTTGTCAAAACTTACGTAGATGCCTGTCGTAAGACGGGATTTAAAGCTGATCTCAAGGGCAGTCAGGGAGCGACGGTGATCACTTTCTTCCAGGATTACGGGATACCGGCTTTTTCCACCGGATGGGGCAGTCACGGGGTCATTCATGCGAATGACGAATATGCGGAAATTAAAATGCTTTATCACGGGGCCAGGGCATTGGAAACATTTTTAAAGGAATATGACAATAGAGCCTAAAGGCAAAGAAAATAGGGCCGTCTCTCTATTTTTGTTTGTCAATTTTACATTTATTGCTTTGTTGTTCTTGCAGGCTTCGGCCGGGGCAGAAACGTTCCATTATGCTATTGTCCAATGGGGGTTTAAAGCAGGTGATGCCACCATTAGTAATACCGGTCCTGTGGTGTATCGCGGCCAGCAGACATTTTTGATCGTTTTTAAAGCTCAGGCGATCAATTTTTGGGATGAAGAAAAGATCTATGCCGATCCGCGTGATTTTTATCCGCTGTTCGTCGAGCGTGACCTGAACATTTTTGGGCAGAAAGAAAAGATCCTGGAAGTCTATGATCGGACAAAAAGTGAGATTCGGGTAACCAAGACAGCCGGAGACAAGCAAACTGAGCAGGTCATTAAGAGATCCGGATCCGTCGATAATATTTACGGATTTATTTATCGTTATCGCAAAAGCGGTTCGTTTAAGATCGGCAGTGTTCTGGATATTGTGCTGCCGACCAAGGATCTCAAGATCAAATTGGTCAAACGCAGCAATTTAAATGTGATGGGCAGGCACTATGACAGTTTTTATATGCAAAGCCATCCGGCTCAATACAAGATATGGTTTGACAGTGCGGCTCAAAAATGGCCGTTGCGCATCAGCGGAGCAGTAGGTATAGCTAATACGATCATGGAAATGACCGGACACGATGAATAAGATGATAAAATTACCAGATCATAAAGGCCGTTACGGGATCTTCGGTGGGCGATTTGCTCCTGAAGTCCTGATGGCGACTTTAAGTCAATTGGAAGCCCAATATCGGGCCATTAAGAAAGACAAGTCCTTTAAAAAGGAATTTGAGTTCTATCTTAAGGAATATGCCGGACGGCCGACAAATCTATATTTAGCCAAACGTTTAAGCGCCTATTTGAAGACCCTGAAGGTTTATCTAAAACGGGAAGACCTGCTGCATACCGGTGCCCACAAGATCAATAATACATTAGGTCAGATCCTGGTAGCCCGGCGCATGGGTAAAACTCGCATTATTGCTGAGACCGGCGCCGGCCAGCATGGGGTGGCCACAGCTACGGCTGCAGCCTTGTTCGGGCTTAAATGCATTGTTTATATGGGTTCCGAAGATGTGAAACGTCAGTCCCTGAATGTGTACCGTATGAAATTGATGGGAGCAGAGGTTATCCCGGTGGAAAGCGGTTCTAAAACGCTCAAGGATGCCATGAATGAAGCGGTGCGCGACTGGGTAACGAATGTCGGGGACACTTTTTATATTATCGGTTCGGTGGCGGGATTCCATCCGTATCCGGCCATGGTACGTGATTTCCAATCCGTCATAGGCCGCGAGGCTCGCCGTCAATTTCTGACCAAGGAAGGGAAGTTGCCGGATTATCTTTTGGCCTGTGTGGGAGGTGGCAGTAATGCCATGGGTTTGTTCCATGCGTTTTATAATGATAAAAATGTTAAAATGATTGGTGTTGAGGCGGCCGGGCATGGGGTGCATACCCAGCAGCATTCCGCAACCTTGACCAAAGGTTCGGTTGGCGTTTTGCATGGCAGTAAAAGCAAGCTGTTGCAGGACAGTGACGGACAGATCCAGATCGCTCATTCTATTGCGGCCGGGTTAGATTATCCGGGAGTCGGCCCTGAACATTCCTATTATCAAGCCAGCGGACGCGCTGAATATGTCACTATCACCGATAAGGAAGCCGTTGAGGCCCTAAAGCTTTTATCCCGTCTTGAGGGGATCATTCCGGCATTGGAATCGTCCCATGCCATTGCTTATTTGCCAAAACTTGCCGGGCGTGTTAAAAAGCATACGTCGGTCATCGTATGTCTTTCCGGCAGGGGAGACAAGGACATGAACCAGATCGCGCAGTTTATCTAAAATGAACAGGATCGATAAAAAATTCCGGGAACTTAAAGCTCAACAACACAAAGCGTTCATTGCTTTTATCACCGCCGGTGATCCGGACCTGAAAACCACCGCTGATCTGGTCTTAGCCTTGGAAAAGACCGGTGTGGATATCATTGAGCTGGGCATTCCTTTCTCTGATCCTTTGGCGGACGGGCCAATTATTCAAGCCTCGTTCTATCGTGCGCTGCAAAAAGGCGTGACGGTCAAAAAGATCCTGGCGAGTGTTAAAGACATCCGACGTCATTCATCGATACCTATTGCGTTGATGACCTCATACAATCCGGTGTTCCGATTCGGTGAAGAGAAATTTATAAAAGCCTGCGTTAAGGCCGGCGTCGATGGACTTATTATCCCTGATCTTCCCCCCGAGGAAGCGATCGACCTGCGCCGTTTGGCACAACAGCATGATATCTCGACCGTTTTCTTTGTGGCTCCGACCAGCACGGATGAACGCATTAAAAGCAATACCAAAGCCTCCAGCGGTTTTGTGTATTATGTCTCTCTGACCGGGACCACCGGCACTCAGAAAGCCGTAGCCTCCGCGGTGGTCAAGCAGATCAAACGTATTAAGCAGTTTACCCCCAAACCGGTATGTGCCGGTTTTGGGATCTCAACCCCGCAACAGGTGCAAGATATCGGCCGTGCGGCCGACGGGGTCATTGTCGGCAGTGCTATTGTTAAAGTCATTGATGCTCTCCGTGGACAGAGCGATCTTGTCAGCAAGGTTGCTCATTATGTCCACTCGCTCGTAGGGGCGATCCATCAATCGCCCGGACAATCCAAATAAAGAAAGATCTCATGCGTCAAATAACCCAACTATCCAACCAAATTCGTGTAGTTACCAAAGACTTCAAAGACCGTGCCAGCGCGGCCATCGGTGTTTGGGTGGCTGCCGGTGGGCGATATGAAACCAAATCCAATAAAGGGGTGGCCCATTTTTTGGAACACATGGCCTTTAAGGGCAGCAGAGCGTATTCCTGCGACGCCATCAAACAGCTTATCGAGGGAGTGGGCGGCAATATCAACGCTTTTACTTCAGAGGAAGAAACCTGTTATTATGCCAAGGTCCCGGCCCTGCATTTGAAACGGAGTTTCGATGTGCTGGCCGATATTTGTTTTTTTCCTAAGATCTCAGGAAAAGATCTGGAAAAAGAACGGACGGTTATTTTAGAGGAGATCAAAATGTACCATGATCTGCCTCAATATTACGTCGGAGAACTGTTAGAAGCACTTTTGTGGCCCGATCATCCTTTAGGGCAAAGTCTTTCCGGAACGCCGCTGACGATAGGGGCGATGTCTGCCGCTCATTTAAAGAATTTTCAGAAAACTCATTATGTCCCTTCCGGTACGGTGATCTCTGCCTGCGGCGCGGTCAAACATGAAGAGTTAGTAGCTATGGTAAAGGCGAAATTAGGGAAATTATCGGCACCTGCGCCAAGTGCATACATCGCGGCGCGCCGTACTCAGGATAAACCGGCGGTACATTTGTATCAAAAACAAACTGAGCAGATGCATTTGGCCTTGGGTTATTTGGCGTATGAGACCAATCACAAAGATTATTATGTTTTAGCCCTGCTGAGTATCATTTTAGGAGGGAATATGTCCAGCCGTTTATTTAATGAAGTCCGGGAAAAACGCGGATTGGCCTATTCTGTTTCCAGCGGTCTGAAAAGTTTGAATGATACCGGGGTTTTTATGGTCCGAGCCGGTGTCGACAATAATAAGATCGTGGATGCTTTGGACCTGATCCTTAAGGTTCTGGCCCGTGTGGCAGCCCGTGGGGTCGAGGCGGACGAGTTTAAACGTGCCCAGGAATATTACATTGGACAGTCTTTATTAAGCCTCGAAGATACCATGGATTATATGCTTTGGATGGGGGGCGCGGTTATCGGTCAGGATCAGGTTAAGACCATGGCTGATGTCATTAAAAAGATCAAAGCCGTTACCAGAAACGATATCAAGCGCGTGGCCGCAGAGATCTTGGCTCCCCAAAGACTTAATGTCGCTATTATCGGACCTATGAGCGACGCCCAGCAGAAACAGCTGCGTAGGCTGGTTTTAGCCTAAGGATTTTTTATGACTCCGTTATCCGGTTCTCGAAAAGTGTATGTGCCCGGGAAGATCTATCCGGATATCCGTGTGCCTTTTCGTGAGATCACTCTTTCAGATTCCGTCGATCATCATGGTCAAGCCACCGCCAATCGACCGGTAAGGCTTTATGATACCTCAGGCCCCTACACTGATCCGTCGGTGAAGGTGGATATTGCTCGAGGCCTGCCGCCTCTTCGTTCGACATGGATCGCTGCCCGGGCAAGTTCTAAGATCGGGGGCAATGTGACGCAGATGCACTATGCTCGTCAGGGTCTGATCACTCCGGAGATGGAATTTGTTGCTATTCGGGAAAACTGCGCGCCGGTATTTGTGCGCGATGAAATTGCCCGCGGTCGGGCCATTATTCCGGCCAACATTAATCACCCGGAACTGGAGCCGGTGATCATCGGACGCAATTTTCTAGTCAAGATCAATGCCAATATCGGGAATTCATCCATCTCCTCGTCCGTTGCCGAAGAAGTTGAGAAAATGGCCTGGGCCATACGCTGGGGCGGGGACACGGTCATGGACCTTTCAACTGGCAAGAACATCCACGAGACGAGGGAATGGATCATCCGGAATTCTCCGGTACCTATCGGTACTGTGCCTATTTATCAGGCATTAGAAAAGGTCAACGGCAAAGCCGAAGACCTGACCTGGGAAATATTTCGTGACACCTTGATCGAACAGGCGGCCCAAGGAGTGGATTACTTTACCATCCATGCCGGGGTATTGCTTCGATATATCCCGTTAACGGCCAAGCGTCTGACCGGCATAGTCTCGCGCGGGGGGGCTATTCTGGCCAAATGGTGCCTGGCGCATCATCAGGAGAATTTCCTGTATACGCATTTTGAAGAGATCTGTGAGATCATGAAAGCGTATGATGTTAGTTTTTCTTTAGGCGACGGTCTTCGCCCCGGGAGCATTGCTGATGCTAATGATGCAGCCCAATTCGGGGAACTGGAAACCTTAGGTGAGTTGACCACCATCGCCTGGAAACATGATGTTCAAGTGATGATCGAAGGTCCCGGACATGTGCCGATCAATTTGATCAAAGAGAACATGGACAGGCAATTAAGCGTTTGTCATGAGGCCCCGTTCTATACTCTCGGTCCCTTGACGACGGATGTAGCTCCCGGTTATGACCATATCACCTCATCCATCGGGGCGGCCATGATCGGATGGTTCGGCTGTGCCATGCTTTGTTATGTTACCCCTAAGGAACATTTGGGTCTGCCTAATAAGAAAGATGTCAAGGACGGGATCATCGCGTATAAGATAGCTGCTCATGCCGCGGATCTGGCCAAAGGGCATCCGGGGGTGAAAGCCTGGGATGACGCGCTATCCAAAGCCCGTTTTGAATTTCGCTGGAAAGATCAGTTCCATTTAAGCCTGGACCCGGAAACCTGCGAAAGTTTTCATGACGAAACCCTGCCTCAACAAGGCTCCAAGTTGTCCCACTTTTGTTCCATGTGCGGTCCGAATTTCTGCTCCATGAAAATCACTCAGGACGTTCGCGCCTTCGCCGAGAAAGGCATGCAGGAAAAATCCAAAGAATTTTTAGATAAGGGCGGAGAGATCTACAATTAAGCGGAAATTAATTTGGATTCAGTGCTGAAGGCTTGAGCGTATTCTTCTGCCACTTTCAACAGCCGTTGGTGACAATCTTCCAGATCGTTAAGTGTTTTGGTGCGGAATTCCAGCGTTTCTTCCACCATTTGGGGGAACAGCTTGCGGTAATATTCAATGCCGTCCAGGAGATTATTCTTAAATTCCGTATAATATTTGATCTTTTGTTCGTTCAGGCATTCGAGCGACTTGCTGACGTCTTTTTTAAGATAATCCACATACATGCCCAATTCCTTGATGAACATATTGGGGCGGGGGGTATCATTCAGCAGATTGATACGGCCATAAATATGGTCGGCCATTTCTTTTAACGTAGCTATCTTGGAAAAATAGGCAAGATTGGGCCCTGGGCAGACTGCGGTAAACCCGGGAACCTTGGTTTGGATATTGTTATTGGTCAGGACGGACTGGCCTAGATCATGGCAGATGCAGGCCTTAACGACAATGGCATCAAACCGTTTTTTGTATTCTTTTTCGTCCAGGTTAAGCGCGTTGAGTTGGTCGATCTTTAGTTTTTGATATTGGCGGCTGGCCGTACAAATAGGCCTTGGCGTGAATTCGGTGTTAGACACTAAATAGCTCTTGGGGCAGGCACTGCCTGGACGTCCGCGCAGGACCTTAGCATCCTTTTCAAGGTCGCTTAAAGAACCCCGTAAGTTGTTAAAGGGAACTCCAAGTGGGGAGACGTCGCTTAAATACAGATCCTTTTCTCCGGCTTTGGATAATTTTTCTAAGGTGATAGGATCAACGTTGGTGACATCCGGGCAAAGCAAGAATGGCGTGGCCCATCCGGTAGAGTTGAGCCCATAATGGAAAAGCAGGAATTTATCCTCTTTGTAGGTGCCTATACCGCCCTGGGCGGTCACCGTTATAGCATGAGGTTTAGCAAAAGGGATCTTGTTCTTCAGCTTTAAGGCTTCGTTATAAATATTATGTAGCTCGGTGATCAAACCTTCGCGTTTGACCCGGAATTCTTCCAGGATAGGCCCCATCAAGAACCCCTGGCTGGCAAAAGCATGACCGCCGCAGTTAAGGCCGGATTCGACGCGGTATTCAGAGATCCATAACCCCTTTTTAGCAAAGAATTTTCCCTGGATGATGGAGGATCGAAAATCACTGACCTTGAGGATGATCCGTTTTTTTATATGGCCTGTGGCGTCGGCATAAAAATCTTTGAACTGTTCGGCATAGGTATATAGGCGGCGGTTAATACCGGCAGAGAATACGATGGCTGACTGCAGGCTGCTTTGGGCATAGCCGCGCAGGGCAGAAAGGGCATCAGAAAATTCCGCGGGCTTGAGATTGCCTTGCTCGTCATAATTATCGCGGTCCAGCTTGGTCATGATGTTGACGTTGATATCGCCGGGTCTGATCGATTCGCGTAAATTCTTTTGCAGGTCCGCTTTTAATTTGGGATCAGAGCAGGAAAGCATGTGCTGCCAGGCCGCTTTAAGCACAGAGTCTTCAGCGAGCATTTCAAAATATTTGGTGATCTCCGTCCCCGGTTCAAAGGCAGAAGCCTTTAATTCGGCAAATTGGCGCTGCACAATACGGTTGACCAGGTCGAGATAGGCAGTAATGCGGCGTGCGCGAAAATCTTCGTCATTCTTAGTGATAGGCGTATAGGGTTCATGTTCTTTTTCGCAATAAAATTGGCGCATTTGTTCAATAAGATTATCATCCACCAGGGAGATAACCGAGTGAATGCCGTAGCGTGCCACTTTGACGGGAGTGTCGATGGAGTAAGCGGTGCCCATGACGGGAATATGAAAGGTGTGAATAGGCTTGTTCATGATGCCTTCAGTATACGCCAAGCTGCCCAAAAAGCAAATTTTATATTTATGAATAAGTGCTTTTCTAACCAATAGAATTGTTGACAACAGGCATTTTTTCTGTGATATTCATTTTCTATGGATCGACTATTTTATACGGAATTAGCCCGTCAGAGTTTGGATGGTCATCAGTTAGATAATGCTACGTGTTTGCGGCTTTTATCGGATGTTTCTTTGGAAATTTTGCCTTTGCTGGATGCGGCCTATCAGGTGCGTCGGCATTATTTCGGCCGGGAAGTGTCAGTGCATATTCTGAATAATGCCCAGAACGGACTTTGTCCGGAAGATTGTCAGTATTGTGCCCAGGCCAAGACATCAACGGCTGATATTGAAGAATACGGGATCAAATCTGATGAGGAAATGCTGCAGGAAGCGCGCAGTGCTTATGCTAAAGGAGCTTCGTGTTATTGCATGGTTTATGCCGGACGGAAAGCCTCATCTTCGCGCGTCGAGCGTCTTAAGCGTATTTTGAATCAGATCAAATCCGAGTTCCCTGACAAAGAGATCTGTGTTTCAACGGGTTTTGTGTCACGGCAAGCGGCGCAAGATCTAAAACAGGCGGGCCTAGACCGTCTGAATCATAATTTGAACACTTCCGAGGCGCATTATCCTAAAATTTGTACGACGCATACATTTAGTGATCGTCTGGATACCTTGCATGCGGCCAAGGATGCGGGGCTAAAGATATGTTCCGGGATGATCGTCGGGATGGGCGAGACACTGGAGGATATTATTGATGTGGCCCTGCGTTTGCGGGGGCTTAAAGCGGAAGCTATTCCGGTCAACTTCTTCCTTCCCATCGCCGGCAGCGGACTTTCGGCTCAAGGGTCAGTCTTGACGCCGGATCTGGTTTTAAGGGTTTTGTGTTTGTTTAGATTCTTAAATCCATCCTCAGAGATAAGGATTGCCGCAGGCCGGGAAATGTATTTACGGTCAATGGAAGTGATGGCGCTCTACCCGGCAAACTCATTATTTATGCAGGGGTATTTAAATGCCAAGGGTTCGTCTAACGCCCAGACGTTACGCATGATCCAGGATGCCGGGTTTAAGATAAGGTCAGAAGTTGAAGTGGATGAACTTTTAAAGATCGAGGATAAAGTAGCACTAAAAGGTCTAAAAGAACTGCGACCAAATAAATAGGGGAAATAAATAGGGGACAGCGCCCTATTTTTATTGATAAATAAATAGAAATAAATAGGGGACAGCGCCCTATTTTTATTGATGAAATAAATAGGGGACAGCGCCCTATTTAGGCGGGAGATTGATTATGGAAAAGCTTATTATTATCGGTTCAGGTCCTGCGGGACATACGGCGGCTATTTATGCGGGCCGTGCCAAATTGGATCCTTTGATGTTTGAAGGGATGTATGCTGCCGGTGTGGCTGCAGGCGGGCAGTTGACAACTACGACCGAGATAGAAAATTTTCCCGGGTATGTTGAGATTGGCGGGCAGGAATTAATGGCTAAAATGCGCCAACAGGCCCTGCATTGCGAGGCGCGGATCCTTACCGAGACCGTAGAGCGTGTAGACCTGTCTAAAAGACCTTTTAAAGTATGGGCCTCCGGACAGGAGTATGAAGCGCAGGCCTTGATCATTGCTACCGGAGCTACGGCCAAACGCATGCATTTGCCCGGAGAAGATAAGCTCTGGCAAAAGGGTATTTCCGCCTGTGCGGTGTGTGACGGCGGGTTGCCGTTTTTTCGTAATAAAGTTCTGGCGGTCGTGGGTGGAGGAGATTCAGCGGTGGAAGAGGCCAATTATTTGACCAAATTTGCTTCCAAGGTGCTGATGATCGTGCGTCGCGATGTGCTGCGCGCCTCCAAGGTGATGCAGGATCGAGCCAAAAATAATCCTAAGATCGAGATCTTATTTAATACCCAGCCGTTGGAAGTGGTGGGAGAAAAATTTGTGACAGGTCTTAAGGTTCAGAACGCCGCCACCAATGCCCAGACTGTTTTGGATATCGGCGGCCTTTTTTATTCCATCGGGCATTTACCGAATACCGCCTTCTTGGAAGGCCAGCTGGAATTAGATGAGACAGGTTATGTCAAAACCAAGCCGGGAACGACGAAAACAAGTGTGGAAGGCGTATTTGCTGCCGGAGATGTGCAAGATAAAGTCTATCGTCAAGCCGTAGTGTCCGCCGGATCAGGCTGCATGGCGGCCTTGGATGCGGAACATTTCTTTGTAGAGGCAGGTTCTAAATCGGCCTGACCAAATTCTTTTTATTTGTTGTTAGGGCGGGTTTGGAACCCGCCCCTACGATGTTTTACATTTTTGTTTTTTAATTTGAAATGATCCCTGCTTTCCGTTAATATAAATGTACTTCAATCTTTCGGGCTTTTATTTTTCCCCATGACAATTAATTTTAGGAACAAAACATTGCAGGAATATTTGGATCAGCTTTCACGTCGTGAGCCTGTGCCCGGCGGCGGTTCGGCCGCGGCTTTGACCGCTGCTTTGGCCGTGGGTTTGATCTCAATGGTGGCTAACTATTCTCTGGGTCGCAAAACAAATACTAAAGCCCAAGAATTCCGCTTCACCAAAATCTTAAGCAAAAGTGAATCTATCCGTCAAAGGCTTCTGGAGTTGACCAGCCTTGATAGTGAAGCTTATTTAAAGGTTTCAGCTGCCCGCAGTGTAGATACCAAAGCTCAAAAGCAGGCCGCCAAACAGGCCCTGGCAGTACCCCGGGAGGTTTGCAAACTTTGCCACCAGGCCGTGCTGTTAACGCCCTCCTTGGCCGACAAAGGCAATCCCCATTTGCTTTCAGATGTGGAAGTCGCCCTCGAATTATTGATGGCGGCTTACAACGGAGCCAGGATCATGGTGAGGATCAACTCGTGAGTCAACAGATTCTCGATGGAAAAGCCTTAGCCCTTCGGTTAAAAGAACGCTTAGCCATAGAGATCAAGACGCTCAAAGATGCTACTCGTGATGTTCCCCGTATCGTCAGCATTGTGGTGGGCAGTGATCCGTCCGGTCTTTCGTATGTCACCTCCCAGCAAAAGGCAGCGCAGAGTTTAGGCATTCATTACGAATTGCAAAATTTTGAGGCGGACAGTTCACAGGAGAATGTGCTGACTTTGATCGCCGAGTTAAACGGCTATGATCATGTCCATGGCATTATCATCAATAAACCCCTTCCGGTGATCATGGATTTCAAGACATTGATCAATGCAATTGACCCCCGCAAAGATATTGAAGGGATGAACCTGGTTAATTTGGGGCATTTATTGATCGGAGATTCCCGTATCTTGCCGTGTACGCCGTCAGCGGTCATCCAGCTGCTGAGATCATCGGGAATAAGCCTAAAAGGTAAACACGCGGTGGTAATAGGACGCTCTGAAATCGTGGGTAAACCGGTGAGCCTGCTATTGCTCAAGGAAGATATGACCGTAACGATTTGCCATTCTAAGACCGGTGATCTGCCCGGTATCGTGAGTCGCGCGGATGTGGTGGTGGCCGCTCTGGGCAAGCCGTTGTTTGTTAAAGGGGAGTGGATCAAGAAAGGGGCCATCGTCATCGACGTGGGTATTAATCAGGTTGACGGCAAGATAGTCGGTGATGTGGACCTTGCTTCCGTTAAAGAAAAAGCTGCTTTTGTTTCACCGGTGCCAGGAGGGGTTGGTCCGCTGACGTCGATTATCCTTATGAACAATGCCCTTGAGGCTTTTAAGATCCAGCATTCTATCTAACCACGACCATCGATAGTGGTCGGTAGGAGACCATGAAAACTCTTGTTGTAGGAAACTCATTGGATGTTTTGCCCGTTATTGAGAATATTTTTAGCCAGAACAAAGAAGAACAGGTGACCTTGTTCGCGACAGAAGGGGTTTTGCCCTATGACCGCAGCGCGCTGCCCGCACTGGTGGCTGCAGCGGCGAGTGAAAAGGGGCTCTATAAGGCCTCGGAGGCCTTTATGTCCGCGTATCGACCCACGGTTGTTACCGCCGAAGCCTTGGCGCGGGTGAGTGTGCGGCGCAGATATCTGACTACCGAGAAGAAAACCCAGATAGGTTACGACCGTCTGGTGGTGGTGGATACCGGGAGCCTGATCTTCCCGCCGGTCAAAGGTCATCAAAGAACCGGTGTCTTTGACTGCTGGCGGCTGTCTTCGGTCAAAGCCATGATGAAATATCTGATCTTGTCCGACAATGTCACCATTGCGGTTACCAACATCCAGGGTTTGAACATGGCGTGTGCGTTAAGTTTGCTTAAAAAAGAGGTCACGGTGGTCTCTTCAGGCCAGGGCCTTTTGCCTGATGTATTTGATGAGGAAACCGGACTTTTGCTTAAACAGATCTTAGAGGCAAAAGGGATCCGGGTTTTTAGTGAGAACGCGATCGAAGAAATATTAGGTGATGCAGAAGTCAAGGCTGTTAAATTCAGCTCAGGTAAGGTGCTGGCGTGTGACGCCGTTATTTTTGATGTAGCCAAGACAGATATGCGCATGTTTTCCGAGATCCCGCTGCCTGACGGGGATAAAATGTGCGCGGAGGAATGTTTCCCTGCTCCTATGATGCCTTATGAGCCCACGCATTTTGGCCTCCAGCTGTTCGATGGATTCTATGCAGGGTATACCCAAATGCCCGAAGGCGGACGGGAATATTTAAAATTTGACGGCCCTCAGAATATATTCAAGAAGATGTTTGTCTGCAATGATCATATAGCAGGTTTAGTGGTCTTTAACGCACCCCAGGACCGGGAACGTCTTTTGGGGGCCTTCCAGGTCAAAGAGAATATTACGGGTCATGAAGAAGAAATCCTCTAATCGCGTTTTGCTCATCGATGCCCACGGTCTTTGCTACCGGGCTTTTTATGCGGTCAAAGCCTTAAAGAACTCCAAGAATCAACCGACCAATGCCGTCTTTGGTTTTTGCAATATTTTGCGCAAACTTCTTGCCGATTGCGCGCCGAGTCATGTGGCAGTTTGTTTTGACGTCGGCCGGCAAACCCATCGTCAGAAGAAATTCGCTGATTATAAAATACAGCGGCAGGCCATGCCGGATGATCTGGTCAGCCAGATCCGGGTGATCCGTCAGGTTATCGGGGCCTATGGTTTTCCGATCTATGAACTGGAAGGCTTTGAGGCGGATGATGTGCTGGCTACCTTAAGCATGCGCCTGGCCAGTGAGGATGTGGAAGTGTATATTGCCACCGACGATAAAGACATGTCCCAATTAGTCGGGGAGCATATCAAGATCTATTCTCCGCGTGAGCAAAAAGTGATCGACACCCAGGCTGTCCTGGTGAAATTCGGGGTCATGCCTGTTCAGATCACGGATTATATCGCTTTAGCAGGGGATACGTCTGACAATATCCCGGGGGTCAAAGGTATCGGTGAGGCCGGGGCCCGTAAACTTATCGTTGAGTATCAATCCCTGGAAGGTCTTTATAAGCATGTGGACCAAGTCCTTCCTGATCGCATGCGGGAAAAATTAATATCCGGGCGCAAAGACGCTTTTTTAAGCAAGGAATTAGCTGTTTTAGAATCGGCATTACCTTTGCATGCGACCTTGGACGATCTGGCTTTTCCTCAACCTGACCGAGACAAGTTATTTGCCCTTTTTAATGAGCTGGAATTCCGCAAATTTGCCGACGAATACGCTCCGCCGGAAGCCGAATTGTTCACGCCCCAGGTCAATTTACAGACCTGGGTGGAGGCCTGTGACAGTGACGGTAAAATTGTTTATATTGCCTATGATCTAAAGGCATTGCTTAAATCCGGACAGGTCAGCCGAGAGTTTTTAAAGGCGAATGTTTTTGATGTTTATTTAGCCGATTATTTGATCTCTTCAGGAGCCCAGGGGCAGTATCAGATGTCTGTTCTCAGGGCCAGCGCTCAAAGCATGCATGAACTGATGGGTATTCAAAAGAGATTGCTTAAAGAACAGGGCTTGGAGAATCTTTTTTATAATGTGGAAATGCCTCTGGTCGCGGTGCTTTTTGATATGGAATCCGACGGTGTCAGTCTGGATGTTGCGGTCCTGCAAGTGTTGTCTAAAGAATGTGCCAGCAAGATGGCGGCCCTGGAAGAGTCTTTGTTTAAAATGGCAGGGACGCCTTTTAATATTAATTCTCCCAAACAATTAAGCGAAATTCTGTTTGAACGTCTTAAATTGCCGGTCATTAAAAAGATAAAGACCGGATTCTCGACCAATGAGGAAGTTTTGACCAGGCTTTCCGGCCAGCATCCTTTACCGGCGCTGATCCTGGAATACCGGCAGATGGCCAAGTTAAAGTCTACCTACATTGATGCGCTGCCGGCCCTGGTCGATCCTGTGACGCACAGGCTTCACGCGACCTTTAATCAGACCGGTGCTGAAACCGGCCGCCTGAGTTCCAATAACCCGAATTTACAGAATATTCCCATACGTACGGAATTCGGCCAGCGTATCCGTAAAGCCTTTGTGCCGTACGCGAAAGATCATGTGCTGCTTTCTGCGGATTATTCCCAGATCGAGTTAAGGATCCTGGCTCATTTGGCCGGTGATGAACATTTGAAGAAAGCCTGTCAGGGAGACGGGGATATTCATCGTTATACCGCTTCCTTGATGTTTGACGTGCCGGAGGATCAAGTGGATGAGAAAATGCGTTATGCGGCTAAAAGGATCAATTTCGGGATCGTTTACGGCATGAGTGCTTTTGGGCTCGCCAAGGACCTGAATGTTCCGCAGGCCCAGGCGCAGGATTTTATCGACAAATATTTTTTA
>Ga0302320_10011929_pt1 | contig 18319 bp, 12 predicted proteins | sample Bog_T0_3_FD_202130 | JGI IMG/M metagenome (GOLD analysis project Ga0302320, IMG submission 202130) | Peat permafrost microbial communities from Stordalen Mire near Abisko, Sweden - Bog_T0_3 | ecosystem: Environmental > Terrestrial > Soil > Wetlands > Peat | place: Sweden: Abisko, Stordalen Mire...
GCCCGCCGCGGCGGTTGTTCGCGCCGCTGCTCGCGGCCGGACTGATCGCGCCGATCTTCTGTCCCTGGCTGCATCCGCAGCCGACCGGTCCGGGCATGGTCCACTATGCCTGGGCCGGCGCGATCGATAGCGTGGTCGGCCTGGGCGTCGGCTATTACCTGGGCCGCGCCGCGCGCTGGCTGGGTCGCCGCGTCGCAGGGTTGGGCCGAGCCGGATACCAGGTCTGGGGCGAGACCGTGCTGTTGGGCGTTGTGCTGGGTTGGCAGGCCGCGCTGGCCCTGCTGCCCCTGGCGATGGTGCTCGAAGAACTGACGCGGCTGGCCGCCTTGCGCTGGCCGCGGCTGGGCCGTCTGACCGCCGCAGTCTGGCTGCTGCCGCTGACGCTGTTTTGGATCCTCGATTGGAAGTGGCTGGCCGCCGCGCTGCCGGTGCGGTAATGTATTTGGAGTGCGGAGATTTATCGCCGCTTTGCGGCCTTTGGCCGCTTTTGAAAAAGCCGCAAAGCGGCGGAAAGCGGTAATAAATTACCGCACTCCAAAGCCCCGCTCGGCAAGTCAAAACTACCCAATGAATTCTATGACTCCCAACGACGATCCGCGGCGCCGCCGGCAAAATATCGCCGATTCCCCCAGCTACCGCCTGGCCTATGAGGACGTCGAGTTCCTCAACAGCCCCAAGCTTCGGGCGGCGCGGATGGAACTGGAATTCCTCAAGCCCGACCTGGCCCTGGAGGACCACGACATCGCCAGCACCGTGGTCGTCTTCGGCAGCACGCGGATCGTCGATCCGGTCGAGGCCGGCCGCCTCCTGGATGAGGCCCGGCGAAAGTTGGCCGAGCAGCCGGGCGACCCGCTGCCGCAGCGCACGTTGGCGCGGGTCCAGCGGATCGTCGAGAAGAGCCGCTACTACGACATCGCCCGGCAATTCGCCCGGCTGGTTTCGCAAAACGGACTCGCCGCGGACAAGTCGCATTTCACGGTGATGACGGGCGGGGGGCCCGGCATCATGGAGGCCGCCAACCGCGGCGCGGACGACGTCGGCGCCAAGTCGGTGGGCCTGAACATCGCCTTGCCGATGGAACAGATGCCCAATCCGTACATCACGCCCGACCTCTGCTTCCAGTTCCGCTACTTTGCCATCCGCAAGTTCCACTTCGTGTTGCGGGCGATGGCCCTGGTCGTCTTTCCCGGCGGGTTCGGCACGTTCGACGAATTGTTCGAGGTGTTGACACTGCGGCAGACGGGCCGCATGCAGCACATCCCCGTGATCATGGTGGGCCGCGAATACTGGAGCCGCGCGATCGACTTCCAGTTCCTGGCCGACGAAGGCGTCGTCACGGACGAGGACCTGAAGCTCTTCGAGTATGCCGACACGGCCGAGGCCGCCTGGCAGATCATCCGCGACTTCCACCGGCTGTAAGACGCGGAATCGGCAGGGAAGGGTTGTAGGATTGCTCAAAAACGGGTATAATTTCCGTCTTTGACCCGGTGAAGAAGTGACGCCGTAAGTCTCCGCCAGATAAGGAGATACGGCCTTTCATGGTCTGGCGTACGATGCCCCCGGCACGTCCACTGTGAGGTGTGCCTGGCGCGGGCTCCCGTCCGCCGCGTGGTTTGTCGACGAAAGGATGCCCCTTGGCTACCGATTCCAATCTTCCGCCTGAGCCGCCCGATCCTGAGGATGTCCCCCCCGAAGAAACATCCGTGATTCGGAGTAGCGGGTATCCCAGTGTAGATATCCATCACGGACGGCTCCTGCCGCTACCGATTGACGAAGAGCTCAAGGAGAGCTACCTGACCTACGCGATGAGCGTCATCGTCAGCCGCGCGCTGCCCGATGTCCGCGACGGCCTGAAGCCCTCGCAACGCCGCATCCTGGTGGCCATGTCCGACCTGGGCCTCACGCCCGGCTCCTCCACGTCGAAGTGCGCCGGCATCGTGGGCGAGACCATGAAACGCTACCACCCGCACGGCGACATGGCCATCTATCCCACGCTGGTCCGCCTGGCACAAGATTGGAACACGCGCTACCCGCTCATCGACAAGCAGGGCAACTTTGGCTCGATCGCCGGGCTACCCGCGGCGGCCATGCGGTATACTGAGGCCCGCATGTCGAGCGTCTCGGCCATGATGCTCGACGACGTGAAGATGGACACGGTCGATTACCTGCCCACCTACGACGAGAAGGGCACGGAGCCGTCGGTGCTGCCCTCGAAGTTCCCTAACCTGCTGGTCAACGGCTCGCAGGGCATCGCGGTGGGCATGGCCACGTCGATCCCGCCGCACAATCTGGTGGAAGTTTGCGACGCTTTGATCCGCCTCATCGATGATCCCGACGTCTCGATTGACGAACTGATGGAAATCGTGCCGGGGCCGGACTTCCCCACGGGCAACATCGTTTGCGGCCGGGCCGGCCTGCGGCGCGGCTATCATTCGGGCCGGGGCACAATCACCATCCGCGCGCGGGCCACCATTGAGGAGCACGGCAAGGGCCGCTACCGCATCGTCATCAACGAAGTGCCCTACCAGGCCGCCCGCGACCGCATCGAAGAGCGGATTGCGGAGTTGGTCAACGAAGGGCGGATCGCCGGCATCTCGGCCTCGCGGAACGAGAGCGATCTGAAGGAGCCCGTCCGCCTGGTCTATGAACTGAAGCGCGACGCCGATCCCGAGGTGGTGCTTGCGCAGCTTTACCAGTTCTCGCCGCTGCAAGACACGTTTTCGCTGATCTTCCTGGCGCTGGTCGACGGCAAGCCGCGGGTGCTCTCGATCAAGGAGCTTTTGGAGGAGTTCATCCGGCACCGCGAGATCGTGATCCGCCGCCGCACGCTGTTCCTCCTGGCTAAGGCCCGGCAGCGGAAGCACACGGTCGAGGGCCTGTTGCTGGCCCTGGCCGAGATCGAAGAGGTGATCCGCACGATCCGCACCTCGGCCAACCTGGAGGAGGCCAAGCGGCGGCTGATGCTCATCCAGACGCCCGCGGCCATGCTCCGCCGCGCGCTGGGCGACGACGGCTTCGAGATCTTCCAGTCGGAACGGGGCGTGCAGGAGAACTACGCGCTCACGCCCGTGCAGGCCGACGCCATCCTCCGCATGACGCTGGGGCAGTTGGTCAACCTGGAGCAGGAAAAGCTCAGCAACGAGCATAAGGACCTGTTGGAGAAAATCCGCGAGTACAACCGCATCCTCTCCGACCGCCAGAACATCCTGGACATCATCCGCGAAGACCTCAAGGAACTGAAGAAGAAGTATCCCGAGCCGCGGCGGACGGAAATCAGCGGCGAGGAGATCGGCGAGGTCGATCTCGAGGACCTGATTCCCGAGGAGACGATGGTCGTCACCATCAGCACCAACGGCTACGTCAAGCGGACGCCCGTGACCGCCTATCGCGCCCAGCACCGCGGCGGCAAGGGGCTGACCGGCGCCAAGACCGAAGAGGAAGACCCGATCGAGCACCTCTTTGTGGCCAGCACGCACTCCTACCTGATGTTCTTCACCAACCAGGGCAAGGTCTACTGGCGCAAGGTCTACGACCTGCCGCAATCGGCCCGCGACAGCCGTGGCCGGGCGGTCGTCAACCTGTTGAACCTGCAGGAAGGCGAGCGGATCACCGATTGCCGCGCGATCCGCGACTTCAGCCTGCCCGACCATTATCTGGTCATGGCCACTGCCAAGGGCCTGGTAAAGAAGACGGCGCTGGATGCCTACAGCCGGCCGCGAACCGCCGGCATCATCGCCATCAAGCTCCGCGAAGGCGATCAGTTGGTCGACGTGGTCGTGGCCGAAAAGGGTGACGAACTGCTCCTGGCCACCGCCCGCGGCATGGCGATCCGCTTCAAGGAGTCCGACGCCCGCCCGATGGGCCGCGACTCCAGCGGCGTCAAGGGCATTCGCCTCAGCAAAGACGATCAGGTGGTGGGCATGGTCGTGACCGACCCGGAGGCCACCTTACTGACCGCCTGCGCCAACGGCTACGGCAAGCGGACCCCCTTCGGTCCGAACCTGGAGGTGGAATTGAGCGAAGGCGAGCCGGCCGACGGCGAGCCGGAGGCGTCAGCCTCCGGGTACGAAGGCGATGATGACGCGGCGGAGCAGGAAACGGTTGAAGAACCTGTCGCGGCCGAATCGCCTGAAGAGGAAAGCGAAGGCGATGCCGAACACTCTTCCTCGCGATCCTACCGTACGCAGCGCCGCGGGGGCAAGGGCATCCGCGACATCAAGACCACCGAACGCAACGGCCCCGTGATCGGCATCGTCCGCATCCAGGCCGGCGACGAACTGATGATGATGACCGCCCGCGGCAAGCTCCAGCGCATCCCGGCCGACGACATCAGCGTCATCGGCCGCAACACGCAGGGCGTGCGTTTCATGAGCCTCGATGAAGGCGACACCCTGGTGGCCGTAAAACGCGTCGCCAAGGAAGACGCCGCGGTCAAGCCGGAGGATGAAACGACGGAAGAACAATCATGAAACTTGCCATCGTGGGAACAGGTTACGTCGGATTGGTCACGGGCACTTGCCTGGCGGAAACCGGTAACGATGTCACCTGCGTCGATTGCGACGCGCGGAAGATCGAGCGGCTCACGCAGGGCGAAATGCCGATTTACGAGCCGGGCCTGGCCGAGTTGATCGAGCGCAATTCGGCCGCGGGGCTGCTGCACTTCACCACCAACCTAGCCGCCGCGGTCAGCCAGGCCAGGATCATCTTCCTGGCCGTGGGCACGCCGCCGGCCGACGACGGCTCGGTCGATCTCTCGGCCCTGTGGGCCGTGGTGGATGAGCTGGCCCCGCACCTCTCGCCCGAAGCCGTGGTGGTCTTGAAGAGCACCGTGCCCGTGGGCACCAACGCCGCGGTGACGGCCCGCCTGCGCGAGCTTTTGGGGCGCGATTGCCGCGTGGCCAATAACCCCGAGTTCCTCAAGGAAGGGGCGGCCATCGACGACTTCATGAAGCCCGACCGCGTGGTCATCGGCACCAACGACGCGGCGGTCCGCGACGTCCTCGCGGACCTGTACCTGCCCTATCTGCGGACCGACAAGCCGCTGTTGTGCATGTCGCCCGAGAGCGCCGAGATGACCAAGTACGTGGCCAACGCCTTGCTCTCCACCAAGATCAGCTTCATCAACGAGATGGCCAACATCTGCGAACGGGCCGGCGCCGACATCAACGAAGTCCGCCGCGGCATCGGCCACGACAGCCGCATCGGCTTCGCCTTCCTCTTTCCCGGCGTGGGCTACGGCGGCAGTTGCTTTCCCAAGGACGTGCGGGCGTTGGCCGCGGTGGCGCGGGCCCACGGCGTCCAGCCCCGCGTGCTCGACTCGGTGCATGAGGTGAACGTCTGCCAGAAGTCGGTCCTGCTGGAAAAGATCATCCGGCACTTCGGCGGCAAGATTGCGGGGCTGACGATCGGCGTGTGGGGGCTGGCCTTCAAGCCCGGTACCGACGACATCCGCGAGGCCCCGTCGCTGGTGTTGATCGACGGCCTGCTGGCCCGCGGCGTGAAGCTGCGGGTCTACGATCCCGAGGCGATGGACAACGTCCGCGAGCGCTACGGGGCGAAGGTGGTCTATTGCGCGCATCGCGACGAGGTGCTCGACGGCGCCGACGCCCTGGCGATCCTGACCGAGTGGAAGCACTTCATCAATCCCGATTTCGACGCCATGCGGCGGGCCATGCGGCAGGCGGTGATTTTCGACGGCCGCAACCTCTATCGGCCCGAGCGGATGAAGCAGGCCGGCTTCACCTACTACAGCATCGGCCGCCCCGCGGTTTAATGTGGAGTGCGGGGGCTCGCCCCCGCTTTTCATTACGGCCACGGCGAAGTGGAGTTGCGTGACTTCAAGAAGCAGGAAGACCAGAAATGCCGCCTTTTTTCACACGATGAGCGAGCAGCGTCTTATTTCATTCCTGAAAAGCGTGCGAGACGTTGCGTGGTTTTCACACGCGGGGGAACCGTTTGAGAATGCGCGCGTAGTGCATGGTATGCAGATCGCGTGGGACCGTGAAGGCAATCGCATGTTTGAGGTCTGGGAGCAGCAGATTCGTGCCCTCGAAGCTCAAGCTGTTGAGTCTATTGGCAACCAGGGGATCGACGAAATCTTCGCTGCTGTTTCGGAGACAATTCACGCGTCGATTTACCAGGGATTAACCTTGTACTTGGACCGCATTTATCGCGAGGCGCACGACGAAAAGCAGAGACGACAACGGACGTTCGATGATGCCGTCTATCCAGAGGTCATGGACTCAGTTAAACGAGATCTGTGCTGGGCAGGCGTCGAGTATGTCCTTCAAGTTCATGGCTTCTTCAGCAAGCTGCTGGAAATGTATCGCCAAGGCAGGTGGATATGTTCATGGGATGGCGACTACCCTCAAGGTCAGCCTGTCATTTTGTGATCTTGGAAGAACGCAGGAAAAAATAGATCGCCGGTCTATTCTCACGGGGCACTCCGGGACAAGGAAGCGACGCCTACACGTCAAACCGTCGCCGCTTCTTTCGCGTTCTGAACCGTAATCTTCGGGTCCGCATTCGGCGGCGGCACTCGCAGACCTTGCGATACAAGCAAGGCTACATGCTCCTTAATTGCCCAGCGGGCCTGGTAGACACAGTCCTCAATCGAATGGCCGATACCGCTAAAGCCATCGAGATCAGGCGAGTAGAATCCGAAGAAGTCAGGCTCATCCGTCGCCTCAATGATCAAGGAATATGGCAAGTCAATCATTGGCTGTTCCCTCCGCTATTTCAGGCCTGCTGCCTTTAGAATGCTGTTACAAGTACCCGAGGGTACTTCTTTGGAACCGTGGTAATCGACCCGGATCAAGTGCGGCCAGCCGGTCTTTCCGTAGTATCGAATCGATCCCTTCTCTTTGACAATCACAAATCCGTTCTGCGCAAGGAGTCGGACAAGCTCGCTGAACTTCATAAAAGTGTCGCTCCTGAGCGCAACTCACCCGAAATGTTCCTGTCTTAGTCAGTTGCCTGCTTGAAATTATAACTCGGATCTCCCGGTGCGTACAACCGCGTTACCGTGAAGAATCCCTTACTCCCGCACCCTCGGCTGATCGGCGCCGGGAAAATCGGCCGGCACGGCCTGCGTGACCTTGCCGGTGGCGGCCCATTCGGCGCCGCGCTGCAACGTGACGATGAAAGCCACGCTCCGGCACCGCGGCGCGTCGTGGCCCATGGTCGTGTGGAACACGCGTCCCTTGCCGAAGTCGATCGTCATCAAGATCGGCTCGTTGCGGCCCGTGCCGCCAAACTTCGGATCGGCGTACGCGGTCGCCAGCACGGTCAGGTTCTTCGCCGGGCCGCGCAAGAGGCTGTAAAGCTCGTCGGGCGCGTGGCGGAATTTCAGCGGCAAGCCCTTGGTGATGGGATGTTCCGGTTGGCGGACCTCCAGGAGAAACGGGTGCTGGGCGCCGTGGCTGCCGCCCGGCCCCTTGCTGGTGTCGCGGACGATCCGGCCGTCCTTCCAATAGACATAAGGCCCGCTCTTTTCGTTGCGGCCGCCCCAACCGCCCAGGCCGATCATCTCGTTGTACGCTTTCCAATTCGGGAACGAGTTGTCGGCGGCATGCACGCTCACCAGGCCGCCGCCCCCGGCGACATACGACTCCAGGTCTTTGCGGGTTTCGGCCGGCCAGTCGTCGCCGTTGTAGTTCATGACGACGACGCTATAGCCGGCGAAATTCGGCCGGAAGCGGGCCATCGCCTGCGCATAATCGCTGCTTCCCTTGCCGGGGGCCGTGACCACATCGACCGTGAAGAGGCCCGTTTCTTCCAATGCCTTCTTCAGCAAGGGTGTCGTCGCTTTCCAGTTGTGATTGTTCTGGCCGTCGACGATCAGGGCCTTGAGGGCCGGTTCCGCCGCGGCAACTGCCGCCATTCCGCTCCACAACAACAACGTTGCAACGATTCGCTTGATACGCATAACAGGGTCTCCTGGTGATGGCGCCTCGCCCCTCGGGCCGGTGCCGCGTGACAACGCTGTCATCATGATTCCGCCACGGGCGATTGTCAAGCGAGCGCGGATGAGAGCGGGTGCATGCCCGTTATTATATCGGGCACCATCGCTATAAGTACCGCTCCGCGGCACCGTTGGCGCTGATGCCAGATGCAATAACGGGAACGCACGGTCAACTGTGCCACATGTGGACTTTCCGGCGGATAAAGTGTAGGATTTTCACACTTGATCCGAAGAAAACTCTTTCCACACGGGAGATGCCCATGTCGCTCAAAAATCATATTCGCTGGTTGGTCGAATCGTGTCACCGGATCACCGGGAGTTACGTTCAGGACCTGACCGACGCCGATTTGCTGCTGCGGCTCGTGCCGGGTATGAACCATATCGCCTGGCAACTGGGCCACTTGATCGCAAGCACCGAAAAGATGTTGGGGTGGGTCGGTCAACCGGGGCCGGCCCTGCCGGCCGGTTTTGCCGAGGCCCACAGCAAGGAAACCGCCGCTTGCGACGATCCGAAGAAGTTTGCCACGAAGGAAGTCTACCTGGACCTGATGGCGAAGGCCAAAGCGGCCTCGCTGGCCGCGGTCGATGCCATCCCAGAGAGCAATTTCGACGATCCGGGGCCGGAGGCCATGCGGGAGTATGCGCCCACGGTGGCCGCCGTGTTAACGATGCTGGGCACGCACTGGCTGATGCATGCCGGGCAGTTCGTCGCCGTCCGCCGCAAACTGGGCAAGCCGGCAATGTTCTAATGAGCTACGACCTCTTCTCGCAACCGCCCGATGATACCGGCCTGCCTGAACCGGCCGGGCCGCATGTGCTCAGCGTCGCGCAAGTGACGGCCCAAATCAAGGACCTGCTTGAGGCCTCGTTCGACAATCTGTGGGTGGCGGGCGAGATCTCCAATCTCTCCCGGCCGCAATCGGGGCATTGCTATCTGACGCTCAAGGACGACGAGGCCCAGATCCGCTGCGCCTTGTGGCGGAACACGCTCAATCGGCTGCGGTTCGACCTGCACGACGGCCTGGAAGTGGTCTGCCGCGGCCGGATCGACGTCTACGCGCCCCGCGGCAGCTACCAGTTGATCATCGAAAGCATGGAGCCCCAGGGCATCGGCGCGCTGGAACTGGCCCTGCGCCAGCTTCGCGACAAGCTTGCCAAGGAAGGACTCTTCGATCCGGGCCGAAAGCGTCCGCTGCCGGCTTTCGTGCGTACGATCGCCGTGGTGACCAGTCCCACCGGCGCGGCGATCCACGATTTCCTGCAAGTTCTGGGGCGGCGCTGGCGGGGGGCCGACGTAATCATCGTTCCCACGCGCGTGCAGGGCGAGGGCGCGGCCGCCGAGATCGCCGCGGCCATCGCAACCGCGAACCGGTTGCCGTGGACCATCGATTGCCTCGTCGTTACCCGCGGCGGCGGCAGCCTCGAAGACCTCTGGGCCTTCAATGAAGAGGCCGTGGTGCGGGCGATCCACGTCTCGCGGATCCCCGTAATCAGTGCCATCGGGCACGAAATCGACATCACGCTGGCCGACCTCGTGGCCGATGTCCGCGCGCTGACTCCCAGCGAGGCGGCCGAACTCGTGGCGCCGGCTGCGGAGGACATTCTGGCCCGCTTCCGCCAGACCGAGAAGCGGCTGGCCGCGGCGGTGCGCTGGCGGCTGTCGGCTGCCCGATCGCGGCTGGAGGCCGCTAGTGCGAACCGCGTTTTTCGCCGGCCGCGCGAGCGGATCGAAGACCTAACGCAGCGACTCGACGAGTTGGAATCGCGGGCCGCGCGGGCCCTGCGGCAGCGCCTGCACCTGGCCCACACCTGCGTCGAGCAGCAAGCCGCGCGGCTCGATGCGCTCAGCCCCCTGGGCGTGCTCTCGCGTGGTTACAGCCTGACGCAGCGCGCCGCCGGCGGCCAGATCGTGCGCGACGCGGCCGAGTTGGCGCCGGGCGAGATGATCGTGACCCGCTTCCACCGCGGCCGCGCAACCAGCCGCGTGGAAGACATCCAGCCGTGAGTTGCGCGCGACTTGCGCTAATGATCGCGACCCTTTCGAGGTCGAATACTCGTCCGCCTATTTCTTCTGTAAACCCGTGGCCGCCGCGGTCTTGGTTGCGTATGGATCCCAGGCCGGCGCATCGCCGCCGCCCCAGGTGGGCGCGTTGCCTTCAGTCACGCCCGGCGCCGGCGGGCATGCGGGAGCGGAGCTTTGGGCCGGTTTGGGACAAGTTGCGGCAGGCGGCTGAGCGGGCGGCCCTGACGACGCAGGTGGGTGGGAAGGTTCAAAACGCGGGCGCCAAAAGTCCGTCATCGCAATGACGGTTGCGCCCGAATAGAGCCCAACGATCCACAGCGGCCCGTTCACGCCGCCGGTGGGCAGGCAGTAGTGGCAGGTGAGTTCCAGGCCGTGCGGCGTCCGCTTGAGGGTGGTGATGTCCGGAGACAAATGCGGACGCAGGGCCGGCGCGGAAGGCGAGAACGTCGGGTCCAATTCAACGCCCGTCTTCTGCACCGCCGCGGAGCCCAGGCTGGCATAGAGCGAAAACACTGGGTAGAGAAGATCAAACAGCCGCGGCGTATCGCAATAGCCCAGCGCCATCGGCCGATCGGGCCCGTTCAACGCCGACTGCACGCTCGCCAGCGTGGCCAGCGAACGATGTTCCTTGCGAATCAGGTAAGCCTTCATCGCCGGCATGTTGAGCGTCATCACCAGTTCGCGATCGGTCACACAGACCGCCGGAGCGATCGGTTGTCCCGCACAATAGTAAATCTCGTGTCCGGCGAAATGGCACTTGCGGACGTCGCCCCACGCGTCCAAGGAGACCGACAGATCATTTTCTTTTGCCTCTTTCCCGTCCTTTTTGGTCGCGTCAGTTGCCCGCGCCACGCAGACATCGAAATAGTGCAGGAGCAAGGCGCGGTCACGGACGGGCACGACGGCCGTCCAGCCGCAGAGCGGGAATTCGCCTTCGACAGGCGAGTTGTAGATGCACCACGTATCGCCTAGCGAACGCCAGACGCGGTGCAGGTCGATGCCGGACTGCTTCTTGAATTCTTCGATGCTCTTTTCGCAATCGGCGGCGCTCGCCTGGCCCGACTTCTTCTGCGCCGCGATCACCGCGTTGGTCGTGCGATCCAGATCGATCCGCGCAGCGAAGGCCAGCAACGCATCGCGCGGAATCGGCTCCAGGTCCTTGGCATCCAGCGGGCGATCGGAGACCATATCCAGCAGCCCGCGGGGCTTGCCGTCGATGGCCAGCAGCACGCGATTGACCATGCCCTGTTCCTCCAGCCCGGTCGTGGAGACGAACGAATCGACGTTGTCCAGGCCGAGCGTGTCGAGCAACGCCAGGGCGTCCTTCTTCGAGTCGGCCAGCGGCAGCAGTTTTTCGCGGACCAATTTGAGATTCACATAGATGATGCCCGTGCGGCGGGGGACCACGGTTTGCTGCATGGCCTTGGCCAGCCAGGCCGGCGCAGGGCGGTTCCAGCGGGCGATAATGCCTTCGGCCTCGCCCTGGCCGACGGCAAACACAAAATACTTGCCGTGGAAGCCGAAGGTCGCAAGGTTCTTGTCGCCGGGGTGCGTCGGCTTCGTGCGATACCAGGTCTCGCCGCCGATAGTTATCTGTTCGATCGTCGTGTCCACCCCGGCCTTCTTGGCTTTGGCGAGATACTCGCTGAACTTGGCGTGCAGCCGACCGAAATCGGGGCCCAGGTCGACCACCATGCCGCCTTGATACTCGGGCGCGTCGTCATCCTGGGGCTTGGCCTCGCTGTTCGCGTTCTTCTTCTTTTTGTCGGCAGCCGCTTTGGGCTCGTGGGCCGCATATTTCACGTCGCCGGCGTAGATGGCCGTGGGATGGGTGAAGATCACGCTCAGCAAGTCGCCGTAGTCCACAGTGGAAATGCCGAAGGCCGGTTTTTGCTCGGCCGGCTTCGTCGCCGCAGCCGCCGGAACAGGTGCCGGGGCAGGAATCGGCGCCGCGTTCGCAGTCCCGGCTGTCGGCCCAGCGCAAGGCGAGTAAGCCGGAGTCGCGCTGCCGGAGCCGTAAGGATTGGGCGCGGTTGCCGGCCCGCTCGCGATCACGGGCGCGACGGTTGCCGATGCGGCCATGTCAGCCCCCTTTTTCGCCTCCTCGTCCGTGTGCCGCAGATAGGCCACGAAAACCTTGCTCAGCCCGCCGATGAACTCCTGCACTTCCGGCTCGGCGAGCATCTTTTCCGTCTCGCACTTGCTCGCCGGATTGGGCGAGGCCGTGCCGGCCCAATTGACGTAAAACAAGCACTGTGGCGGGGCCACGCTAGCAATGACGGCATCATCCGCCGCGGGCGGAACGCCAAACGGCAGGCCCTGCAAACCGGGATCGGCGCCCAAGGCAAGGGTCGCAACGAGGCAAGAAAATACGGACGTCATGACAGTGCTCCTCCGTGGCAAAGACTGACGAAGCGGATAGACGAATCCGCAGTCTATCACAGTCGCGATTGCGGGTAAACGGCAGCCCAATTTGGAGTGCGGGGGCTTGCCACCGCTTTTCAATGCGGCGTCCGCGTCGTGATCGCGCTCACCGCCTCGGCCGCCGCCTGGCGGACGTAATCTTGCGGATCACTGCGAAGCTTCTCCAGCGCGGGCAGGGCCGATTTGGCGGCGGGGCCAACTTGGCCCAACGCACGCGCGGCGGCGGAACGGACTGGCGCCGCGACGAGAATGATGCCGGCGAGTGGAATCGCCACCAACGCGGCAAAAGCAGATGGCGTCGTTTTCATGAGCCCGATCCCCCAGGATGGTTTGGGGCACGAAGACGCTGAGCGCCTTTTATGATCATAGCCGATGCGGAAGACGGCGGCAAGCAAAGGTTCAATGGCTGCGACCCGGAGGGGTCGATGATTTGGAGTGCGGCAATTCATTACCGCTTTCGGCCTTTGAAAGCGGCCAAAGGCCGCAAAGCAGCGACGACCATGAGTACATGGTGCCCGCGCCGCACTCCAAAGAACTAATGCTTCCGAAACACGAAGAATAAAATCGCCACCACGATGATCGGCACCAGGGCCGCAATGACGTACAGCCGCATGCGGTGCCAGGAACTCTGCCACATCATCGGCGGACGCAGCCGCTCGGCGCGGCCGGTCACCTGCACCTCCTCCGGCGCGTCGAGTTCGGCCTTCATGGCGGCCGCGTGTACGTAGCGGTCGAAGGGCTGCCGCTCCAGGGCGTGCAAGATGATCTCCTCGACCTGCGGCGACAACTCGGGCAGGTGCTTCCGCGGCGCCACCGGATCGCCGATCAGCCGCGCATGCATGATCGCATAGGGATTGTTGCCCTCGAAAGGCGTCGCCCCGGTCACCATCTCGTAAAGCATCACGCCCAGGCTGTAGATGTCGGTGCGGGCGTCGCCGCGCTTGCCCTTGACCTGCTCCGGGGCCATGTAGTCGGGCGTGCCCATCGAACTGGAGAAGCCCGCGAAGGTCAATCGCCGTAGCCCGGCCGCCTTGGCGATGCCGAAGTCCATGACGCGGATGCTGCCGTCGTCGCAGAGCATGATGTTCTCCGGCTTCAGGTCGCGGTGGATGACCTCCTGGGCATGCAGGTATTGCAGGGCCTCGCAGATGCGGCTGGCGATCGCCAGCGCGTCCTTCACGGGCATCCGCTCCACGGCCTGCATGACGCTCCGCAGCGTGCGGCCCTGGAGGAACTCCATGACGATGTAGGGCCGGCTTTTGTCCTCGACCGGAATGATCCGCAGGATGTAGGGGTGCCGCAGCTTCTTGCCGATCGATTCCTCGCGCTGGAAACGGCTGAAGAAGGCCGGATCGCTCTCGAACTGCATGAAGGGCACCTTCACCGCCACGGTCTCGCCGGTGGTCTTGTCGATGCCTTTGAAGATCGAGGCCATGCCGCTGCGGCTGACCAGTTCCGTGATCTGGAACCGATCGTCGAGTGTCTGGCCGACTTCCACTTCGTGACTCATAGGCTGGGCAACCTCGCGGTAGATGGGCAGTCCGCGATAAACCATCATCTCTTCCACGCGGTCGACGCGGACGACCTGCACGGTCAGATTATCCTCGGTCCCCCGTTTCTCCGCCAGGGCCAGGAGTTGTTTGCAGGCCTCGTCGGGCGGGGCGTGGGTGACGATTTCGCAGATTTCGTCCTCGGAGAGGAATTGATGAACGCCGTCGGTGCATTGGACGATATAATCGCCCTGGTTTACGCGGACCGAGTAGAGATCGACTTGCACCGTCGGTTCGCGGCCGATGCTCCGCATGAGCATCGAGCGCATTTCGCTGTGCGCGGCCTCCTGGGCCGAGATCAGGCCCAATTTCTGTTGCATGGCCGCATAGGTGTGGTCGGCGGTGATTTGCTGGGCCTTGCCGCCTTGCACCAGGTAGGCACGGCTGTCGCCCACGTGGCCCACGGTGACTTCCGTGTTGCGAAAGATCGAGACGATCAGCGTGGTGGCCATGCGGCCCTTGTCGCGATCCTCCATGCCTTTGTCGTAGACGGCCAGATTGGCGGCGTTCAGCAGGTCCCAGAGGACGTTTCGCGGGGGAAGGTTCTCCTTCGACTCGCGAAACAGTTTCAGGGCCACCTCGACGGCCGTTTGGCTGGCGACTTCGCCGCGCTCCTGTCCGCCTACGCCGTCGGCAATGGCCGCAACGGTACCGAGCGTGCGGCGCTGCTCTTCCTCGGCCGGCTGCCAAAAGCCCAAGAAATCCTCGTTGTTCGATCGCACGGGACCGGTGGAGGAAAGGCTGGCGTAGGTAAGCTCCATTTCGGCCTAGGGGCGATATCGTCGCCCAAATCCCTATTTGCTCAGGACGCGCTGTGTAAAGCCGTTGCGGAAAAGCATATTTGATGCCACCCGAACGCGGGCAACGCACCGTTTCATTTCATTATGTGACAAAAAGGTCAAGAAGTCGCGTCTTCAGGCCCATTTTATTATCCTCTTTGATGTATAGGGGGAAATAGTTGTAGCGATCGGAATGGCGGGGTTTTCTGCTTAAATGCCCATTCACTGCGCACTTATTGCGCAGTGAATTGGCGGTTGCCAACAATTTTTGTCGGATGTCAAGCGACGGATACTGGCGTTTTTGTGTTAGATTCTGGCAAATTGCAAGATGCGCCTCAAAAGTATGGCACACCGTTTGCAAACGGTCGTTTCCGCTGAAAAATTGCCCGGAAGATAGTCACTGCGAGAACAGTGATTGGGCATTTTTCTCGCAACCCTGTGTTTCGCTCGCGATTTGCACGATCCGTCTGTTTTTTGGAAGAACCAACGAGGTATTTCATGTCGACTAGTTCGCCGAGTACGCCACCCACCGAAATGAAGAAAACGTTAGGCCTGACGGGCCTGACCGTGAATGCCATGGCGCTGATTGCGCCTGGGGCCTTTTTGTGGCTGACCTTTCAGGAGCAGGCCTCTTACGGCGCCCCGATGGCGGGCGGTGCGATGTGGTTGGGCATCGTGGTCGCCCTACTGCTCTGCTTCGCAACCGCGATATCCTACGCGGAGTTGTCGAAACTCTATCCCGGTGCCGGCTCTTCCTACTTTTTCGCCGAGCAGGCCTTTCTTTCCAAAACACACGCCTACAAGTTCGCGCGCTTGTCCAAGTTCGTCATCGGTTGGGCCAGCCACTTGTACTACTGGGTTTATCCCGGGGTAATGGTTGGCGTGACAGCGATTATCGTAGGCTATCTGGCCAGCAGCTTCTTTCCCAATACGTTCAGTTCGGCCGTCAACAGTCCCACATTGATGATCGGTTTTTGCGTACTCTTCGCCTTCGGCGTGGCTTACATCGCCTACAATGGCGTGAACGGTTCGACGGGCGTAAATATCGCCATCAACGTGATCCAGATCAGCGCCTTGATCGTGTTCTCGGTGATCGCCATCGGCTATCGCCTGGGCCTCAAGGAGGTTGAAGCGGGGGTGCATAACATAGGTGGTTTCGATCTCGTTTACAAGGAAAAATGCATTCCGGGAAATTACTGGGCAGCCAGCAGTTCGGGAGTGCAGTCGGTGCCCTACGCGGTCGCCACGGAGGACGTGAAAGACGCCGACGACAAGCCCGTGGCCGACAAGTGGGCCGACGGCACTGACAAGAAAACCGCTGACGGCACACCGGACGGCAAGCCGGACGACAACGGCAAAATCGTTATCAAGCAACAGGATCGGATGGTCAAAGATGACGACCTGAAAGCCGATGCCAAAATGCCGCTGCCCGCGGGCATCGCCGTGGGCGATCCGTTTCCGGACTACAAGAAGAAGGACGACGGCAGTCCCGACCTCGGCAAGGATGGCAAGCTCCAGTTGCTCGGTTTTGTGCTGAGCTACGCCAAGAAAGACTGCGTCAGCGGCACGCCGGGTGACGCGAAAACGCCGGAGACCTTCAACTTCCATGAGACTGCGGCCTCCGTCGTTACCAGCGGCAGCGCCCCGCACAAATGGAACTTTTCCATCATCCAGGCCTGCATCGCCATCTTGATCCTCGTCGGTTTCGAGTCGGTGACCTCCATGGGCGAGGAGGCGAAAAACGCCAAGCGGGACATTCCGCGGGCGGTCCTGCTTTCGCTCTTCATCCAGGGCGTGGTCTGCTACCTGATCGAGTACTTCGCCGCCAATTTTTATCTCAACTCTGGCTACACGTTGTCGTCGGCGTCCGCTTCCAGCGCGCCCATCGGCGACATGATGGTGATGACGGGCACCAAGCTTTTCGGCAACTACACGGCCGGCATTTGGTATATGAGAATCCAGGCGATCACGGTCTTCCTGGCCCTGATCGGCACGACGCTCTCCTGCATCAACACGGGCGCCCGCGTGACTTACGCCATGGGCCGCGACGACGAAGTGCCCTCGCACTTCGGCATGCTGCACGGCAAGAAACTGACCCCGCACCGCGCCATCTGGACGCTGGCCGCGGTTTCCACGGTGATCGGCATCCTGGTGACGATCTGGTATCTCTGCGGTCCTTCGGCCAGCGACTCGATGACCACGGCCTTGGATTCCATCAAGGACAATCCGCAGACCTCCTTCTGGTATCCCAAGTTCCTGTTCTTCAGCAAGGAGTGGGCCGCGGCTCTGCCCAACAGTTTCATCACCCTATCGCTAGTGAGCAACTTCGGCACGTTCCTGCTCTATATGTTGACCTGCGTGATCGCTATCGTGGCCTTCCGCCAACACCACATGTTCAACGGCATCAAGCACGTGGTTATTCCGGTGTTCGGACTGCTGGCGAACTTCGCCTGCATGTCGTTCTACTTGATCGGACCGTGGACAGTCAACAACATGAGTTGGAAGGAATCCTACCTGGCCCTAGGCATCGCCGGCGTATGGGGCATCTACGGGGCGATCTACTTTGCCATGTCCAGCAAGAAGAAGGGCAGGACCGTCCTCGTGGCCAAGCCGGCCGAAGCGGACGCTTCGGCGACGTAGTAAGAGTCTCCCCTCTCCCGTCCTCTCGCTTGCGAGAGGGACGGGAGAGGCACCCAGCGGGTGGACTGCTAAAACGAAAACCTACTGTGGGCGGCGATTATGTGCTGAATTTGTTCCATGACTTGTCCTCGTTGCCGCCGCCCAGAATTGATTGCGAAAGTCCCGGAGGGACGGAGGCTAATAGCCAGGGGCGCAAGCCCCTGGGACACAAACGCACGCGCGATTTATTAGCCCCAAAGGGGCGAAAGAAGCCTCTCTTTCGCCCCTCCGGGGCTTCCGAAAACGTTCCCGAATTTGGTCCAGGGGCTGGCGCCCCTGGCTATTGACTTTCGCCCCTCCGGGGCTGATTTCGTCATCTGCGGCCTTCCTGGGTATTATTGAATTAAAGGCGCAATCATGATTTCCTTTCGTTCCATCAAGCGATGGCTGCTTTGCGGCGTTGCGGCGGCTTGCATCGGCGGCTGGCTGAATGCCGCGTTGGCCGGCGAATCCGTTTCTGCCGCCGCCGGCGGACCGCCGGGCGTGACGACCTCCGTGCCCTCGACGGCCGTGATCTGGCTCTTGGTGGCCGCGATCGTCGTGATGTTCATGCACATCGGCTTTGCCATGATCGAGACGGGCTTCTGCCGCGCGAAGAACGCCTTGAACACGATTGCCATGACCTTCATGGTTTTCCCCTTGAGCTGCCTGGCCTTTTGGGTCTACGGTTTTGCGTTGGGCTGGGGAAATTTTTCCCGCGGGGCGGTTGCGCCGGGCTGGAGCACGGCGTTGGATTTGCCCGATAACGTCCTCAATCACGGTATCGGCATCCGTCCGCTGATTGACGATGCCGGCAAACCAACCGGCGGCTATGCCTACGGGCTGGCCGGCACAAAGGGGTTCTTCCTCTCCGGCATCGAGCCTTGTGGTGCAGGCGTCCCGCCTGCGGCAGCCAATGGAA
>Ga0302320_10011930_pt1 | contig 18318 bp, 19 predicted proteins | sample Bog_T0_3_FD_202130 | JGI IMG/M metagenome (GOLD analysis project Ga0302320, IMG submission 202130) | Peat permafrost microbial communities from Stordalen Mire near Abisko, Sweden - Bog_T0_3 | ecosystem: Environmental > Terrestrial > Soil > Wetlands > Peat | place: Sweden: Abisko, Stordalen Mire...
GCCGGGGGCGGGCATGGTTCCGGTCGCCCTTCGGGCTCCCTACACCATGTCCGCCCCCTCAGCCTTGTAGCGTATTGATTCCCAGCTTTGAGGTCACGAACTCAGAAACGGCGGGCGCGCCAGCTCGTCATGGGTGTCAGCATCGGCGTGAAAAGGCACCGCGAGGATGATGTATTCAATCGGAGGTTTCATTTTATCTGGAGTCCTTTCGTCAAATAATCATCGTTGCCAGAGGATTCGCGAGTCTTCCAGTGGGATCGCAACGCCTTCGCAGCGCGGCATCAATCGCGCCGTATAATCAGTGGGTGGCCGTGCCGCAGACACGGTCGCACTGTAAACGTAGCCACCTGATTCGTCAGCCAATGGATGGAGGCAAGTCATCTCCAGCCGCACCGGAGGACTGTCTTTGATTCCATCGGCAAAAAGCTCCACCCGCACCACCTTGGGGTCGAGGTCATGGAAACCGACTTGAACTTCAAAGATGTGTTTCCCGTCGCGAGTTTCCACCTTCACCGCGCCGAAATGCAGCGCGGCCCATTTCTCTTCCAAGCTGTGCCGCCAGTCCACCATTTGCCTGCCGATGGCGCCTTTATTGGCCACGCGCGAAAAGAAGGCGTTAGCCGCCGGGAGATAGTGTTGCTCGGTATATTCGCGCACGGTACGGTCGGCGGAGAAGCGAGGGGTCAATTCCGCCATACTTTCACGCATCCGTCCGACCCAGGCGGCGGGTATACCTTTCTCGTTGCGGTTATAGAACTCGGGAATCACCTCACGTTCGAGCCGTTCGTAAAGTGCCTCGGCTTCCGCCGCGTCCCAAGATGGATCGCTGCCATGTTCCTGCCCGTCGCCCAACTCCCAGCCCAGCTCCGGCACATAGGCTTCGGCCCACCAGCCGTCCAATTCCGAAAGATTGATGCCGCCGTTGACCAGCACCTTCATGCCGCTTGTGCCGCAGGCCTCCCAGGGCCGCTGCGGCGTGTTGATCCAGACATCCACGCCCTGCACCAGGCGCTCGGTCAATTGCATGTCATAGTCGCTGAGGAAAATCGCATGAGGCCGGACTTCTGGTCGGCGAATAAACTGTATCCATTTCTGGATCAGGGCCTGTCCCGACTTGTCCGCCGGATGGGCCTTGCCCGCGATGATGAGTTGCACCGGCCGTTGGGGATTGGATAACAGGCGCAGCAGTCGCTCCGGGTCATGCAGCAGCAGATTTGGCCTTTTATAGGTCGCAAAGCGCCGCGCAAAACCCAGGGTCAATGCATTGGGATCAAAAAGATGTTTCGCCTCTTCAACCGTCTCGGATGATGCGCCGGCGGCGGCATAGTGCCGGGCCAGGCGCTCGCGGGCGTATTCCACCAGCGACTTGCTGGTGGCGAGGCGAAATTGCCAAAGGCTGTCGTCGGAGACGCGGCGAATGTCCCGCTCCAAATTTTCCGCCATCCCGAGCCAGCGGTCTTTGCCACAAGCTTTCGTCCAAAGCTCGTCGGCGGCTGCCGAGTCCCACGTCGGCATGTGAACACCGTTGGTCACGTGACCGACGGGCACTTCGTCCGCCGGCCAGTTTGGAAAAAGAGGCTCAAAGAGATGCCGACTGACTTTGCCGTGCAAGCGACTCACGCCATTCACCGACCCGCTGCCGCGAATGGCCAGATAAGCCATGTTGAAACTTTCCGACCCGTCGTCCGGGTTCTGCCGGCCCAAGGCCAGCAAATCATGGAGGGTGATGCCGAGCTTTTGCGTGGCATAACGACCGAGGTATTGCTCGATGAGCGCCGGAGTGAAACGGTCAAATCCGGCGGCCACCGCTGTGTGGGTGGTGAAGAGATTTCCCGCGCGCGTGGCGGCCAGCGCCACTTCAAAAGGCTGCGCGTTCTCCTGCATGAAACTGCGGGCGCGCTCCAACACGGCAAAGGCCGCATGACCTTCATTCAAGTGACAGACTTCCGGTTTGATGCCCAGTGCGGCGAGCAGCCGCCAGCCGCCAATCCCCAACAGCATTTCCTGCACGAGGCGCAACTCCGGTCCGCCGCCATACAACTCGCTGGTAATTCCGCGATGCGCGGGAAAGTTCGCTGCGTCATTGCTGTCCAGCAGGTAAAGCTTCACCCGGCCCACTTGCACCTGCCAGGCGCGCAGCCAGACCGAATAGCCCGGCAAGGTTATTTCCAATCGCAACCACTCGCCGTTCGCCTGCCGTAACGGCGTGATCGGCAATTGTCCGGGGTCGTTATACGGATAAAGAGCTTGTTGCGCTCCGTCCTTGTCAATCATCTGGCGAAAATAGCCTTGTTGGTAGAGTAATCCCACGCCGACCACTGGCACGCCCAAATCGCTGGCGGCTTTGAGCTGGTCGCCGGCCACGTTGCCCAGCCCGCCGGAATAAATTGGCAGCGCTTCGCTCAACATGTATTCCATGCTGAAATACGCGACACACTTCAAGGGCGACTGCGGATGATTTTTTTGAAACCAAGCGGGCGCCTCCGCCGCCTGATGCTTGGCCCGCAGCAGGTCATCAATGTTCTTGCGGAAGGCCGGATCGGCCAGCACGCGCTGGAGTTTGTCCTTCGCGACCGTCTGCAGGACCACCCAGGGATTTTGAGTCAACTCCCATAGTTCGGAATCAAGCCGCCGCCATACTTCGTCGGCACAGTGATTCCATGACCAGCGCAAATCCAGCGCCAGCTCCGCCAAAGAGTCGAAGCCTTCGATTTCCGTTGGCAGACAATGATCGGTCGGATTCCTGGCTGGTGATTGTTTGTTTGTCATAAAATATCCTTCGCTCAAAGTTTGTTTTCCAAATCCGTCACCTTTGCCAACCGGCGACGATGACGCTCCGCTCCGGTGAATTCCGCCGCGAGAAAGGTCTGCAACAATTCCCAGGCAAGGGCGTGGCCGACCACGAGGCCGCCAAAACAAATCAGGTTCAAATCGTCGTCCTCGACGCCTTGGTGCGCCGAAAAGTTTTCATGAATCAAGCAGGCCCGAACCCCCGCCACCTTGTTCGCGCAGACCGATGCTCCCACCCCGCTGCCACAGATGCCCACTCCGCGATCCACCGTCCCGGCGGCGACCGCGCGCGCCAGCGGCACGATAAAATCCGGGTAATCATCGTCCTCTTTCGGCCGGCCGTCGCCGAAGTCAACCACTTCATATCCGGCTTCGCGCAATTTCCCGGCCAGATATTCCTTTAACTCGTAACCGCCGTGGTCGGCGGCGATGCCGATGGGTTTCGGCGCTTTGGACGCTCCCTGACGAACGGGTTTAAAAGGATTGGGTCTGTTCATTTCCTTGCCATAAAGACACTGTCGCTTTTGACTGCTGCGAACAATGGGGTGTTCACCCCATAAAATGGAAACCAGCAAAATCCTCGCGCTTGTCGCCCACGCCCGCTGGTTGCAAACACCACGCCACGCCCATTCACGACCCGGCCTGAAATCAGACGCTGGTTTGGAAAGCGACCGGCGGTGGAATTTCACTTCCAACCGGCAGATCAAGCCGATGGAATCAAACAACTGCGGCAAATGTGCCCCATGCGAGCAGCAATCTCGTCCGGGCGACGTCAGACGCGGCCGAAGTCTATGAAACCGCGTTGGACGTCGGTGTGGATGAGTTTGACGCGAACGTGATCGCCCACTTCGACTCCTTGAAAACCGAACGTGAGCCGGCCTTCGGTCGGCGGCTGGATGAGCCGAACCCAGGTGCCTTTGTCCGCTGCGCCGGTGACGATGGCGTCGAATTGTTGTCCGATCTTTCCAGACAGCAGCAGCGCGGCGGCGGACTTGCTGACCCGGCGCTCAACCTTGGTGGCGGCGTCTTCCTGGTCGGTGCAGTGTTTTGCGAGTGCCGTCAGTTCCGGGATGGTGTAGGGCAGCGGCGCACCGGCCAGCGCGGCTTTCAAGAGTCGTTGCGTGATGAGATCAGGAAAGCGACGGTTCGGAGCGGTGGAATGCGTGTAATCCTTTACCGCCAGAGCAAAGTGTCCGGGGGCCTCGCCGCCGGGGAGATCCAGCGCATATTCACCGCGGCCAATGAGCTTGATGATGGACAAGGAAAGGTCGGCAAACTTTTCCGGTGCAACCGCGCGGCGGCGGGTCAAAAAACCTTCAAGCGCGACGGCATCCGGTGCGGGGGGAAGTTGTTCCTTGAGTCCAGCCGCGAGTTCAACAATGCGTGCCCAGCGTTCGGGATCACGCAGGACGCGGCGGAGGGATGGAAATTTTTTCGCGGCGAGGTAAATCGCAGCCACCGCATTTGCCGCCACCATGAATTCCTCGATCAACTGCGTCGCCCGGTTCGTCCGGTCCAGTTCGAGCGAAGCAAGCATGTCACCGGCAAAAACCGTCTGCGCCTCCAACGTCTCCAAGCTGAGCGCGCCGTGGTGATGGCGTAAGCCAGTAAGCTTTTGCGCGACGCGGTCTTGAAGGCGCAAATTCTCATCGAGTCCCGGAATTTCCGGGATGCGCCGTGGAGCCGGGCCGGTGCCGGTCAGCCAGGCGGCGACGCTGTTGTAGGCCAGCTTTGCGCGGTTGTGAACCTGCGCCCGGTATAGCTCCGACGTGACAAGCGAACCGTCTTCCTTGAAAATCATGTCCGCCACGATGGCGATGCGGTCCTGATCCTCGTTCAACGACGTCAGGTTGGTGGACAAGGCCTCCGGCAGCATGGGAAAAATCGCAGCCGGTGTATAAACGGAAGTTGTGTTGCGCGCGGCATGACCGTCGAGCGCCGAGGCTTTAGGCACCAAGGCATCCACGTCTGCAACTGCCACGAGAATTCGGACCTGCCCGCCCGCAAGCGATTCGGCGACGGTGAGTTGATCCAAGTCGCGGGAGTCGTCGTTGTCAATTGATGCCCAGAGCCGGTCACGCAGGTCGCGGACATTGCCCGTCACCTTGGCCGGTCCGCCGATAGCCGCCAACTCTTGTTGTGCCGCCGCCGGGAAGTCTGGTTCCAAGCCGCGCTCAATCATGGCCTGACGCGCAATGGCGGCCAAGGTGGCCCGGTCGGTGGCTTTGCCTTGGAGAACTGGCTTGAGTTGGTTGCGCGCGTCGGTTGTGGCCATGTCGGTTGGTTTCATAAAAGATTAAGCAACCCTGCTGTTGAATCAAGCGGTCTTTCTCGGATTGAAGGTGGCTTGTGTCGCCAACTGTTTCCACAAAAGCTCATCCTCCTTGCTGATGCGGGGCGGGACTTGAATGAAGGCCTCGACGTAAAGATCGCCGCGCTTGGTCGCACCGGTGGGCAACCCTTTGCCCCGCACACGCAGTTTTTGCCCCTGCTGAAAGCCGGCGGGGACTTTGACTGAAACGCTGCCTTCCAATGTTCGCACAGGAACCGTCGCTCCCAACACCGCCTCCCACGGGGCTAACTCCAGATGGCCCATCAGATCGGGACCGCGCACTTGCCAATCAGGATGCTGGGCATATCGCACCCGCAAATAGATGTCGCCGGCGCTGCCACCATTCGATCCCTCGCCGCCTTTGCCGGTCACGCGGATGGACTGGCCGGCCTGGACGCCTTTGGGAATGCGCACCTGGTAGGTTTCCGTCTCTTCCCGGCCAGTGCGGGCATTGGCGCGCCGCACTGAAATGGCGCGCATGGCGCCCTTGAGCACTTCATCGAGCGTGATGAGAATGTCGCCTTGGATGTCCTGGCCACGCGCTGCCTCCGGTTCCTCGTGGCTGTTGGCAAACTCTTGCGCGTCGAACGGCGAAGCTCCGCGGGGCCGGCCAGCGCGTCCGCCAAAGAACTGTTCAAAAAAATCACTGAATCCCGTGCCCTCGAATTGGAACTCATCTTCTCCGCCACGCGTTGCCCGTCCAGCGGATTGACCTCCGCCCCACCCCGGCGGCGGCCGCGATTGCGCGCCAGTTTTCCAGTCGGCACCAAGTTGATCGAATTTCCTGCGGCTCTCCGGATTGCTCAAGACTTCGTTGGCCTCGTTGACCTCCTTGAATTTTTCCTCCGCCGATTTTTTGTCCTTGGCGACATCGGGATGATACTTCCGGGCGAGCGTGCGGAAAGCCCTCTTGATTTCGTCGTCCGTCGCCTTGGGCGTAACGCCGAGAACCTGGTAATAATCTTTAAATTCAACGGCCATGGCGGGCGGGCTTGGAAAGCGTCAGGTCATTCACCACTACTTTGGCCGGGCGAATGATCTTCGCACCTCGCCGATAACCACGCTGAACCACTTCGAGGATCGCGTGATCGGGTTGAGCCGGGTCATGGCCCTGCGAAAGCGCTTCATGCCGGTGCGGGTCGAACGGCTGGCCGGCGATCTCCTCAGTTTCGACGCCGTGCTGTCGAAGCAACTGTTGCAGTTGTTTCAACGTCATCTCCACGCCCTGATGAAACTGCGCGGAGTCCCGCGATGCGCCAGCGGCCAAAGCCCGTTCGAGATTGTCAATGACCGGCAACAGTTCAACGATGAACGATTCCTTTTGCGCCGCCGCGCGGGCCTCGCTTTCCTGCCGGCTGCGCTTCTTGAAATTCTCAAAGTCGGCGGCCAGTCGCAGATGCAAATCTTTTTGTTCGGCAAGATCCTTGACGAGCGCTTCCGATTCGGTGACAGCGGTCTCTGCGGCGGCCTCGGGCTCCAGTCCGGTTGCTGGCGGGTTTGGGGATTGGGTATTCATGGACTGATGTTATTTTAATGCGTGATTCTTCCTGCCGGAGCCGCTCTTTTTGCCGCCGCCGGTGAGTTTGTTCACTGTGGCCCAAGCCCGCGCCTCCGCAGTTTTCACACCGACACCGCGCTGCTCGTAGCCGGCTTCGATGTGAGACGCCTGCCGCTTCTGTTTATCCGTGTAGCTGGATTTATCGCCTTGAGGCATGGTGGTTCACCCGGTTGTGCGTTTTTAGTTGTTCATTCACGTTTCTTGATTTCAATGTTCACAAATTCCGCTTTAAAAATGCCTGTTTTAGTCGCCGTGAACAATGGGGTGAACACCCCATTGGCAAACGGCCAGCCCGCAACCTAGCGTGTCCCCGGCGATAAAACCAAATACGAAAGAAAAAGATTATGACCAAAAACAATTCCGTCGTGGCGATTTTCAAATCGCACATCGAAGCCGAAACTGCCGTCAAGGAACTGCAGAAGTCGGGCTTTGACATGAAGAAGCTATCCATCGTCGGCCGCGACTATCACACGGATGAAAACGTGATCGGCTATTACAATGCCGGAGACCGTATGAAATACTGGGGCAAGCTGGGCGCGTTCTGGGGCGGATTTTGGGGCTTGTTGTTTGGCTCCGCGTTCTTTTTGGTTCCCGGTGTCGGGCCGTTGCTCGTGGCCGGGCCGCTCGTCGGCTGGATTGTCGGTGCTTTGGAAGGCGCGGTGGTGGTGGGCGGTTTGAGCGCGCTGGGCGCCGGACTTTACAGCGTGGGCATCCCCAAGGACAGCATTCTGCAATACGAGACGGCGGTGAAAAGCGGCAAATATGTCCTCATCGCCCACGGTTCCGATGCGGAGACAACTCACGCGCGTGAAATTATTAATCGCACCAACCCGGAAGCTTTGGAAGAACATCAGCCCTCATGCGCCAGCAAGAATGCGTGCGCGGTGGGAGCATAGTTTGCACGGCATACTTAATAATTCTGCCGGAGCGCGACTGGGTCCCGTTGAACGTGACCAGCCGCGGCACGTTTGCAAGTTCGGTCGCTTTCCGTCCGTTCATGCGCTACGGGTTCGGCAGACATTTGAAAAAATCCTTGAAGTAAAGACGCCCCGATGATCTGGTCTGACATTGCTCAACTTATCGGCGCAATTCTGCTGATCGTCGGCGCTTTGCTGCCCGTCGTCAATCCACTGGGTGACGCCCCGATTTTCCTGAGAATGACGCCGGGCTGCGATGAACCCACGCGCGCCTTTCTGGCGAAACGCATCGCGTTCTACTCGTTCTTCCTGGTGCTGGGGTCGTTGTTGCTTGGCTCGTTCGTCCTGCTTTTGTTCGGCCTTTCGATCCCCGTGGTACAGGTGGCGGGTGGTGCCGTGGTGTGCGCGCTGGGCTGGAAACTCCTGGCCGACATCCCCAAACCGGCCGATGTGACCCTGGACCCGGCCCACGCCAAGCTCATCGCGCTGGGCCGGGCCTTTTCCCCCCTGACGTTGCCGATGACGATTGATGCCGGGGTTATTTCGGTCGCGATCACCGTCGGGGCCAATCACGCACACACGTTCAAACACGCGGTGATTCAACTGCTCGCCGCCATCATCGGTGCCGGCATCATTGCGTTGTCCATTCTGTTGACGTATCGCTACGCCCAGCGGGTCGGCAAATGGATCGGGCACACGGGCATGATGGTGGTGGTGCGGCTCACGGCGTTCATCATGTTGTGCATCGGTGTGGGGATCACTTGGAACGGCGTCAAGGCGTTGCTGGCGGGAATCGGCATTCCGGGCTGAACAGCGTTCAATCCCTTCACTTTCTTGTTATTTCCGTCCGCTCTCTTTGACCCGCACACCCAACTTTCGTTGAAGTGCCGTTACGACCACTTCTGCCGCCGCCTCGACGCTAAGCGCGGCGGTGTTGATGATCAAGTCGTGGCTCAAAGGGTCGGTCACGTCGTGGCCAAAATGGCGACGGACCGATTTCACTCGCTCACGATCAATTCTTTCGATCTCAACCCGGGCGGCTTTCAGACTCAAGCGCGCCTTGTCGGCGATCCGCCGGGTGCGCACCTCAATCGGCGCAACCATCCGCACACTCAAACCGAACAGAGCCGGCAAAATGAACCGCGCGGCATGGCCGACGATGACCACGTCACCCTGATGACCAAGCGTGAGCACTACCTGCTTCAAATAGTCCAGGTAGCCTGATGTGCCGATTTCCTGGAGATTCATCAATTGGCCAATCATGTCCTGGATCATTGCCTGATCGCGCTCATCCAAGCTTTCGATTAATTGGCGGCGAATGTGCGCTTTTTTTGCGATTTCATCCACGATTTCGTTGTCGAACACCTGCCAGCCCAATCGTCTTCCGACCAGCTTGGCAACGGCGTTCCCGCCAGCGCCCTTCTCACGGGAAACGGTCAAGTAGGGTCCATAAAACAGGTCGCCCTCCTTGCCCCGCCCGGGCTGTTGCTCGCGATTTTCCAGGGCCTCGTTGGCTTGAAAAATGGCGATTTGGTCTTTGATATACTTTTCAACGTCAATCATAACAATTTTCAGTATTCTCCATGTCTGCCCGAACTTATATCCGGCTGGGCGCTCAATCCACTTTATTTCCGACAACCGTTTCCAAGTCGCTTTTACGTTGCCAGACGGGGATATAATCGCGCGCCGATGATGACCAGGATCGTCGTGGTCAGGAGGATGACCGCATAGTCGAGACCCAGACCGAAGGTGCTCGTGCTGCCGGCCAGCATGAACGTGCGCAGGGCATCCACGACGTAGGTCAACGGATTCAGATGCGAAATGGTCTTCAGCCACCCGGGCATGATGTCGGTGGGGTAAATTGCGTTGCTGGCAAAAAACAACGGCATGGTGAGCACCTGGCCGACGCCCATGAAGCGTTCGCGCGTTTTCACAATGCACGCGATGATGAGCGAAAACGTCGAGAACAGCGTCGCGGCGAGGACCACGATGATCAGCACGTTGAGGAGCGCGAGCGGACTCCAATTCAGCTTCACCCCGAGCAGCAGCGAGAGCATGTAAACGATAGCCGCCTGCGAGAGTGTGCGGAAACCGGCGGAAAAGCCTTTGCCGAGCACCAGCGCCGCGCGCGGAGTCGGGCTGGCGAGGAATTTCTGCACGATGCCGAGGTCGCGCTCCCAGATGACGTTGATGCCGTAAAAAATGGCCACGAAGAGAACGCTTTGCGCCAGGATCCCGGGAGCGATGAAGTCCAGATAGGGAATGTTGCCGGTGTGCATCGCGCCGCTGCGGGCGAACACCTGCCCGAAGATGAGCAGCCAAAGCGCGGGCTGGAGGGCGCGGGTGACGAGTTCCGTGAAATCGTGCCGCAGCTTGCGCAACTCAAATTCGGCGATGACGAACGTCTTCTCGATGAAGCCGGTGAAAGGGTGAATGAAAGTGGCAGTCATATAGTGGTTCAAATTGAAACTGGCGCACTACAGTTCAGCGTCAATCTCGCAGATATTGGGGCCGCCGCAAAGCGCCAGAGGACTGGCGCACTCCAAGACGCTTCGCGCACATTAGGGTTACAGAACATCGCGTCAGCGTCTTGGAGTGCGGCGGCCCTCCGCCGCTTTTCAAACGGCATACAAACTGTGCCCATGTCAACGGGAATTGCCATAGAGTTGGGCTAACCAAGCCGCTGGGCCGTGGCGCGTTCGGCGGAGACGGCGCGGAAGTTGTTGCCGGAATCAATGGCGCTGCCGGCATAATGGACGAAGACGTCATTCAGCGTGTGGCCTGCGCCAAGCGAAGCTTCGAGTTCTTTGCAGGTGCCCAGCGCAGCCATCTTGCCCAGGTGCATGATGGCCATGCGATCACAATGGCTCTCCGCCTCCTCCAGATAATGTGTGGTGAAGAACAGCGTCGTGCCGTAATTGGCCCGCATATCCACGAGATGCTTCCAAACCGCGTCGCGCGCAATCGGGTCCAGCCCGACCGTCGGTTCATCGAGGAAAAGCACTTTGGGACGATGCAGCGTGGACTGGGCGATTTCCAGCCGGCGGACCATGCCGCCGGAGTATTCGCCCACCATGCGGCCGGCATCGGCGGTCAGGTTCATGAACTCCAAGGCTTCCGCAATGCGTGCCGGCTGCTCGCGGCGCGGCAGGTCGTAGAGTTTGGCGAAGATGAGCAGGTTCTCGTAACCGGTGAGCGAACCATCCACGGAGACCGCCTGCGGCACATAACCGATGGCGCGGCGCACGCCGACCGCCTGGGTGGTGATGGAGAAACCGGCCACGCGCGCCTCGCCCGACGAGGGCGGCAACAGCGTGGTGAGCATCTTGATCGTGGTGGTCTTGCCGGCCCCATTGGAGCCGAGCAACCCGAAGACCTCACCGGCGTTGACCGAAAGAGTCAGCGCATCCACCGCCGTGAACGCGCCAAAGCGGCGGGTCAGGTTTTTGATTTCGAGAACGATGTCGCTCATGATTCCTCTGGAAACTGTATCATTTGGACGCGGAGAAACGAATGGGGTGAACACCCCATAAGCTTCAAAAAACGGAGCCGGAACGTCCTCGTTCTCGTCCTCGAAACCAGAGAAAAGCGATTTGCTGCACGCTGAATCGAAAGCGGTGGAGGGCCACCGCAGTCCAAGACGCTGGCGCGTTTTCCAATGGCCTCCGAACCTCGCGAAGCGTCTTGGACTGCGCCAGCCCCCTGGCGCTTTTCCTCCGTGAAACCCGCCGGCGGAACGGAAAAAGCCGCTCGCTGCTGGCCGCGCCGATACGCAGCGAAGGCGGCCTGTCGCGTCGAAGCGACCTGCCTCGTCAAAATGAAACGACGACGGGAGCATAGACGGAAATTGACGCTGCCAACTTTCCGGCGCAAAATCGCGGCATGGCAAAAAAGGCTGCTGCTCAAAACGGTAGGGCTGACCTGCTGGTCAGCCAGGACGCGCGGCAGCACGTCTGCGACCGGCACGCCAGCCACTACGTCAAAGCCATGCTCGACCAGATTTTCGGCATGAATTAAAATTTCAAAATGAATTACGTCGAAAGGATCAATTCACTGCTCCGGCCAAAACCAGAAGGAAAAATCCACGTTTTGGATTTATTTGCTGGCTGCGGCGGGCTGGCGCTGGGGTTCGAGGCGCAAGGATTTGAAACACTCGGTTTTGAGCAAGATGCGGATGCCTGTGAAACTTACCGGCGAAATCTCAAGAGTGATTGCAAACAAGTCACGCTGACGACTGAAACCCAATTTCCAAAGGCGGATGTTATCATCGGTGGCCCGCCGTGCCAACCGTTCAGCGTTGGTGGACATCAGATGGGATTGAAAGATTCAAGGGATGGGTTTCCGATTTTCATTTCCGCCGTGAAGCAAGTTCAGCCGGAAATTTGGGTTTTTGAGAATGTCAGAGGCGTCCTTTACAGCAACCGCTGGTATTTTGAACAGATACTCGAGGCTTTGAAGGCATTGAATTACGTCATCGAAGTTCGTTTGATCAACGCCGTGAATTATGGTGTGCCACAGAATCGCGAACGCGTGATTGTCGTTGGCCATCGCGGAGAGTTTCAATTTTTTACAGAAGAACCAAACCGGCTCACGGCTGGCGAGGCTTTGGGTGAGTTGATGTTTCAAGTGCCGCCAGAATCCAAGTTTCTTACGCCGAGCATGGATGAATACGTTGCAAAATATGAGCGGGCTTCCTTTTGCATCCGCCCGCGCGACCTTTATCCCGATCAACCTGCCCGCACGGTGACCTGCCGAAATCTTGCCGGCGCGACCGGTGACATGCACCGCATCCGTCTGCCAGACGGCCGCCGACGCCGCCTTTTTGTCCGTGAAGCCGCCAGATTGCAAAGCTTCCCTGATTGGTTTGAGTTTAGCGGCGGCGAAACGAGTCAGTTCAACCAGATTGGCAATGCCGTTGCGCCATTGATGGCGTGGCATCTGGCTGGCGCGGTCAAAAAGTATCTCGCCACCACCAAACGGCTCACCTCGGGAGAAATCCTCTATCGAAATCTGCCCGACCAGTTTGCCCTGCCTCTCGAATTCAAGGAGTCATCTGAAATGAAAATCCCAACCTTTGTCATCAACCCGGACAAGCCAGCAAAGCTTGTGAAACTGCTCAATGAGGCTCTGCTGATATTATCCAAGCTGGGTATTCCTCTGGAAGGTTTAAAACCACGCGAATTGGAAAAGATGGCAATGGCATTTCTGGCCGTGGCTGATGTGAAGCGGAGTGCGGACTGGTCGAAAACGCGAATCCGCAAAGGCAAAGATACGCTCAAATCACGCGACATCATTGCGTATCTCAATGAACATTTTCAGGAAAAAATATCGATGGGTTCTTATGATGACATTCGTCGCAAGGATTTGAAACTGCCAGTCGTGGCGGGAATCATCATTGCCAGCGCCAACAAGCCAAATGCTGCCCGCAATGATCCCACCCGTGGTTATTCTCTGTCACCCGAATATGTCGAACTCATCCGACGCTTCGGGCAGCCGGATTGGGCGGAAGCAATGGAGGAGTTTATGGCCGACAGACCCACATTGGCCGACCGTCTGGACGCTGCCCGTCAACTTGACATTGTTCCAATCAAACTGCCCGATGGGCAAACGATCCAATTCAGTCCCGGCGAACACAACCTGCTGCAAAAAGCCATCATTGAGCAGTTCCTACCGCGTTATGGTTTTGGCGCGGAAGTTTTGTATGTCGGCGATACTGCCAAAAAGTTTCTTGTCAGAGATGAACAAAAACTCAAAACACTTAAATTCTTCGAACTGGAACACGGCGAATTGCCAGACGTTGTTGCGTATTCATCAAAAAAGAATTGGCTCTTTCTGATTGAGGCCGTTCACAGCTCCGGGCCAATTTCCTCCGTTCGCCTTTTGGAATTAAAACGACTGGCCAAGCATTGCACCGCCGACATTGTTTTCATCACCGCGTTCCTTAACCGCGACACCTTCCGCAAATTTGCACCGGACATTGCTTGGGAAACGGAAGTCTGGATTGCCGATGCGCCGGATCATCTGGTGCATTTCGACGGCGACAAGTTCCTCGGACCATACAAATCCCAATGAACATCCCCACAAAGTCATCGCCGCCCTGACCGTGAAGGAAATCCTCGACGAGCACATTGCGAAGAAGCTGGTTTAAGGAATATGATAGCAACCATGTCAGTCAAAGCACTTCTTAAACAACAACCCATTATTGGCAGCAAGATGTTCTACCGAGCCATGCTTGGGCATTGGGTCTGAATTGAAATACTTGCGCAGAAAAACATGAAAAGAGCAATTATACAGAAAGGAATTTATGCAACAATCGCGCTTGGAGCGGTTTCGCTGATTGTGGGGTTGTGCGGCTGTAACACTGAGAAACTGCCGGATTTTCATCCTGATGCAACGGCCACTACCGTGCAAATCAAGCGGGAAGCGGGAATGGAAATCGCTTTGGAGCCTTTCTTCGATCCCCAGCGGACTCGGCAGTTCTTCGGAATCAATGCGGTCGCCGAGGGCGTCGGAATCATGTTCGTGCGTATTTCCAATAACACTTCCAACCAGATATTTCTTGTTGAGAAAAAGAACTTTCAATTCCTTCTCCCGGGGGTTTTTTCGGGCCAGAACCCGGACACCAATACGAGTGAACGCGTTAACGCACGCTACCAGCAAAATTCAGCCAATAGACTTGCCATGCAAAATGCATGGGCAGATGCGGTCATGACTGCTGAACGCAACGCTCAAATCAGCACTCGCTTTCAACCGGGCATGGGACAACCGAGTCCGATGGAAAATGCGTCAATGGCGCTGGCTGGTGCCGACATCGTGACGTTCCTTTTTGAGTTCTCCAGGTTCTCGCATTCCACGGAAGTTCAGCGGAATTTCGTGGACAAGGAAATGCCGGACCAAACACTTGCACCCGGCCAAAGCATGGACGGTTTTTTATATTACGTGATCGCTCCAAAGAATCGCAAGTGGGCCAGCGGAGGAATGATGAAAGTTGATATGACCGAAACCAAAAGCCGCGAATCCATATCAATGATAATTCCTTTGTCCCCATAAGATTTACACCCTATGAAACTTAAATGCCCATTTTTTGGCAGGATATTTCTGTGTGTTTCCCTGTTGGCGCTGGCTGTAGGTTGCATGGATTTAAACATGTCTATCCGGCCCACCAATCTTCCGGCCGGCGACAAATTGCCACTGCATGCCGTCCTGGTGCTGAACCAAGACCTCCCCGATTTTAAATATGAGTTTAACCATAACGGCGTTGTGTATCCCTTTGGCACTCTATTGCAGGATTGCGCACGACAGGTGGTCGGTGCCTCTTTTCAGCAGGTTGACGAGGTGACCTCGTCTGAAAAAGCCTTCGGCAATCTGTCCGCTGATATTGTCCTTATCCCGCGCCCCGTTAAGGTGGAAAGACACCTTGCAATGTATGGCTGGGATACAAACGATTTCACTCTGGTCGTAGAATGGGTAGCCAAAGATCGAGCCACCCAGAATACAGTTTGGCAAAGAACCATTACTGCTGACGCCTCGGAAAAATTGAGCGACGACGTCTGGCACCCGGGCTATTTGGTGCAAAAGCTGTTCGATGATTTGAGCATAAAAACCCACGAAGCCTTCCAGAAGGCACCCGAGCTTCGTAACAAGCCGTAAGTGGCCAAAACGAACAACAAACCAATTGATAATTGACCCAAGGTTGAAGTGCGCCAGCAATCGTTGCCCTGGTTAGAAGTCCAACGCCGCCATCCCCTTGAAAATCCGCGCGTGGGATTGGCCTTGATATTTCGCCCATGCCTGTGCGTCATGGCCAAACGCCTGCGCGACGTTTGCACCTGCCGGTAAGCGAATGCTCTGGCGCACCGGACGGTCATCAATTTCATCGTAGCAGCCGACGTGAGCCGGCTCAAACTCCTCCCGGCGGAATAATGAGCGGACTCACGTCCGCTGCCACGGGATTTACGCAACGGAGCCGGAGAATCGTCCGCCGTCCCCTTGAAAATCCGCGCGGTGGGGATTTTTGTCCAATTTCCAGCCAGCGTTCTTTCTAAATTTTAGACAATCCAGCGATTTTTCGGCGCGGAATTGCTTTTGATTGAAACATCCGTCCGCTAGTCTGTCGCGTTTCTTCGCCAATCCATCACGGACATGGGAACTTTCATCACAAATAAAGGTTTTTCCATCTCTGAAAAAACAATTTCCGCCGTGGACACGGATTTGTTGCCATGGAAAATGGAACTTCCGTCGTGGAAAAAGTTTTTTCCATGACGGAAAAGGGAACTTCCGTGACGGACTTGACCAAGTCCATAACGGATGGGCGGACAAAGTTCACAGATTAGGCAGGGTGCGTCACTTCGTGGCTGTCATCACTTGCATTTTTGGTGAGTGCGGGACTGGCTGTCCTGCCAAAAAGTTCAAATCATGCCATTATAAATTCTGGCATGACCGTTGCTTTGGAAAAAATCGCTACTGGGTTGGACGCCTGGCATCGGTTTGCCAGGTGGGTGTATCACTTCTAAATCAGGGCATCTAAAAGAAAGAGAAAGAAAATCGGTATGAATACAAACTACAAGGTCAGCTATGCATTCGTGCAATTGCCGGACACAGCCATCGCGGATTACACGGACACCGTCATCGCCGCGCTGACGGGCAACGCGGGTTTTCCCAACCTGCCGCTGTCATTAGCTGTCCTCGGCACGCAGAAGTTGGATTATCTGGCCAAGCTCGCGGCGACGGCGCAGGGCGGCACGCTGGCGACCGCCGCCAAGAATGACGCGTGGAATGTGCTGGTGACTTCGCTGCGCCAGACGGCAGCTTATGTGCAAAGCGTGGCGTCGCAGGATTTGACGTTGCTGCTCTCGTCGGGCTTTCAGGCGGCGAGCACCAACCGCGCGCAATCGCCGTTGGACGCGCCGGTGGTGCTGGGCATTGAAAACAGCACGAGCACACAATTCATCGTGCGCGCGCAACCGGTGGCCAATGCGAAATCGTATGAGGCGCAGGTCAAGAATGGCGGCGGCTGGCTGCCGGCGGGCGTCTTCACGCAGGCGCGCCGCATGGAGATAGACAATCTCACGCCCGGCAGCATTTACACGGTGCATGTGCGCGCCATTGGAGGCAGCACGGGTTCGAGCGACTGGAGCACCCCGCAAACCTGCATGGCAACGTGAGCGGCCGGCCAAGCATCCCTCACCCATCCTTCGGACACCCTCTCCCAGCGGCTGGGAGAGGGACGAAGTGAGGGAATAGCCGGAATGAGAAAATCATTCCGGCTGTTTTTTTGTTCAACCTTCAAACACATGCGATGACAGGACACCGAACATCATTCAGCACGCAAAGCGTTCACGCCGCTCCGCCGTCCGAATTGCGAATGAATTGACGCCGCTAAATTTCCCGCGCAAAATCGCGGCATGGCAAAAAAGGCTGCTGCTCAAAATGGTAGGGCTGACCTGCCGGTCAGCCAGGACGCGCAGCAGCACGTCTGCGACTGGCACGCCAGGCACTACGTCAAGGTCATGCTCAATTAAGGACCAACCCATTTATGAACCGACTAAATTATTTTAATCCTTATGATTCAAAAGCTGGTTCTCACGAAGACCAATTGACAAGGGCATATCTTGTTCTGCTGAAACATTCAGGACATGCCTTTTTTACTTTCGTTGAATATTGTCGGAGCAGACACAAGACATCAGGAAACGAAGAGCCAATTTCAATTATTGATTTTTTAGAACAGGATTGGGAAATTGAAACTCAACAAGGAAATCCTGAAATCAACACAAAGTATTTGCTGTCCATTCTCATTACAGATTCACAGATAAAAACAGCAGGTGCGAGCGTTCAACCAAGCGAAAGAAACGCAAGGTATGACGGCATAATTACCTCCGGCAGCAACCTGACAATGGTAATTGAAAACAAACCCCGTTCGCGCAATGTTTGGTTTGATCAATTAAATCCTTCAAAACAGAATCTTGCTGAGGGCATAAATGTCTATTCCAATCCCGCACTTCTGGAATGGAAGGAAATCATCAAACAACTCAACCATTTGAAAACTGTTCCGACTATCTCAGGCTACGAGACAATCATGATTGACGATTTCCTTGATTTCATAGATGATAAATTTCCGCACCTCAATCCTTATGACAGTTTCTACTTATGCAAAAGGCACAAAGAGTTATTAAACAGAAGAATTGAGAATTTACTCAAGGCAATTGCGTCAAATGAAAACTTAGTAAAGTGTCATCACGGACGATCTTTGAGCTATTATATCCAGACGCCTTATCGTGAAGTCGAAAGGATTTGTCTAGGTTTATCTGGAGAAGGTAATGAATCGTCGATAAACCTTGCTTTATGTTTTGGGGATTCGCAGCGCCAGGCAAGTTCGTTTTACAAGTCCAACCCCAATATTAATCATCTTCAAAATACTAAATGGAGAGTATTTCCAAACTTTCATGTTGCGTTTATGACTTCAAATCTGCTCCGGTTTGAATCGGAAGACAGCGAACACTATTTGCAGTTTTGGAAAGACAATGTTGAAGAAATCCACCAGCAGAAAAAAGAAGATGTTCCAAAATATTTGAAGTGGTTGGTGGATGAGAATGTAATTAGGGCGTGTTTTCAAAATGGGTTTTTGAGCCAGTCCAGTATTGCAGCCATCTGAACGAAGCCCAGGAAATACAAATCGCGTTTCTCATAACGAGTCCCAATTCTGCGATAGCGTTTCAATCGTT